>FWPV01009337.1_pt1 | contig 16598 bp, 12 predicted proteins | sample 2228371 | NCBI WGS metagenome assembly FWPV01 (sample SAMEA103939776, study PRJEB20133) | metagenome | reverse complement strand
ACTTTTCTTCCGGCCCCTTGAAATTACAGGACATTTTAGATATTCCAGGTCTTTTTGCGGCAACTAATTTGGAGATGACCCAAAATATCTTGCCTACCTTTACTTTGCGAGAATAATTGTTTGGATGATTAATTGGCAGAACTTTATAAAGAGGCCAGGGGGAAAATGAGAGAGCATCATTTTGCCAATAAATCCTAGCCTAAACCCTGGCCTCTTATACGCCCTAAGGTTCTGACCCCCAAAGTAAAGATGGGTATTTTTAGCCAATTATTATAACCCTTGCCAAATGCGGGGGAAAAGGATAAATAATTTAAGCAAGTAAGGACTTTAATATGCCGAAAAGAATATAGAAAGGATGGACAAATGGGTAAGCTTAGTCATTTCGATGAAGAAGGAAGAGCGCGCATGGTAGATGTGGGTGCCAAACCCGTGACCAAGCGAGAAGCTATAGCTTCTGGGCGGGTAATTATGAAGCCCGAGACTTTACGCCGCATCATGCAAAAAGAGATCGAGAAGGGAGATGTTTTAGCGGTAGCGCGAGTGGCCGGAATTATGGCCGCCAAGAAGACAAGTGAGCTGATCCCTATGTGCCATCCTTTAGCCATAGAGAACGTAGAAATTGAGTTTCAGGAGGAGGCCGAAAAAGCGGAAGTTATTATTCGGACGATTGTAAAATACACGGGAAAGACCGGGGTCGAGATGGAAGCCTTAGTGGCCACGGCCACTGCTGCCTTGACCATCTACGATATGTGCAAATCTATCGATAGAGGAATGATCATCTCCGATATCAAATTGTTAAAAAAATCAGGGGGAAAAAGTGGAACCTTTATTAGAGCAGAAAATAGAGCCGCAGATGAAGGGGAAAAAGATTGATCACAGGAGATGTAACTAAAAATTATAGACGGCTACCTTATTCCTATGCTATATTTAATCATTAAACGTCAAAACTTTTAAGGATGAATAAAGCATGGAGAAAGAGAAGCTCCAATATTTTAAAGAGCTTCTGAGTGAGCGTTTAGCGACGCTGCTAAGTGAGGCGGAAAAGACTGTCTCCGGCATGACCAATGATAAAAATACCTTCCCTGATCCTGCCGATCGAGCTAACTTAGAAACTGACCGAAATTTTTTACTGCGGATTCGCGACCGCGAGAGAAAATTAATACTCAAGATAAAAGATGCACTCCAGAGAATTGAAGATGGCACTTTCGGCATTTGCGAAGAGTGTGGCGAGGAAATTTCTGAAGAAAGGCTGAAAGTTCGCCCGGTAACCACCCTCTGTATCGAATGCAAAACTAAAGCCGAGGCTGAAGAGAAAAAGAAAATCTCTTCAGGATAAGAAATGAGCAGCCGATGAAAGTGAAATGGTATGGGCATGCCGCTTTTAACTTAACTTCCGATGAGGGCCGGCGTCTTATTATTGATCCTTATGAACCTGGTGGGTTTGGGGGGGCGCTGAGTTATGGTCCAATTCGGGATGAGGCCGATATTGTGCTGGTAAGCCATGACCATGCTGACCATAACTATATCCAGGGACTTTTGGGGCGACCTCAGGTTATAAAAGGGAAGGGGATTCATTATTATAAAGATTGGCCAATAAGAGGCATTCCCTCTTTTCACGATGAAGGGAAAGGTACCCAGAGAGGGGAAAATACAATATTTTGTTTCATCCTTGATGAAATCAGGGTCTGCCATTTGGGCGATCTGGGGCATGTTCCTACGGAAGAACAGACCCTCCAGATCGGGTCAGTAGATTTACTTCTTATTCCAGTAGGTGGTGTATACACTATTGATCCAGCCCAAGCTAGCAAAACCCTGGAGAAGATTAAACCCAAATTGGCCATCCCCATGCACTACAAGACGCCCCGTTGCGGGTTTCCGTTGGCTTCCGTAGAAGAATTCATAAAAGGAAAGAGAGTTAAAAATTACCAAACCAGTGAGTTACAGATAACCAGGAAAGACCTCCCGGAAAATTCAGAGGTCGTAGTTTTACAGCCTGCCCTTTAGGGATTTAATGTGAGGAAAAAGAAGTTCCTTAATAGCCAGCTCTAAGGGAGGAGAAACCTCGGCATGAGGAGATCTGTTTTCCGAAAGCTTTTCTTTTTAGTTTCCTTCCTTTTTTTATTGGTCCCCTCAAACGCCGATGAAAGTCAGCTGATCAAGGTTCGCCGGGGTGATACCCTCAGTTATTTATGCTTCAAAGTTTATGGCCAATATGACCATGCAATCGCTGAATTTATTCGGAGAGAAAACCCTAAAATAAAGGATGTCAATTTAATCTATGTAGGGCAAGTAATAAAATTTCCGAGTCGGACGGCCGTAAAAAAATGGTTGCAGGAAAGAAGACCAAGCCTCGAGAAAGTGGTTCCTCCCTTAACTACCCCCCAAGTACCTGGCGAAAAAGAAGAAATTATACCTGAAACCAAAGTCCGCGCCCATAAGGCGGTAATTACCTATTTATCCGGCCAGGGGCAGGTAAAAAAGAGACAGGGCTCCTCATGGATGGCTGCCCAGCCAAATATGATCTTATATGAGGGAGACCAAATTAAAATCCTCTCTAAATCGCGGGCGGAGATTATTTTGGATAATCAGAGTGTCGTCAGACTTGCTGAAAATTCTTTGCTTACTATCGCCAAGATAGAAGAGGTTCCGGCTGCTAAAAGGCAGGCCACAAGCTTAGATCTCTCTTTGGGCAGACTCTGGACTAAGGCCACAAAATTTTTTAATCCTGGTTCGCGGTATGAGGTGCGTACCCCTACGGCCATTGCGGGAGTTCAGGGAACTACTTATCAAGTAATAGTCGCAGAAAGTAGAGAAACCAAAGTAAAAGTCTACCAGGGGGAGGTAAGTGTATATAATCCCTTTCCTAAACCACCTCCGGCTAAACCCGGCCGAGCTCCTTATTCAGGGCCGCCCAAGGAGGTTGCCGGCCCGCACGAAGTGGCTGGCCCTAAAGAGGTGTCGCGGGAGGAGTGGACACAGATCGTTCTGCGCCAATTTCAGGAAGTTACCATTACGGACAAATATATCACTAAACCTGTAACATTTGACATAAACCAAGAGCGACAGGATGAATGGGTCAGATGGAATGAAGAAAGAGACTTAGACTTTCACCCTCCGGAAAGGCTCCAATAAAATTGAAATAAAGAAGGGTAAATTAAGCTCCAGAAAAAAATGAAAAAGAGCACAGAAATAATATGGGGAATCGGCCTTACTTTTTTAGTCACCCTTCTTTTCTTTCTGCCTCTTCAAGCTTGGGACACCGTGCATGGCAAGTTGTATGACCTGAGCCTGAGAATCAGAGGGACGCTAAAGCCACCACCCGAGATCGTAATCGTAGCCATCGATGATTCATCCATGAATCAGGTCGGAAGGTGGCCTTGGCCCCGAGCAAAGATCGCGGAATTGATTACGAAGATTGCCGAAAAGGAGGCTAAAGTAATCGCCGTTGATGTAATCTTTTTGCCGCTCCCTGGTTCAGAGGCTTCCCGCGAAGATCGTATTTTAGGCGAGGCTACCCAGAGGGCGGGCAATGTTATTTATCCTTTTTATTTCACTTTAGGGAGACCAGCGGGAGATAAAAAGGCAGAGGCGCCCTCCTATATAACTCCTTTTTCTTTAATCCTTTTCGATGATCCGCATAAGTTTGCCGACTTCCCTCCCCTTACAGCCCAAGAGATATTTGCGCCTATCCCCGAAGTGGCCCAAGGGGCCAAAGCTTTAGGACATATTAATGTTATTCCCGATCCTGATGGCAAAGTTCGCTGGGATCCCTTATTTGTTGAATTTGCCGGCCATTACTACCCTTCCTTTAGTTTGCAGATAGCAGCGGCGTATTGGGGGTTATCTCGAGGCGATATAGCTGTTAAAGTGGGCCAATCGCTTCGGTTGGGGAAGACCATTTTGCCTACCAATTCCCAAGGGATGATGCTCATCAACTATTATGGGCCTTATCAGACAGTTCCGCATTATTCGGCGGCCGAGGTTTTAGCTGGGAAAGTAACTAAGGAAGTTTTAAAAGATAAAATAGTAATTGTAGGGGTAACGGCGGCGGGAACGGCGGCTGGAGTCCAAGACCTTATGGCCACGCCATTTTCCCCAAAATTTCCGGGAGTAGAGAAACATGCTCAGGAAGTAGCCTCCATTATCCAGAATAGATTGATTTCTCGTCCAGTCTGGTTACCCTTCGCCGAACTTGTCTGGCTAATCGGCGTGGGAATATTTCTTTCCGTTTTTCTTCCGCGCTGCCGCCGCCTTGGTGCCTTATTGATGAGCGCTTTTACAATCGTGATCATTGGGGGGATAATGGTGGGAGCGATCTATCAGGGAGTTTGGGTGAAGGCCTTTTTCCCCCTGATGTTAACTGTCGGGCAATATTTATTATCCACGGGTTTAAAAGGTAAATTAGAGGAAGAAGTAAAAGAGGTTAAAGAAGAGAAAAAATTCAAAGCAGTCGAGGAAGATTTATTAGAAGCCGCTGGTTCTCTTAAAAAGATTGGTCGTTACGAAATCCTGGGAGAGCTGGGTAAAGGGGCGATGGGGGTTGTTTATAAAGGTCGAGACCCCATTATCGGGCGGCTAGTGGCGATCAAGACTATTCGCTTTGACCGTTTATACGAAGCAGAAGAGATAGAAGGTTTAAAGGAACGTTTCTTTATTGAGGCGCAAGCGGCCGGCAAGTTAATTCACCCCCATATAGTTACTATCTTCGATGTCGGGGAAGATAGAGGTCTTTCTTTTATGGCTATGGAATTCGTAGAAGGGGAACCATTAAGCAAATTTACGAGCAAAGAACGATTGCTGCCGCTGGCGAAAGTCACCAAATTAATAATTGAATCTGCTGAGGCTCTGAACTTTGCCCATAGCCAAGGAATCGTGCATCGAGATATTAAACCGGCAAATATAATGCTTACGCCCCAGGGGCAGGCGAAAGTCATGGATTTCGGGATAGCTAAGCTACCATCTTCCACTCTGACCCAGACCGGGTCGATCTTGGGCACTCCAGCCTACATGTCGCCAGAGCAAATTAGTGGGCGGGAGCTCGATGGCCGTTCAGATCTCTTTTCTTTGGCTTGTGTCTTTTATGAGCTGCTGACGGGATCGAGACCTTTTAAAGGAGAGAATCTTTCGGCTCTTTCATATCAAATCACCCAAGGGACACCTGCCCTTCCTTCGGAATTGAATCCTCAGATTCCTCCACTTATTGATGTTTTTATTCTCAAAGCTTTAGCTAAATCCCCTCAACAACGCTTCCAAAGCGGACAAGAAATGGCTTCTGCTTTGAAGGAGGTTTTAAAAAATACTTTAGACCATTAACCGGAAAAAGGAAGGCTGAAAATTTATCACCTTGAATATCAAGATTGAGGGTTAGAACTTTTTGAAATCCATAGCTTATTTTTTCGCCGAAACGCGCCCGGGGTAAAGAGGGTAAAAGGGCCTTATGATCCCGAATGAATCCCCTGGCCTCTTAGACGGCCTAAAATTTATGAATATTGACTCTTTGGCTATTTGATATATAATTAAATAATTTTTATTTCTGAGATAAAAGAAGGAATTTTATCTTTAAGCTAAAAACCCTGTTTTGGGTGAAAGGAAGGGAGTGATAATTTTTTTACAAGGCTTTTAAAAAAACAATGGAGGTTTAAAGTTTGCAAAAATTAAAAGAATTCCCTTCCTTAAAAACATATTTAACTCCAACGCCAGAAAGTTGCTTCTTGCAAATTTCTTTAATCTCCGACAATCAGCCAATCCTTGAAAAAAGCAGTTTCCCCTTTTTAGAAGTAACTCAATCGGATCCTTTGCATAGGCTGATTAAAGGCCAATTTGTTAGCGAGGCCTATTCGGAGATTCAAAAAGTTTTTCTTTTGATCCAGCGAGACAATTATCTGTTCAAAAGAGACGAATTATCCCCTCTGACTAACTTAACTATTGAGCAAAGCTGGCAAAGAGCATTACGCAAGCACTGGCAAGCAAAATCCTCCATCTTTTTAGCCCCTCCTATAGTTGAAAATAATGAAATAATAGGCCCCTGGGCACCATTACTTTTTTGTAAAAAACAAAAGCTCTTTTTCCCCAACTTATGTCCCCGATGTGGAAAAGTCTTGGAACTTTGTCGTGAAGATGTTCTGCTGGCGGAGTATAAACTTGCTGCTTATTCTTCTTCCTTGGAACGCTATCTTTACTGTCCCTCTTGCTTTAAAGAAGGGGAAAAAGAATTTTTTACCTACGCTTCTAACCATGGCGATCCGCCTTATGTAAAAGACAGGTTTGCCCTGTTTGACACTCTGGTTAATTTATTGGCGTCAGAGATAAATAAAGATCTATTCCCTTGTCACGTTTGCAGGGAGCAATTAGAATGTTTCGGCGCAAAGAATTTAGGGCCAAGCCGCCTTACTCCTTTCTCCTTTTATCCTTTTTATATGCTTATCTTTAAGGCCCAATGCTTGAATGCTCAAGATTTTATTCTCCTTCTGGGAGGGGCCCAAGAGGAAGAGTTACGGGAAGAGCTTAGACTAAAACGGGAAGTAGGACGGGCCGAAAGTTTAAAATCTTTCCTTCAAGATAAAACACAGCAAACCAACCACATCTTTATTGGTCAAGATAATTTTTTTGGCGAAGTTCTTTTGCTCAAGCTCGCTTTTTTATACGGGGTGATGCAAAAACTGTGGGGCAAGAACGATTCTTTCAACGAGGCAGAGTTACGCTACTCTTTAGAGCGCATTTGGGTTGATTTGCCCTCGGCCAATGGGCTCTTACCAACTTTCTGGAATTTTCAGGTTGAGATTATAGATCTACCCAACTCTTTTTCTCTTGGTTCTTTTGCTAACTTGCGGGCAAACGAGAGTTTTTACTTTCTTGGTCAGCTTTGGTTTTATACTTTGTTGACCAATAAAAACCAAAAAGTATATCAAGTTTATGCGGCTTTGGAAAAAGCAAAGGAAGTTTTCCCTAAAGCTGAGACCTTTTCTTTTGCTGACTTTTCTCCTGTTTTCAAGCCGCAAAACATATTCTGGAATCCAGAGGACCAACGGGTTCCCGCTCATTTTCTAAATTTGTGGGAAGAGGCTTTAAGGTTAGGATGGTCGTTGTTAAGGTGGAGTTGGCAGGAGAAGGCAGTTTTTTGCCCAGAAAAATTTTTGGCTGAGCTGGTCAAACTTAAGGAAAAAGTGAAGGATCATCTCTTCCAGTTTAAGGTGGTGCAAGTAAGGCCCGCTTCTGGCGAGGAAGATGTCGCCCTAAGTCGAATCCTAAAAAATATATTAGCAGAATGGACGAGGGCCGAAAGCATCTCTGGCGCAGAAGTTACGGAGACAGTGATCCTGGCGCCAGGGAAAGAAAAAAGAGAAATTACCTCACCCGCTAGTGCTTTAGAGCCGGCCGAGACGGTCATAATTACGCAAGAAGACTATAAGCCAAGCCAACCGCCTGCAACTCCAGATTTAACCGAGGAGGCTTTTCAGACCGTCATTCTTCGTCCCGAGCCTAAAAAGCAAGAAAAACTTAGCGCTCCTTCTGCCCGCGGGGCAGAGGAAGAAGCAGTGGAAACCGTCATTCTTAAGCCTCAAACATCCCCAACGGAGGATTTAGGTGCCGAAACAGTGATCATATCCCCACCCGCAAAACCCAGCGGAGCGCCGCGAAGGCCTCCTGCGGAAAAATTGCCTAAGGAAGAAACGGAAAAAACTGGCAACTCAATGAGGGCCGAAAAAGAAGAAATCGAGGCAGATTTACTTTCAGAAACAGTTATTATTCAACCGAAGAGAACTTCGGAGAAAGGCAAGTATGGAGGCAAAAAGTAAGGAACTGTTTGGGGAAGATTTAAGGGAGGAACTGCGGGAAATTTATCGCAAAGACCCGGTTAATGCCCCATACTTGATCGGCCGTTTTCTGGAGGAAAAATTGCAGGCCTATCCTCACTCCGTAAAGATTAACCTCTTAAAGAATCTGGTGCAACGATTTAACCAAACAGCTAACGATTCTTTATCTGCAGCAGCTCCGCAGGAATTAACTCACCTTCTCTCAGCTCTTTTCGGTAAGCGGTACTCTCTTCAGGACCTTTCTTCCCCTGATGCTTTAGAAAAATTAACTAATTCGCTAAATACAGTGTTTGATATTTTAAATCAAATTATCGGAGTTATTCACTCCACTCTCTTGGGAAAGAAGTCAGAATTAGAGACCATCCGTTTAGTTATCGGCTCAAATATTGTGGGGGAGAGCATGGGCGTAGAAGCCCTCCATAATTACTTAAGTCAGATTAAGGATGCTTTTCTTATTTCTCATAGGGCCTTCCAGCAGGCGGCGCAAGCCAAAGTTGGTGAAATTTTGAAAGAACTTGATCCAGAGCGGATCGCGGCCGAGGGCGAAGGGGGATTTGAGTTCGGTCCTTTGCGAAAAGCTAAGCTTTTCGATCTTTATCGCGAGAAATATGCCAGAGCCAAGGGATATTACGCCTCCGGGCGTTTTCTGGAGGAATTATTAAGGGAGTTTGAAAAGAGTTGCCAAAAATTATATGCCATGGTAGAGAGAGGGGAATATGAAAAAGCAAATTAATTTATGGGGTCTCTTGGGTTTTTGTCTGGTCTTTATTTCCTGTGCGACGAAGCCAGCCGTTGCTCCTCCACCTGAATGGCGTTATGAGAAAGATGCCATTCGCTTACATTTAAAGAGCGATCCACGGCTAAATCTCTATGAAGATAGTCCGCATACTTTGCTCTTCTGTGTCTATCAACTTACTGATCCCAATGCTTTCAATCAGCAAAAAGAAGAAAAAGAAGGAATAGCTAAGCTCTTAGAGTGTACGCGGTTTGATTCGAGCGTAACTGCTTCCAAAAGGATGGTCATCCAACCTGGACAGGAAACTACGCTGCTTTTGGATCGGGCAGAAAATGCCAAATATGTGGGGGTCGTAGCCGGTTATTATCATCTCCATAAGGATTATGCTACGCGCTTGAAAGAAGTACCTTTGAAAGAGGAGGTTATTAAGAAAGGGTGGTTTAGCCAGCAAAAAGTTATCAAACCCGGGATTCTTAATCTGGAACTTTACTTAGGTCCGCAAGCTATTCAAGAGATCAAGAAATAAAAGGGAGATAAATGGATACGCAAAGACCTTTATTCTGGCATCAGGGATTGTTTTTGCAACCCCAACATTTTCAGCTCTTAGATTTATCTTTTCAATCTCTATTAATCCCCTATTATGAATTTTTGCAGCCTCATTTCTGGGGAGTAGGGGAGTGCGAAGTTCAGAGGGGGGCCTTGGCTAACCGAACTTTTAATCTTTTAAAAGGAGAATTTCTTTTCCCTGATGGAACTTACACTTCCTTACCCGGCGATGCTTTAATTGAAGCACGTTCTTTTCAAGAGGACTGGATGGAAGGTGGCAAGCCTTTGACCGTCTATGTGGGCTTAAAGAAATTTAACTATAATGGTGAGAATGTTACCATCCTACCCAAGCTGGAGAACTTAGCCGAAGTAACCACGCGTTTCGTAACCATTGCTGACCCGGAAGAGGTAAAAGACCTCCATGCCGGCGGCCCCGTTGGCCAGGTGAAGAGGCTTTATTATGTGCTTAAAGTATTCTGGGAGACAGAATTAGCCCAGTTGGGAGATTATGTGCTTATCCCCCTCGCCCAGTTAGAGCGCGTGGGTGCTGAGATAAGATTGACCGAAAGGTTTATTCCTCCTGCTCTTTCTTTGGCCAGCTCGGCAACCCTGCAAAATATAGTTCGGGAGATAAGGGATCAGTTAGCAGGCCGGGGACATCAATTAGAAGAATATAAGAGAGAAAGGGGTATTCAGACGGCTGAATTTGGAACGCGGGATATGGTTTATTTATTGGCCTTACGTTCATTGAATCGCTATATTCCCTTACTCTTTCACTTTACCGAAGTACCCCAAGTGCATCCCTGGTGGGTTTACGGCATTTTGCGCCAGATTGTGGGGGAGCTTTCCACTTTCTCTGAAAATGTGAATATGCTGGGCGAACTCAAGAGTGGAGAGAAAGCCTTCCCCGTTTATGACCACCGCAACTTAGGAGAATGTTTTGCCGCGGCTCAGGCCTTAATAGCTCAGCTCTTGGATGAGATTACGGCCGGCCCAGAATATATAATTCGCCTTCTCTTTGACGGAACTTATTATTCTGCGGAACTCAATCCCGCAATTTTTGCCGGGCGTAATCGTTTCTATTTAGTCTTCAAGACAGAGGAGGATCCACGGGAAGTTTTGCACTCTTTGGTTACGGCCGCTAAGCTCAGTTCTCGGGCCGCCCTGCCCTTGCTTATTGCGCGGGCCCTGCCGGGGATAGCGTTAGAACATCTACCTGTCCCTCCCCAGGAGCTGCCCCGAAGGGCTTCTTGCCTGTATTTTCAAATAGATCACCATAGTGAGCAGTGGGCTGCGGTCGAGAAAAATAATAATATTGCTCTGTACTGGGACCGCGCTCCCGAAGACTTAGAGGTAGAATTAATGGTCGTGAGCCGAACTTAAAACAAAAAATTGAATGAGGGAGAAGAGTATGCCCCTATCTGATTTTTTCATGCCTGTAATTGCTTATATGCTTTATTTTTTAAAAACAGCAGAGCGCCAGCAGCCTTCCTATGACCAGGTTAAGGCTGATATTTCGCGTCTTTTAGCCCAAGCTGAAGAGGCGGTGCGTAAGGGTCTGGTTACCCCGGAAGACTTTGAGGCTGGTCGTTTCGCCGTTTGTGCCTGGATCGATGAAGCCATCCTGAATTCGAATTGGCAGCAGAAACAGCAGTGGCAGCGCGAACAACTCCAGCGTCTTTATTACCAAACTACCGAGGCCGGGGAAGAGTTTTTCGACCGGTTAAATGCCTTAGGTTTGCATCAGCGCGATGTCCGTGAACTTTATTATCTCTGTCTATCTTTAGGCTTCATGGGACGGTTTCATCAGCCTGGCGATGAAATTTTGCTGGAACAACTGAAAAATTCTAATTTGAAAATTCTTACGGGAAGCTCCCTGGGATTGCCTACTCTGGAGAGAAAACAACTCTTCCCTGAATCCTACCCTGCCGAAACAATGGCTCTGGGTGCGGCTTCAAAAAAAAGTTCTTTACCTATTTTAACGATCTTGGGTATTTTAGCACCCATCGTCCTTTTCGGAGCCCTTTTCTTCATCTACCGATTTATTTTAAAGGGCCTGGGGGAAAACTTTATATCCATGGGGTTTTAAATGAAAGAAATATTATTAAAGATAGCTAAGATCTTTTTGGTGGTGGTGGCCCTTCTTTTGGCCGTGGCTTTAGTCTGGGGAGTGGTTTATTTTCTGGATTGGCCTTGGTGGGTGGGCATCTTTCTTCTCTTAGTCCTCTTCGGGGTGGGAATTGGCCTCCTTTTCTTGCGGAAAATTTGGCATCGCCGCCGGGAACAAAAATTCGTCCAGCAAGTTATTGAGCAGGATGAAGCCCATCTAAAGAACTTAACGGGCAAGGAGCGGGATGATTTAAAGGAACTACAGAATCGCTGGAAGGAAGCGATCGAGACTCTGCGTCGTTCCCACTTGCGCAAATATGGAAACCCCCTTTATGTCCTGCCCTGGTATTTAGTTATCGGGGAAAGTGGTTCAGGGAAAACTACCGCGATCAGCAGCGCTCGCCTCTCTTCGCCTTTTGCGGAGTACACCAGAACTTCGGGGATTTCAGGAACCAGAAATTGCGACTGGTGGTTCTTTGAGCAAGCCGTGATCTTGGATACGGCTGGCCGCTGGACTATTCCTGTAGATGAAGGAAAGGATAAAGAAGAGTGGCAGAGGTTTTTAAATCTGCTCATAAAGTATCGCAAAAAAGAACCTTTGAATGGCCTCATCGTGACTATGGCGGCCGATAAATTGGTGAGTGCTCCCCTCGAGGAGCTGGAGGGTGATGCCCGCAATATTCGGCGGCGTATAGAAGAGCTCATGCGCGTTTTAGGAACAAAGATTCCGGTTTATATCCTGGTCACTAAGGGCGATTTGATTCAGGGGATGGCCCAATTCTGCGATCACCTTCCACCAGAAAGCCTGGACCAGGCCATGGGTTATATTAAAAAGGATTTGACTTCTCCAGTAGGTCCATTCTTGGAGCAAGCTTTCCAGACCATAAGCGATCATTTACGCCATTTACGGATAATTCTCCTGCAGCAAATGAAGCCAGCCGCTATTGAACCTGGTCTTTTACTTTTCCCCGAAGAATTCGCCGGTTTAAAACGAGGGTTAAAAGTTTTTATGGAAGTGGTCTTTCGGGAAAATCCTTACCAGGAGACCCCGCTTTTAAGAGGCCTCTTCTTCAGTAGCGGTCGCCAGGAAGGAACACCCTATTCTCATTTCTTAAAAGAATTGGGATTAATCGGGGAAAGAGAAGTTTTGCCCGGGACAAACAAAGGATTATTCTTACACGATTTCTTTGAGAAAATATTGCCAAAAGATCGGGGACTTTTAGCCCCCACCCAAAGGGCCTTGCAATGGCGAAGCCTAACGCGTAACTTGGGGCTGATTTCCTGGATAACTTTGGGGATAGCCATCTGCGGGCTGCTCAGTTTCTCTTTCGTGAAAAATTTAAAGATCTTGCGGGAAGTGACGCGAGAATTTGCTAAGCCACCTGTGCTGCAAGGTGAAATTCAAAGTGATTTACAGACCATGGATCGCTTTCGTTTGGCCATCCTCAAAGTAGAAGAAGAAAATCGAGGTTGGCGCCTGCCGAGGTTCGGGTTAAATGAAAGCCTCAAGGCCGAAATAGGGTTGAAAGAAAAATATTGTACCCTTTGGCAAAAAAACTTTTTGGCGGCTTTTGATAAGGAGATGGGGGGGCTAATTACCCGTCTCACAGATTCTTCCCCAGATGAAGCCATAGGTCCCTATGTGGGCCATTTAGTAAGACGCATATCCTTGTTGAAAGCCAAACTGGCCGGGGAAGATATGGAAGCATTGCAGAAAAGGCCCCAGCCATCTTATGAATCGCCTTTGGCCAAGGGCCCGGGAATTTCGCCAGAGGTCAAGAAAAAATTTGGTGACTTATATCTTTATTACCTTCTCTGGCGATCTGATCCGGGAGAGATAAATAAAGAAATTGCTCTCCTCCAGTCTTGGCTCAAACACCTTTTAGCTTTGAAAGGTGGCCAATTGCAGTGGTTAATCACTTGGGCTAATGGTCAGGGCATCCCGCCCGTAACCCTGGCTGATTTCTGGGGTGGACAACCTCAAAGCGGGGAGAAGGTTGTTCCCCCAGCATATACCCGCAAGGGAAAAGAGTTGATGGAGAAATTTCTTAAAGAAGTAGAGATGGCTCCCCCAGATCCTATAGCCCTCACTAAACAGAAGGCCGAATTTGAAAAATATTACCAAAAGGCTTGTTTTGAAGCCTGGTATCAATTTGGCCTTTTCTTTCCTAAGGGAGTAGAGAGGATCAGGGGCAAAAATCAATGGCAACAGATGGCCGCTAAAATGGCCACAGACCAAAGCCCATATTTTGAGTTTTTGAAGCGTTTAACCCAGGAGCTGGAGCTGCAAATTAAGAGTGAGGAGATTCCTTTATGGATGAGTCAAGTTTATCAAATCCAGGTAGCTAAAACGCCGGCGGCGGTTTCGGGTATTCTCTCCAAAGCTGCTGAAGAAGGGAAAAAATTAATTAGCAAAGGGAAAAAGGCCATTACCCAGGGACCTCTTCCTGCAGAAGACTTAGCGCAGACAAATAAAATTTACCAAGAATACCGCAGCGCTTTAGCTGCTATAGCCCCGATAGCTACTTCCCGGCAACAGGCATTTCAATTAGCCACCCAGGTCTTTAGTGAAGATCCGGTTATCAGCAAATCGCCCTTTTTTGCTGCTCAGGCTGCTTTAAATAAACTAAAAACCTCGGTAGGAGGGAGACCTTTAGATGGAATGGTAGTAAAGCTCCTGGCCGGTCCTTTGGATTTTTATGCCCATTATATGCGCATGGAAGCAGCTTGCCACCTACAAACCCAATGGGAACAGCAGGTGCTGGCCGAGACCCAAGGAGTAGCTGATCAACAGGCCATGCAACTCTTAATGAGTCCTGAAGGTCCAGTATGGAAATTTGTCAAAGGCCCTGCGGCGCCTTTTATGGGGTGGAGTGTGCAGAGGGGCCACTATAGTAAAGAAGCCCTGGGGGGAAGTATTCCTTTTGACCCATCTTTCTTTGCTTTCCTGAAGCAAACGGCGAGCAGCAAACAGACGGTTACCAAAACCAATTATATAGTAGGTATCAAAGCCCTTCCCACGGCGGCCAACGCTCAGGCCAAAGTTCAACCCCAAGCCACCAAATTAGAATTGGTATGCGGGGGAGCTACGCAAAGCTTGGTTAATTATAACTACCCGGTGAGCAAGACTTTTCAGTGGTCACCCGATACTTGCGGCGATGTTTTATTACAGATGGAAATAGGCGATGTCGTTCTGAAGAAGAGATACACTGGCTACCAGGCTTTCCCCGAATTTCTCCAGGATTTCAAAGGAGGGATTCGTACTTTCTTTGCTAATGAATTTCCCACCGAGAAAGCTGCTTTAGATCGCTTAGGAGTGCAATTCATTCGCGTGAAGTACGAATTTACGGGGGAATTGCCTGCTTTAGGCAAACTGATTACTCTTCCCAAGCAAGCGCCGAAAAATATAGTCCGTTGTTGGGATCAATAAAAAAATGGCTTGGGCATGGAGTGTTTGGGGTAAACATCCGGCATTTAAAGATTATTTCCATTTGGGAGCAGCGGACCCTTTAGGCCGGGGGATGGCCGAATGGATGAGACAGGGATATGCTCAAGTTCAAATAAACCGGGGGCGACGTCATTTTTTTTCCTGGCGCTTTTGGATGAAGAGCTGGCCGAAAGATAGTTTGGCTTGCGGACTCCTTAGGGATAGTAGTGATTACTTAGGGCGTCCATACCCTATTTTATTCATGGGTACAGGTTTGCTGCCCAATTGGGAGAAGAATTGGGATCTTTTGCCTTTGGCTTTGGAGCACTCCTGGAATCAGATGGAGAGTTTGCTAATTAAGTCTTATCCGTCTTTGAAAGACTTCCAAGAAGAAGTGTTGCGGATACCTCCTCCTGGGGAGGAATGGGAGAAGATGAATCAAAGGAGAAGAGAAAAAGGAAATAAGGTCAACATAGAAGAGCGGGCCCAAAAAATTTTAAACCAGGACATATTTTTTGTTCCTTTAGACGAACCCTGGGCCTTAGAGCCCATAATTTTGGCTTCCTATTATCAATACTTTTGGAAAAAACAGGGAGAAGGAATTCCTAACTCTATATTTCTGGGAGGAAGTCTGGAGAAGACTTTTTTGGCTTTTTTCCGCCGCCCACTTCTCCCTGAAGATTTTCCAAATTTGTGGTCTGATGCGATCTTGGCCAGAAAGCGAGGGGAGGCATAAATGGATCTTTCCATTTTGGGCAAAGAACCAATTCAACCTGAGCAGCCGGCAGGCCAAGAGGCGCGCTATACACCAGAATACGAGCAGTTACAAGCGGAAATTGACAAACTTGCTTTGCCTTCCGCATCCAGCGGAGTTGACTGGCGCAAAGTAGAAAACTTAGCGAGCATCATTTTGGCCCAAAAGTCAAAAGATTTAGCTGTGGCCAGTTATTTAGTGGTGGCGCTTATCTATAATCGCCAGGCCGAAGGATTGGCCTTAGGGCTGCAAATCTATCGCGATCTCCTGGAAAACTTCTGGGAGACTCTTTATCCCGTGAAAGCGCGGATGCGCGGGCGGGTGCGTACGATGGAATGGTGGGTGGAGAAGATGGAGACAGCCCTGGCCTCTCTCTCACCCGCTTCTTTCTCCCCAGAACTCTTGCCCAAAATAAAGGAGAACTTTGATCAGATTGATGACTTCCTTAGTCAAAATGTTGAGGAACCTCCAGCTCTAAGCGGGCTGCGGGATTTCTTTAGGACGATTGAAGAAACTGTCCTTGTCCAGGCTGCGAGGGAAGAGAAGAAGGCCGAAGAAGAAAAGCCCTCAGTAACTCCTCCAGTAGCGGCGCCAACGCCGCCGCGGGAAGAGCCCGAGGTTATCTCCTCTGGAGCAGAGGCGCAAAGAGCCCTTAATTCTGTCCTGGCCAAGATGCGGGAGATTGCTACCTATCTTTTCCAGGAAAATATCGCTAACCCTCAGGCCTACCGCTTAAATAGAATGGCTTCTTGGAGCATAGTGGAAAATCTTCCTCCGGCTGCGGAAGGGAAGACCAAAATTCCCCCTCCTCCTGCCCAAATTAGAAATAGCTTGCATGAGCTGAAGGCCAAGGGAAATTATGAAGCCCTGGTCAGAGCTGCTGAAGGGAAGGTTGGCCAATTTATCTTCTGGTTAGATCTCCAGCGATTGGTGGCCGAAAGTCTAACTATGTTAGGTTCCTCCTATCAGGCAGCAGCCGAGGCCGTAAAGAAAGAGACGGCTTATTTAATCTCCCGTCTGCCAGGCTTAGAAGAATTGGCTTTTACCGATGGCACTCCCTTTGCTGATTTAGAGACCAAAGGTTGGCTTAAAGAAATAGGAGGGAGTCCCGCAATTTCTCTGTCTCCTCCTTTATCTAATTCTGTTCCCGCCAGGAGTCAAGAAGAAGACCTTTTAGTAAAGGAAATTGAAAAGGCCAAAGAGATGATTAAA
>FWPV01009347.1_pt1 | contig 16599 bp, 17 predicted proteins | sample 2228371 | NCBI WGS metagenome assembly FWPV01 (sample SAMEA103939776, study PRJEB20133) | metagenome | reverse complement strand
AGCGAGGTCCTCCTCGAGCGCGGGGTGCTGCGCCAGGCCTGGTCACGCGACCGCCTCCCGACGCTCCCGCTCGAGACGCCGCCGCCCCTGCCGCCATTGCACGGCCCACTGCCCCGCCACGTCGCCGACGAACTCGCCTGCGTCGCCTCCTACCTCGAGTCCGAGGGCGGTCGGGTGCGGGTCGAGCACTGCGACGGTGAGTTCGCCTTCCCGCTCCCCCGCCTGCCGGCGTTCCGTCCCGCTCCCTCACCGGTCGACCGCCGCCGGTAGCCTTGCCGGCGTGGGTGAGCTCGCCGGTGAGCTGTTGGTCGGTGTCACCGTGCTCATCGCCGTGCTGCTGGCCGCCACGGCGGTGGTGGTCGCATGGCTGGTGCGGTCCCTGCGCCGCCGGGCGCGGGTCGGTCGCCACCCGCACTCCACCGCACCGGTGAGCTGGCTTGCGGCCGGGCATCCGGCCGCGTCGCTGCACCGGCGGCTCCGGCGGGCGGTCACCGCCCTGCGGGTGGCCGTCCCCCAACCGTCGCGCAAACGTCGCCGCCGGGGGGAGCTGACCGGGGTGGAGCGCCTGGCCGGCGAACTCGAGGCCCACGCAGCGGCCGTCGGCCAGGACCTGCTGTTCGCCGCCCGGCTGCGCGGCTCGCACCGTCAGCGGGTCCTCGCCGCACTGCACCAGCAGGTCACCGACATCGAGGCGCTGACGGCCCGGATCGCGCTCGCGGCGCAGGGCAGGGGCGTCTCCCCGACGGCCGACCCGGCGGTGCTACCCCGGCTCGCCGCCGAGCTCGACAGCCTGGAGGCCGCCTACGGCGAGCTCGCCGCACTCGAGGCCCGGGCCGGGCTGCGCCGGCCGGCCTGACCGGCAGCCTCACCCGTCCCGCTCGACCACCGCACCCTCGTGATCGATGCGCAGGACCTTGGCCGCACCATCGGCGGGCAGGGCGGCGGCGAGCGACTCAGCCTGATCCACCGGGCACAGCGCGGCGACCGTCGGCCCCGAACCCGACAGCCATGCACACCACGCCCCGGCGTCGAGAGCGGCGCGCATGGCCAGCGCCGAGGCCGGGGCGGCGGCCAGCCGCAGTTCCTGGTGCAGGCGGTCCTGGGTGGCGCAGCGCAGCGCCCTCACCTCGCCCGCAGCGAGCGCAGCCACGAGCAGGGCGGTGCGGCCGACGTTGAACACGGCGTCGTCGAACGACAGGTCCCGACGCACCTTGCCCCGCGACTCGTCGGTCGAGGTCTTCGACGGTGGCACCCACACCACCACCGCCGGGTCGACGGCCAGCGGCACCGGCACCACCAGTCCGCCGGCGGTGGCCACCACCCCGCCGAACAGTGACGCCGCCACGTTGTCGGCGTGCCCTTCCAGCGCGGTGGTCAGCGTGAGCACCTCGGCCGCGGCGTCGGCGACGCCGGCTCCGTCGCCCAGCTGCTGCAGCGCCCCGAGCAGCGCCCCGGCGACCCGGGCGGCGCCCGAGAACCCGAGCCCGCGACCCATGGGGATGGGCGAGTGCACCCACACGCGGCCCTCCCCACCGGCCTTCGCGAACGCCACCTGCGTCGGGTGGTGGTCGTCCACCGGGGCCCGCGGGGCCGCAGGACCGGCCAGCCCGGCCTCCAGATGCAGGGTCAGGGCCATGCCCAGGGTGTCGAACCCCGGCCCGAGGTTCGCCGACGACGCCGGCACCCGCACGATCATCGGCACCCGCCCGTGGCCGCCTCGGTGATGACCTCGACGAGGATCCCGGCGGCGTGCTCGACCTCGTCGAAGGTGACCGACAGGGGCGGCGCGATCCGCAGGCAGTTGCCGTACAGGCCACCCTTCCCGATGAGCAAGCCCCTGGCCTTGCAGCCCTCGAGCACCCGCGCCGCCAGCGCCGGCGCCGGGGTCCACCCGTCGTCGTCGACGAGTTCGACGCCGATCATCAGGCCCTTGCCCCGCACCTCGAGGACCCGTTCGAAACCGAAGGCCAGCGGCCGGAGCCGCTCGAGCAGGTAGGTCCCCATCCGCAAGCTGTTGCCCTGCAGATCGTTGGCCAGCACGTAGCGGATGTTCGCCAGCGCGCCGGCGGTGGCCAGCGGGTTCCCCCCGAACGTCGAGATCGAGCTGGCGGTCAGGCAGTTCATGACCTCCGCCCGGGCGACCACCCCGCCGATGGCCAGGCCGTTGCCGACCCCTTTGGCGAAAGTGATGATGTCGGGCACCACCCCGTCGGCCTGGTACCCCCAGAACGTCTCGCCGGTCCGACCCCAGCCGGTCTGGACCTCGTCGCTGATCAGGAGGATGCCGAACTCGTCGAGCACCTCTTTGAGCGCGGCCAGGTAACCGGGCGGGGGCACACAGAACCCGCCGACCCCCTGGACGGGTTCGGCGATCAGGGCGGCCACGTCACCCGCTGTGCACGTGAGCAGGATGTCGCGCAGGTCGTCGGCGACCACCCGGTTGAAGTCCTCGTCGCCCAGGTGCCGGAACGGGCTACGGATCCGGTAGCCGTTGTGGGCGTAGTGCACGTTGAACGGAGTCAGTGAGCTGGCCGACCAGCCCCGGTTCCCGGTCACCCCCATCGTGGCGAACGACCGCCCGTGGTAGCTGTTGCGCAGGGCCAGGAGCTGGTTCGAGCGACGGTACTGGCTGGCCAGCAGCAGCGCTGTCTCGTTGGCCTCCGACCCCGAGTTGGTGAAGAACACCCGGGCGTCGGGGATGCCCGACAGCGCAGCGATCTCCTCGGCGAGTTCGATCATCGGGCGGATCAGGTACAGCGTCGAGGTGTGGAGCATCCGCGCCGCCTGTTGCTGCACGGCCTCGACCACCTCGGGCACACCATGGCCGCTCATGGTGACGAGGATGCCGCCGAAGAAGTCGAGGTAATGGCGGCCCTCGCCGTCGACGACGTGCCGCCCGTGACCGGAGACCAGCTCGATCGGCTCGTCGTACAGGAGGGTGAGCCACGAAGGGAGCACGGCCCGGTGACGGGCCAGCAGCTCGGCATGGGACATGGCCGGCGATGCTACGCGGGCCGGGCCGCTCACCCCAGACGGCCGGCTGTCAGTGGTCGGCGGCCTCGTGGGAGGCGGCCACCAGCCGCTCGAGCACGCCAGCGGCCCGACCGTCGTCGAGCGCGGCGGCGGCACGGCCGAGCCCCTCGCCGAGGTCGGCCACCATGCCACCGACCACCAGCCCGGCGGCGGCGTTCAGCAGCACCACGTCGCGGACCGGCCCGCGCTCTCCGGCGAGCACCCGGTGGGCGATCGCTGCGTTCAGCTGCGGATCGCCGCCGCGCAGCGCCTCGGGACGTGCCGGGGGGATGCCGAGGACCGACGGGTCGACCACGAACTCCCGCTCCTCCACCCCGTCCCACGACAGCACGGTCGAGGTGGTGGTGGTGGTCAGCTCGTCGAGGCCGTCGTGGCCGAACACCACCCACACGTGACGGGCGCCGTTGGCCCGCAGCACGCCGAGCATCCGCCGGGCGGCGCTCGGGTCACTCACCCCGACCACCTGACGGCGGACCCCGGCCGGGTTGGCGAGCGGTCCGAGGATGTTGAACGCCGTGGGCACGCCGAGCTCCCGGCGGGTGGGACCGGCGTGGCGCAGGGCGGGGTGGAACCGGGGAGCGAAGCAGAACGCCATGTTCGACCGTTCGAGGCAGTGGACCACCCCGGGCGGGCTGAGCTCGATGGTCATGCCGAGGGCCTCGAGCACGTCGGCCGACCCGCACGACGACGAGGCCGCCCGGTTGCCGTGCTTGCACACGGGTACCCCGGCACCGGCGACCACCAGGGCGGCGAGGGTCGACACGTTGATCGAGTGGCTGCGGTCACCGCCCGTCCCGACGACGTCGATCACCCGGTCGGCCAACGCCGGGGGGACCGCCACCCGGTTCGCCACGGCGAGCATGGCCTCGACCATCCCGGTGAGCTCCTCGACCGTCTCACCCTTCATGCGGAGGGCGATCAGGAATCCGGCGAGCTGTGCGGGCGTGGCCGCACCCTCGAGGATCTCGGCCACGGCCGCCTGGACGTGGTGGCGGGGCAGGTCGTGGCGGGCGAGCAGCTGGCCGAGGATGGCCGGCCACCCGCCCAGCTCACGCAGGTCCAAGGCGACCCGGCATCAGGCGCTGCGGCGGCGCTGGCGGATGATGCGCCGGCGCTCCCGCTCGGTGCAACCGCCCCACACGCCTTCCTTCTCGCGGTAGCGCAAGGCGTGTTCCAGGCACGCCACCCGGACCGAACACCCGGCGCACACCGCTTTCGCCTCGCTCGCGTCCTCGTCCTCCCCCGGGTAGAACACCTCGGGGTTGAGGCCCTTGCACGCCCCCCGGCTCCGCCACGACACGTCCACCCGCAAGGAGACACCCCCACGCTCCACACTGCGTTCCCCGTCTGGCCGGGCACCCGACCGTCCAGGAGCGGCCGCTTCCGGGCCGCGGGCTCACTGTAGGCGTACTCCGGGGGCCCTGACCAGGGTCAATTCTCAGCCGCGCAGGTCCGCCAGGAGCTCGGCGACCGTCTCGTCGCCGAGCACGACCGACTCCTGGTACGCCGGGTGGTTCACCGCAAGGGTGACCGGACCCGAGGCGAAGGTGGCCACCTGTTCAGGGGTCAGCTCGAAGCGGATGTAGTGGACCGACGACGTGATGTCGTCGCGGGTGAGCTGCTCTTCGTGGGACTCCTCGGGTGTGCACGGCACCACCGTGCCGTCGGCGAGCCGCAGCTCGACCGCCCGCTCGATCCCGACGAGCTGCGGCAGCCACTCCATGAGCGCGAGCTTCGAGGTGAGCTCGATGAACAGCGTGGCGCTCAGCTGGCCCGGTTCGGGGATCAGCGGGTTGTAGACGTCGAGTTCGGTCTGGATACCGGCGTCGCTGAGGATGCGCTCGGCACGGGCCATCTCCTGGATCTGGAAGCGGATCGTGTCGCGGTTCTCGAACACGAGCGTCACGAACTTGCCGACGGTCACGCGCCGCTTGCGCTTCAGCTCGATCACATGGGCGCGGAAGGCCTCGCGCTCACGCTCGTAGGCCCGCAGGTCAGCGATGTCGTCGAGGGTGAGCTTCCGGTTGGCAGTGGTGGGCATGGGGGGGTTCCTCGGGTCGAGCCCGGCCCGTCAGCGTTCCTCGGGGATGCCGTAGGCCCGGGCGATGAGCTGGATGGGATGCACGGGCACCCGGCCGGTGCCCTCGGTGATGGCGCCGTTGGCCAGGTGGCAGTCCCCGGCCACCACGTCGCCGTCGAGTCGCTTGATCTCGTCGACCATCTTCTGGGCGACCTGGCGCGACATGTCCTCGTTCTCGGCGCGCAGCCCCCACATGCCGTCGATGCCCGAGCACTGCTGCACCAGGCTGATCTTCGCCCCGGTGAGCTTCATCAGGTCCCTGCTCTTCAGGCCGATGTTCTGCGCCCGCAGGTGACAGGGGGTGTGGTAGGTGATCGTGGCGGGCACCTGACCGTTGAACTCGGTGTCGAGGCTGGTGCCCTCACCCTTGTGGATCTTCATCAGATACTCGGCTGCGTCGAAGGTGTGGGCCGCCACCAATTCGGCGTCGGGACCCCCGACGTAGTCGACGTAGTCCTTCTTCAGCACGTACCCGCAGGTCGGTTGGGGCACGACGATGTCGTTGCCCGCCCGCACCGCCTGGGCCAGCGCTTTGACGTTGTGCACCGCGGCCTTGGTGAAGTTGTCGAGGTCACCGGAGTGCAGGAACGGCGCCCCGCAGCACCTCGCCCCCTCGACCAGCGAGCACTCGATCCGGTTGCGCTCGTAGACCTTCACCAGGTCCTGACCGATGGCCGGGTTCTGGTACTCGACCAGGCAGGTCTGGAACAGCGCCACCTTGCCCTGACGGTCGGCCAGGCGCACCTTGGGGCGCTTGCGGAACCAGGTGCTGAACCGCTGCCGGGCGAACGGCGGGAGCAGGCGCTCGGCCGAGATCCCCGCCGTCTTCTCGATGGCCCGGCGCACGAGGCTGTTGGGCTTAGCCGTGGCCCGGTTGGCCAGCGGCGCGGCCACGGTGGCCACCTTGCCGACCAGATCGGTCCTGCCCATCACGTTGGTGGTGAGCTTCTTCCGGGCCGGGAGCTGACCGGTGGCGTGACGCATGGCGTCGGCCCGCAGCATCAGGCGGGGGAAGTCGAGGGCCCACTCGTGCTGGCCGGGGATGTAGGGGCAGTTGATGTAGCAGAGCTTGCACTGGAAGCACTCGTCGACCACCTGGTCCTGCTCTGCCTTGGTGAGCTTGGCTGCGTCCTGGTCCTCGTGCTTGTCGATGAACTCGAACAGCGTGGGGAACGCCGTGCAGAACTTGAAGCACAGGCGGCAGCCGTGACACAGGTCGTAGACCCTGGTCAGCTCCTCCCGCACGTCGGCCTCGTCGAGGTACCTGGGGTGGTGCGGGTCATAGGTGGTGGTCATCGCGAGGCAAGCCTTCCAGCGGATTCCGGACGAGCCGACGGTGGGAGGGGGCGGGCACGCCCCCTCCCATCATGGCTGATCAGGCGATGCGCCCGATCGAGTGATGGATGCAGCTGATCGGATCAGCTGATGGACTCGAGGCCCTGGGTGAACCGGCCGGCGTGGCTCTTCTCGGCGCGGGCCAGCGTCTCGAGCCACTCGGCGATCTCCGGGAAGCCCTCCTCGCGGGCGGTGCGGGCGAAGCCCGGGTACATCTCGGTGTACTCGTAGGTCTCACCGGCGATGGCCGACTTCAGGTTCTCCTCGGTCGAGCCGACGGGCTCGCCGGTGACCGGGTCGCCCACCTCGGCCAGGAAGTCGAAGTGCCCGAACGCGTGACCGGTCTCGCCCTCGGCGACCGACCGGAACAGCGCGGCGACGTCGGGGTAGCCCTCCACGTCCGCCTTCTGCGCGAAGTAGAGGTACCGGCGGTTGGCCTGGCTCTCGCCGGCGAAGGCCTCCTTCAGGTTCTCCTCGGTCTTGGAACCCTTGAGCTGGGGCATGGCTGTTCCTCCTCGGGAACGATGGTCATTGGGTGGTGCGGGTGGACGACTCGCAGTTCTCACACCGACCGCGGAACACCACTTCGGTGCTCTGCACGAGGAAACCATGCGCCTCCACGTCGGGAACCGCAAGCGTGCTCGTGTCGAGCGCCACGTCGCGAACCGAGCCGCAGCCCGAGCAGACGAGGTGGTGGTGGTCGTCGGTGTTCGGGTCGAAGCGGGCGCTGCCGGTGCCCAGATCGAGCGCACGGATCTCGCCCATCTCGGCCAGGTCGTTGAGGGTCTGATACACGGTCCGCAACGACATCGTCGGCATCTCCGCGACGGCCCGTGCGTACACCCGCTCGGCCGTTGGGTGCTCGCCGTTGCCGTGCAGCAGCCGGAAGATCAACTGCCGCTGAGGCGTGACCTTCAATCCTCGCTGCCGGAAGGCTTCGCTGAGCTCGGCGGGGTTCCGCACGGCCGGGACTCTAGCAACAACGATTGTTGACAAGCAACGACTGCTGACAGGTGAGGATGCATGGGGTGGACGCAGGGGCCCGTACCATCCCGGTCGTGACCGCCACCGTGCCGTTCGACCGGGAGCGGATGCTCCACCGGTTGGCGGACGAGGACCTCGACGTCCTGGTGGTCGGCGCAGGCATCACCGGCGTCGGGGTCGCACTCGACGCCGCCTCCCGCGGGCTGCGGGTGGCGGTGATCGACAAGGGTGACCTGGCCGGCGGGACGTCGTCGAAGTCGTCCAAGCTCGTCCACGGCGGTCTGCGCTACCTGCAGCAGCGCGAGTACCGCCTGGTGTACGAGGCCCTGGCCGAGCGCCAGCGGTTGCGGCGGATGGCGCCCCACCTCGTGCGCACCCTGCCGTTCATGATCCCGATCTTCTCCCGGGACGGCCTGATCAACCCGAAGGTGGCGCGGGCGCTCGGCAGCGCCATGTGGATGTACGACCTGACCGGCGGGGCACGGATCGGCCGGTTGCACGAACGCCTCGACCGGGCCGAGGCGCTGGCCCACATGCCGACCCTGCCGGCTGAGCGGCTCGCCGCGGCCTACCTGTACTACGACGCCCGTGCCGACGACGCCCGGCTGTGCCTCACCGTGGCCAGAACCGCCGCCGCCCATGGTGCCGTGGTGGCCACGTACTGCCCGCTGGTCGGGCTGCGCAAGGACCGCCGCGGCCAGGTGACCGGGGCGGTGGTGGAACCCGACGGCGAGCGCATCGAGGTGCGGGCCAGGTGCGTGGTGAACGCCGCGGGCGTGTGGGCCGACGACGTCCGCTCGCTCGACGAAGGGACCCGGGTGGACACCATCCGCCCGGCACGCGGCATCCATGTCACCGTGCCCTGGGCCAAGGTGCGCAACGACATCGCGGTGGTGATCCCCGTCCCCAAGGACCGCAGGTCGCTGTTCCTGGTGCCGTGGGGCGACCTGGCCTTCATCGGGACCACCGACACCGACGATGACGGACCGCTCGACGACCCGCAGTGCACCCGGGAGGACATCGACTACGTGCTGCGGGCCGCCAACGCCAGCCTGGCCACCCCGCTCACCGAGCGGGACGTGCTCGGCACCTGGGCCGGGCTGCGGCCCCTGGTCCGCCGGGCCACGTCGGCGAGGACCGCCGACCTGTCCCGCCGCCACACCGTCGACCGGTCGGCGAGCGGCGTGGTGACCGTCGCCGGAGGCAAGCTCACCACCTTCCGGCAGATGGCCGAGGACACCGTCGACGAGGTGTGCGACCTGCTCGGGGTGCGGGCCCGGTGCCGCACCAGGAGACTCCCCCTGCTCGGCGCCGAGGGGTACGTCGCCGGTGACGCCGACGACCACCTCGGCGGGCGGTACGGCAGCGAGGCCGGCGCCGTGCGCGCCCTGTGCGCCGAGGACCCGTCGCTCGCCGGACCCCTCGTGCCCGGCCTCCCCTACCTTCGGGCCGAGGCCGTGTACGCCGCCAGGCACGAGATGGTCGTGACCCTCGACGACGTGCTGTCCCGGCGCACCCGGGCCCGCCTGCTGTTGCGGGACGCCTCGGCGGCGGCAGCCGCGGAGGTCGCCGACCTGCTCGCGCCCGAACTCGGCTGGTCGGCGGCCGAGACGGAACGTCAGGTCGCCGCCTACCGCGCCGCGGTGGCGCACGAGCGGAGCCACCCGGGGCTCCCCGAGACGGCACTCGACGCGAGCCTGGGCGCGTAGCGGCACCGGCCCACTAGCGTCCCGGCCCGATGGCCCAGCCCCGCCCCCCGATCGAGCTCACCGGCACGGGCCAGCGACTCGCCACCCACCGGGTCGAGGTCGAACATTCCCTGCTCGAGCGGCTGCGGGCCACCGGTGCCGAGGTGGTCGTCGACCGCCCGGCCGTGGCCGAGGCGAGCCGGGACTGGTGGCCGCTGGCCATGCACTGGGCGCTCGCCGGGCAGGTGCCCGCCCTGGCATCGGTGGTGGTCCGGCCGGCCTCGACCGGACAGGTGGCCGCCGTCGTGCAGGCCTGCCACCAGGCCAGGGTGCCGGTCACCGCGGCCGGCGGGCGCAGCGGCGTGTGCGCGGCGTCGGTCCCGGTGTTCGGTGGGGTGCTGCTGGACACCACCGCAATGCAGGGGATCGTCGCCGTCGACGACCACTCGCTGCGCATCGACGTGCTGCCGGGCACCTTCGGCCACGAGCTCGAAGCCGCGCTGCGCGCCGACCACGGCCTCACCCTCGGCCACTGGCCCCAGTCGGTCGAGCTGTCGACCGTCGGGGGCTGGCTGGCGTGCCGGAGCGCCGGCCAGTACTCCACGCGCTACGGGAAGATCGAGGACATGGCGGCCGGCCTCGAGGTGGTCCTGGCCGACGGGTCGGTGCTCGCCGTCGGCGACGGGCCCCGGTCGGCCAGCGGCCCCGACCTCGTGCAGCTGTTCGTCGGCTCCGAAGGCACCCTCGGGATCATCACCCGGGCGACCCTGCGGGTCCACCCCGCCCCGCCGGCCGAACGGGCCGCCGCCTACCGCTTCCCGAGCTGGGAGGCCGGGCTCGACGCCTGCCGGCGGATCATCCGGCGTGGGGCCACCCCGGCGGTGCTGCGCCTCTACGACGCCGTCGAGTCGGCACGGGGGCACGACGGCGACGGCACCGCCAACGTGCTGCTGGTGCTCGACGAGGGAGATGCGCCCATCGTGGACGCGACCATGTCGATCGTCGACCACGAGGTGCTGGCCACGGCCGGAGCGGCCCCCGCCGATGCCGGGCTGGTCGAGCGGTGGAAGGCGCACCGCAACGACACCAGCGCCCTGCAGGCCCTCACCCGCCGGGGCTTCGTGGTCGACACGCTGGAGGTTGCCGCACCCTGGTCGCGCCTGCGCGGGCTCAGGGACCGCGTGTGCGACGCCCTGCTCGGCGTCCCCCACGCCCGCGCCGCCAGTTGCCACCTCTCCCACAGCTACCCCGACGGCGCCTGCCTGTACTTCACGTTCGCGGCGACCCCGCCGGCCGACGAACTCGACCGCACCTACACCGGCCTGTGGGACGCGGCCAAGGCCGTCCTGGCCACGCACGGAGCGAACCTGTCCCACCACCACGGCGTCGGCCTCAACCAGGCCCGGTTCACCCGGACCTTCCTGGGCGACGGGGTGCACGACGCACTCGCCGCCGTGAAGGCCGCCCTCGACCCGCACGGCATCCTCAACCCCGGCAAGCTCGGCCTGCCCAGCGCCTTCGGAGCGGTGCCGTGGCCGTGAGCATCGACCGCCGGGCGCTCGCGACCGGCGCGTCGGTCGGGGCGCTCATCGTGCTCCCGGTGGCCATCGCCACCTCGGTGGTCGACGACCCCCCGGGGTGGCTCGCGGTGGTCACCCTGCTCGGCCTCACCCTGGCTGCGGTGACGGCGGCCGTCCGCCAGTCCACCGGCGCCCCCCTGGCCCACGGCATGCTCGCTGCGCTCACCGTGTTCGTGGTGGTCCAGGGCATCGGGATCCTGCTCCGGGCAGCTCGGGGCGACGAGCTGAGCTGGGGCCGCTACTTCGGGACCGCCGTCGTGACGCTGCTCGTGGGCTGCATCGGCGGCGTGGCCGGCGGCATCGTCACGACGCGCAGGAGGGCCTCGTGAGCATCCTCGTCATCGACGTCGGCACCTCGAGCCTGCGGGCGGCCATCGTGGAGCCCGACGCGTCGGTCCACCACGTCCACCACGTGCCGTTCCTGCCCGAGTCGCCGTTCCCCGGACTGGTCGAGTTCGACGCCCGGGCCATGGCCGACCACGTGCTGCAGGCCGCCCACGCCACGCTGGAAGCGCACGGCCGGCCGGTGACGGCCGTCGGGATCGCCAACCAGCGCACCTCCAGCATCGTGTGGGACCGCACCACCGGTGAGCCGATCGGACCGGGCCTGGGCTGGCAGGACCTGCGCACCGTGATGACCTGCCTGGAGCTGGCCGGCAAGGGGTTCCGGCTCGCCCCGAACCAGTCCCCCACCAAGCTCGCCTGGCTGCTCGACACCTTCGACGCCGCTCGGGCCCGGGACGTCTGCGTGGGCACCGTCGACAGCTGGATCACCTGGGTGCTCACCGGGGGACGCCACCACGTCACCGATCTGACCAACGCCGCCATCTCCGGGTTGATGCGCTCGGACGCCAGCGGTTGGCACACGCCCCTGCTCGCCGAGCTGCGGATCCCCGAGGCGTCCCTCCCGGTGGTGGTGGACTCCTCCGGGGTGGTCGGCGAGGCCACCGCCCTGCCGGGAGCGCCCCCGATCGCCGGCATCGCCGGCGATCAGCAGGCAGCGCTGATCGGTCAGGGTTGCGTCCACCCCGGGCAGGCGAAGATCACCTTCGGCACCGGGGCCATGCTCGACATCGTGGTCGGGCCCGACCAGCCCGGCGACGCCCGCGGCCCGGCCGGCACCTTCCCCATCGTGGTCCGGGCCCGCGACGGCCGGGCCACCTGGGGTCTCGAGGCGATCATGCTGTCGGCCGGGACCAACGTCGAGTGGCTGCGCGACGACCTGGGCATCCTGCGCACCGCCGCTGAGTCCCACGAGGTCGCCTCGGCCTGCCACGACACCGGCGGCGTGATGTACGTGCCCGCACTGCTCGGCCTCGGCACCCCGTGGTGGGACTACGGGGCCCGGGGCACCCTGGTCGGTCTCACCCGCGGAACCGGCCGACCCGAACTGGTGCGCGCCGTCCTCGAAGGGGTGGCCCACCGGGGGGCCGACCTGGTCGAGGCGGCCGAACGGGACGCCGGCATGATCATCGGCACCATCCGCATCGACGGGGGGATGGCCGCCAACCCGACGTTCGTCCAGGCGCTGGCCGATGCGGCGCAGAAGCCGGTCGAGGTGTCCCCGGTGCTCGAGGCGACCACCCTCGGCGCCGCCTTCCTCGCCGGCCTGGCCGTGGGCACCTGGTCGGACCTCGACGAGATTGCCCTCACCTGGCGGCCGGCCGCTACCGTGACGCCGACCCGGGTGCTCGACCGGGCCCGATGGGCCGAGGCGTGCCGCCGCGCCAGGGAGTGGGTACCCGAGTTGTCGGTGCTGGACTTCTAGAGTGTCCGGCGCCCTGTGCCAGGAGACCGCATGACCAGCCCGCGCCGAACCGACGATCCCCGGGAGCTTCGAGTGGACCACCACACCCTGCGTTCGCTGGCGCTCGAGGTCGACGAGGAGCACCGCCGATCCCAGCAGGACCTCGTCGAGCAGCTCGCCGCCACCACCGGCTCCCGCCGCCGCCTGCTGAAGGTGGCTGCCGGGTCCGCTCTGGCCACGGGAGTGGCCGTGGCCACCGGGTCGGTGGCCTTCGCCGCCGAGTCCGAGGGCGGGTCGATGACACCCGTCGCCGCCGACACCGGGTCGTCCCCACGCCGGGCCACGCCGGCCGACATCGGGCTCATGGCCTTCGCGCAGAGCCTGGAGCTCGCGGCGGCCGAGGTCTACCGCCTCGCCATCGACGGCGGCGTGCTGTCGGGCGCGGTGGCCGACGTCGCCACGATGTTCCGCCGTCACCACGTCGAGCACGCGAAGGCGTGGGCCGCGCTGCTCGGTCGCGATGCAGCCGGGGTCGCCAACCCCGGCCTGCTCGACCTCTACGGGCCCAAGGTCAGGGCGGCCCGCAACGCCACCGCCCTGCTCACCGTCGCCTTCGAGCTCGAGAATGTCGCCGCGGCGACCTACCTCACGGCGCTCGAGGCCGTCGAGGCCACCCAGCCGGCGGCCACGATCGCGTCGATCCTGCCCACCGAGAGCCGCCATGCCGTGGTCCTGGGTCAGGCGCTCGGGCTGGACGCCGACGCCTTCCTCCCCCCGTTCGAGACCGACGACCAGGCGGTCACCCCCGACGCCTTTCCTTTGTGAGCAGGAGCGAGCTGCGATGGAGTTCTCCCACGACGAGCTGCGACGCCAGCTGGCCGACGCCGACCGCGCCCAGGCGGCGGCCATGCCGGCCTGGCGCGAGGTCCTGCTCCGGGTCTTCTCGGACCGGCCCGACCCGCTGGTCGCCGGGCACGGCCGCCAGCAGGCCAAGGTCGACCTCACGGTCGGGGCGCTCACCCGCCGCCGGCTGTTCCGCCTCGGCGGGCTGTCGGTGGCGTCCACGGCGGTGCTCGCCGCCTGCGTGAACCGGGGGGTCACCGGCAAGGGCCCTGACCAGATCCCGGTCGCCGGGACGGTCACCCCGACCACGGCGCTGCCGCCCCAGGACATCAACGACATCACCCTGCTGCGGACCGCGTCGTCGTTGGAGCACGTGGCCATCGACGTCTACGACCTGGCCCTCGACTCGGGTCTGGTCACCGACGCCGCCGTCGCCGACGCCGCCAAGCTGTTCCGCGACCACCACCGCCAGCACGCCCTGCAGTTCGAGGCGGCCACGCGCCAGCTCGGCGGTGAGGCGTTCAAGTCGGCCAACCCGGTCGTCTGGAAGGGGCTGGTGGAACCGGCGGTCGACGGCCTGACCGACCAGACGGCCATCGTGGCCTTCGCCCACGAACTCGAGGGCATCGCCGCGGCCACCTACCAGGCGGTGGTGCCGATCCTCACCACGTCCCAGCTGCGGCGGGCGGCGATGAGCGTCGGTGGGGTCGAGGCCCGCCACGCCGCAGTGCTCGCGGCGCTCCTGCCCGGGTCCGCCCCGGTCGCCGGGCTGGACACGCTGGCCGGCGAGAGCACCACCACGACCGCCGGCGAAGGCGCCGAGGAGACCGCACCGGTGTTCCAGGTGCCCGGTCCGTTCGGCAGCGTCGCCGCTGCGCTCGGCCCGAACTCGTTCGCCTACTCGTGGTTGAACGAGGACGGCACGGTCGACGCCCCAGAGAGCTAGGGGCGCCCGGACGCGCAGCGGTCAATCCGACCCATCCCACGCGCCGAGCCAGGTCGGTACCCTGCCGGGGGCATGGACGCGGTCGAGGACCAGGAGGGTCCTGGGAGTAGAGAGGCGGTCCCTCCGTGGTCAGCATCATCATCCCTGCCCACAACGAGGAGCAGGTGATCGGCCGGTGCCTGCAGATCATCCTTCGTGACGCGCAGCCCGGCGAGTTCGACGTGGTCGTGGTCACCAACGGCTGCACCGACCGCACCGCGGAGATCGCTGCGTCGTTCGGGCCCGACGTCCGGGTGGTCGATTCGCCGGTCGCGTCCAAACCGGCGGCGCTGAACCTCGGGGACCGCACGGCCAGGTCGTTCCCCCGCCTCTACGTCGACGCCGACATCGAGGTCGACACCGCTGCGATCCGGGCCGTGGCCCGCGCCCTGGAGCAGGGCGCGGTGCTGGCCGCCCCCCGCCTGCGGCTGGACCTCACCGGCCGGCCGTGGACGGTGCGGGCCTGGTACGACGTCTGGCTGCGACTGCCCTACGCACAGGACAACCTGGTCGGCGCCGGCTTCTACGGCCTCTCCGAGACGGCGCGCCGCCGCTTCGACGAGTTCCCCGACACCATGGCCGAGGACGTGTTCATCGCCGGGCTGGCCCCGTCCCGGGAGCGGCAGGTGGTAGCCGACCACGAGTTCGTGGTGCATCCGCCGTACACGCTGCGAAGCCTGGTCGCGATCCAGACCCGGATGGCGGCGGCCACGGCCCGCGACCGCCACCTGTTCTCGCACTTCTCCGACGAGGTCCGCCGCGGCCACGTCAGGGAGCTCGGCCGACTGGCCCTGCGCCCGGCACTGCTCCCCAAGGTGGCGTGGTACGGCGTCGTGACCGTCATGGTGAAGCTCGGCGCACGTCGTCGCAACCGCAGAGGCGACACCAGGACCTGGACCAGGGACGTCACCGCCCGTGGCGCGCGGGTCCCCGACGGAGGTACGGCATGAAGCCAGGCGGTTCCAAGCTGCGGCGCATCGGGAACGGGATCCGCAGCACCCTCGACCCGCGGATCTACCTCCACGGCCTCAAGCTGCTGCACTACTTCAACTACACCCATGTCGCGCAGCGCAGGCTCATCACCGTCGGCGAGAACCCGGCGATCGCACCGAACGTGTCGTTCGCCAACGGCGAACGGGTGATCATCGGCGACCGTCCCCACCTCGGCGCCCGGGCCAGCGTCTGGGCAGGGAACACCACCGGCCGGGTCGTCATCGGCGACGACGCGTGGATCGGGCCCTACGTGTTCATCACCGCCTCGAACTACCGGATGACCGCAGACCTGAAGATGAACCAGCAGCCCACCGTCGAGCAGGACGTGATCATCGGCAACGACGTGTGGATCGGCGCCTACTCCATCGTCGTCGCCGGGGTGGAGATCGGTGATGGGGCGGTGATCGGCGCCGGTTCGGTGGTCACCAGGTCCGTTCCCCCGTACGCCATCGCCGCCGGCGTGCCGGCCAAGGTCGTGGGCCACCGCGGCGAGGGACGCCATGCCGGGTGACTCCGACGCCACCGACGGGGTCCCCGAGGTCTCGGTCATCCTCGTCGGCTACCGCACCCGTGACGAACTGACCCGCTGCCTCACCTCGATCGCCGAGCACGCCACCGACGTGGACCACGAGGTGGTGCTGGTGGACAACGCCTCGGGGGACGGCACCGCCGAGCACATCGCCGCCGCCTTCCCCTGGGTGCGGCTCGTGGCGCTGCCCGAGAACGTCGGCTTCGCCCGGGCGGTGAACCTCGGCGCCCGGCTGTCGAGCGGCCGCCACATCATGCTGCTCAACCCCGACACCGAGGTGCTGCCCGGCGCCATCCGGGCCCTGGTCGACACGGCGCGGGCCCATCCCCGGGCCGGGCTCATCGGCGGCCGCACGCTCACCGAGACCGGGGCCACCGAGCCCAGTTCCTGCTGGGCGCGCCCCACCCTGTGGAGCACGTTCTGCTTCGCCTCCGGCCTGTCCACCGCGCTGCGGGGCCGCCGGTGGACCGACCCGGAAGCGATCCCCGGCTGGGACCGGGACGACGAGCGCGAGGTGGGCATCGTGACCGGCTGCCTGGTGCTCGTGCCCCGCCCCGTCTGGGAGCACCTCGGCGGCTTCGACGAGCGCTTCTTCATGTACGGCGAGGACACCGACCTGTCGATGCGGGCGTGGGAGGCCGGGTACCGGCCGCGGATCACCCCGAAGGCCGAGGTGATCCACACCATCGGGGCCTCGTCGTCGTCGAGTTCGGCCCGCCGGGTGATGATCATGCGGGGCAAGGTGTCGGTGTTCGAGAAGCACTGGCCGCCCCGACAGGCCAGGCTCGGCGTGCGCCTGCTC
>FWPV01003432.1_pt1 | contig 16599 bp, 17 predicted proteins | sample 2228371 | NCBI WGS metagenome assembly FWPV01 (sample SAMEA103939776, study PRJEB20133) | metagenome | reverse complement strand
TTTTTTTAAGCAATCTTTTAATGATTTCTCAATCTTCTCAGGCTGATTGAAATATGTCCGGATAAATCTTATAAGTTTATTAATGATTCCTTCTATTTCAGTAATTTTAATAAATTTCTTACTATCAAATTTTCCATTTTCTTTTCTTGCTTGATTAAACCTCCTTAATGTTTCGTCTAATCTACCAAGTTCTGAAGAATTTTTTAGAAGTAGATTTACTCTATTTCTTTCTCTTTGCTCTAATTTATGTGAAAAATTAATTATTTTGTTTTGAAGGTCTACGTTCAATTTATTGAGATCCATCTAAAATCACCTAATTTAGACAAAATAAGATTCAAGATCGTTGTTGTTAAAAGTATGCCAAAACAAGAAAATTTTTCTTCGATTTTTTCTTCTCTTAGCAAAATCAATAAATGCAGAAAATGTTTTTGCGGTATAGGTGAGGTCCAGTTTAATATTTTCTAATTCTTTGAGTAGTGTTTGCATTTCTTCGCCTTGTTTAGTAGGTTTTCCATATTCTCCTCCATAGTACGAATGAAAAACTTTAATTTTATTGAAATCTAATTTTTTATTATTCAATGCCCCTACATTCTTTTTAATAAAGTTCAATACTTTAGTGGCTAACAAGAAAACACTTACCTCATTTGAAAATAGCCAATCAACGACTCTCACGCCAATTATTTTTGATTTTAGCCCACACAACTCAGCCCCAACAAGCATACCTGCTAAAGTTCCACAGGTTCCTACAGTAACAAAGATATAATCAGGTTCTTCCATTATTCCATCATCGATTTGTTGTTTTAATTCAAAAATAGCATTGACAAAACCAAGGCAACCCAACACAGAAGAGCCTCCTGGGTAAAGAAAATATGTTTTCTTTCCTTCGATACTACTAATTTTATGTTCATATATTGCATTAAAAAATGCGGATTGCATTGACTTAAAAAGGTGGATTTCTGCACCCAATTTATGAAAATAACTTAAAGTTTTAATAACATGTTCAGTTATTTGTTGGGGAAATAGCATTAACATAGTTTTTATATTTTCTCTTTTAGCATAAATTGTAGTAGCAAGGCAATGATTTGAACCTATGCCACCTGTAGTAATAATAATTTTACATTTATTAGCAACAACATCAGGTAAAACGAATTCTAATTTCCTTGGTTTATTTCCACCATAGGGAATGGCAGAAATATCATCTCTTTTTATCCACAGATTAGAAAGTTTAAAATAAGTAGAAATATTTTTTAGCTCCTGCAAAGGGGTAGGGGAGTTGACAATAGAGAGCCATTTAATTTTATTTGCTAATTGTGGATATTTCTCAAAAATTAATGGAACCATTTATTTTATTTTTATGAGACAGATTACAAGACGGAACAAGAACATTCTTTATTATACAAATCAACACATTTTTTTTCTTCTTCAATAAAAATACATTGTCTTGCTCTAAGTTCATCCCAATCAACCTTGTGTCCATCAAATTCAGGTCCATCAACGCAAGTAAATTTAGTTTTTCCATCAATAGTAACTCTACATGCCCCACACATACCTGTACCATCAACCATAATTGGATTAAGTGAGACAATTGTTTTTATATTATAAGGAGAAGTAACACCGCAAACGACTTTCATCATTGGCAGTGGACCTATTGCAACAGCAAGGTCAAACTTATTTCCCTGTTCAATTAATCTTTTTAGAACATCCGAAACAAATCCTTTTTCACCTTTTGTTCCGTCATCAGTAGTAAGGAAAAATTCATCACTTATTTTTTTTAATTCTTCTTCCAAAATTAACAAATCAGCAGAGCGAGCCCCTAAAATCATAGTTATTTTATTTCCAGCGTTTTTCAAAGCTTTGACAATAGGGTAAACTACTGCTGTTCCTACGCCTCCTCCAACAGCGACAACATTTCCAAAATTTTCAATGTGAGTTGGTTTACCCAAAGGTCCTGCAACATCTAATATCGCTTCACCTTTCTTTAAATTACCTAATAATTTTGTAGTCTTGCCTGCTTCCTGAAAAATAATTGTTATTGTTCCCTTTTCTGGGTCCTTATCTGAAATTGTAAGTGGAATTCTTTCTCCTTTTTCATAAACACGCAATATAACAAATTGTCCTGCTTTTGCCTTTTTGGCGATTAAGGGTGCTGATATTATCATTTTTTTTATTATTGGGGCTAATTCTTCCTTTTCCAAGATTGTAAACATAATAATTTCACCTCTTTAAAATTAAAGTATTTTCAATTCCCTAAGTATATTTAGCAAACTAATTCTGGATGTATTATTTCACCAGCTATTGCAGAAGCGGCGGCAACTGCTGGGGAAGATAAATATATTTTACTTGTCTTATGTCCCATTCGAGCAATAAAATTCCTATTTGTTGTTGAAATTGCAACTTCATCATCTGCAAGAACACCTAAATGTCCCCCCAAGCAAGGACCACAAGTGGGCGGACATATTATTGCACCTGATTCAACAAAAATGTCTATTAATCCTTCTTTTAAAGCTGTGTAATAAATTTTCTGTGTTGCTGGAAAAATCAATAACCTAACCCATTTTGAAACTTTATGATTTTTGATTATTTTTGCAGCTATTCTTAAATCTTCAATCCTTCCATTTGTGCAAGAACCTATAACTACTTGGTCAACTTTAACATTTTTAATTTCTTTAACTGTCTTAACATTTTCAGGACTATTAGGAATTGCTACAATTGGCTCTAAATCACTAATATCCCATTCGAAAATTTTCTTGTAATTGGCATCAGCATCACTCCATATTATATCTTTTGGTTTTAAACTATTTATATTCAAAAATTCAAAAACTTGTTTATCAGGATAAAAAACTGCAGATTTTGCACCTGCTTCAATTGCCATGTTGGAAATAGTAAATTTATCACTTAAACTTAATCGTTCAATAGAGGGCCCTTCAAATTCCATCATACAATAATTCGCACCGTTCACACCAATTTTGCCAATTACATACAAGATAATATCTTTTCCACATACCCATTTTTTTAACTTCCCACTTAACCTAAATTTGATAGTTTCAGGAACTTTAAACCAACATTCACCAGTTGCCCAACTACAAGCAATATCCGTGCTTCCAACTCCCACAGAAAAGGCACCTAATGCTCCATAAGTACAAGTGTGTGAATCTGCTCCAATCACTAAATCACCCGGTTTCACAAAACCCTTCTCAGGTATTAAAGTGTGGCATATCCCTTCTACCTCATAATAATTTTTTACATTGTTCTTCTTTGCAAAATCTCTCATTAACTTAACTTGTTGAGCAGAATTTATATCTTTATTAGGAACAAAGTGATCTGCAACTAATACTATTTTGCTTGAGTTTTTAATATTTTTAAAACCAAATTCGTTAAAATAATTTATTGCAAGGGGAGCAGTTACATCATTTGCAAACATTAAATCACATTTTGCAATTACAAAATCACCTGCTTTAACTGCTTCTTTTTTTGAATGAGTTGCAAGAACTTTTTCAGAAAATGTCATGCTCATTATTGATGAATATTACCTTCCTTGGTAAATTTTCTATGCCGTCTTATTTTTTTTAATTTTCTTTTTTTCTTTAAAAGTAATTCATACCCAATAAAACAAAAAGTTAAGCTTAAAATTATTAGAAATAGTTGTATTGTAACCTCTATAAAATTTCTGTCAAACTTAAGAGGAAGGTTGTTGCCTATGCCCGTTATACTTTCCCAAATTTTTTTTAAGCCTTTAAGCATTAACTTTGGAAATAAAAGCATCAAGATTATGGAAATGATAGATAAATACTGGGCAATAAATAACCAACCTTTTTTCACGATAAACTTACTCTAAATTATTAGCCCCACAGAACACTGTATTTTAATGCAAGATTATCCTCTCTTAATCTTTCGGAAATAAGCTTTGCAATATTCCTCATTATAAGGAAACCTATTTTATAATCTTTTTCCACTATTTTCATAAAATCATCATAAGAGAGAACGAGAAGTTTAACTATTGACAAAGCCTTTGCGTTAGCAGATCTTGGTCTTCCATCAACTAAAGCCATTTCTCCCAGAACTTCACCAGGACCCAACGAAGCAATGAAAGCTTCTTTGTCTTCCAAATTGTTTTTATCTTTATCAACAGGCATATTAATGGTAATATAAACTTCTCCCTCCGAAATCATATACAATTTACTGCCTGGTGTATCTTCTTTTAGTATAGCTTCTCCGATTTCATATTGCTCTTCTTGACAGGCACTTGCTATTATATTTAAATTCTCTTCGTTGAGCCCATGAAAAAGCTCAAATTTTTTTAAAGTTTCAATTTTATTCAATTAATCTTTCCTCCTTTTTTTATTTTTTAATGAAACATTATAACACATATCTTTTGAAAATTGATGATTTTCATACAAACAGATAATTATTTATGAGGTAAATCTGGAAAAGAAGACAAAAGAGTCTGAGAGTCTAATTGGTAAAGTTAAAAAATCAAAGAGGCGCTTGAATATATTTTGCATCCTTATTGAGCTCCATTAATAATTACTTTCTATGGCTTTAATAACTGAGGTTATCAATTCATTTACAGGAGTTGGAATATCTAAATTTTTCCCTCTTTTAACTATTGCTCCATTTATAAAATCTATTTCTGTTCTTTTCTTTTTTAATACATCCTGTAACATTGAGGAAACATTTTCTGCGGTTTTCATGCAGACTTCTTTTACTTTTTCAAAAATATTATCATAAATTATTTCTACTTTTTCTCCTTTACTTACTTTATTACCCTCTTCTAAAATTAATTTCATCAATTGCAAGGAATGTTCGTTTTCAATTAACTTACCATTTTGAACCTTAAAAATTGCCGTTAAAGGATTAATAGCTGAATTTATTAATAGTTTACTCCATAAGATTCCTTCTAAATTTTCAGTAACTTTTGTTTTTATATTTGAGGAATTAAATAATTGTTGGACTTTTAACAGTCTTTCAGTGATTTTACCATCCTGTTCGCCTATTAATGTATCACCTATTCCAGCATGCTTAATGTAACCGTCTTCTATGACAGTAGCGCCATAAGCTGTTGTGCCCCCTAAAACAAAATTCTTGCCCAAAATTGAGTTCAATATTTCAATATTTCCAATTCCATTCTGCAATGTAAGAACAAGTGCATTTTCTTGTATTAAAGACTTTATGGTTTTTGCAGCAGATTCAGTAGAATACGATTTTACAAACACAATAAATAAAGTTTCTTGGGTAGTAACTTCTTTTAATAAATCTTTGTCCTTTTCGTAAAAGTATATATCGTCAATTTTTATTTTTCTTTCACCTCCGATACCAGTTATTAGTATACCTTCTCTTTTAATTTTTTTGACTCTTTCCAAATTATGATCAATTAGTTTAACTTGTTTTCCATTTTCTTTCAGCAAACAAGCAAATAAACATCCCATAGCCCCACAACCAATAATAATTACATTCATAACTAAATTATATCTTATTCGGGAACCATCTTCAAATTAGCCTATATAGTAATAAAAATTTGTTTATCTTCTCATTGCAATAGGTAGAGTATATAAGCAATTACAAATGATTTTTTTTTCACAAAGGTCGCTACATAGAAAATGAGCTATGAGGAAACAATTTTTGTTACAACATATATTAGTAACTAAAATTTTGTTGACATCAAGTTATTGTATTTCTAAAATGAGAGTAAGATTAATTAAGGAGGGGAATGATGAGAAAAAAAGACTTAACAAGAAAAATAATTACATTAGTTATTATTTCTTTTATTTTAACCTTTTCTTTTTCATGTGTTACGAAACGAATTTTTGTAAAAAGTTTAATAGATGGGTATAGGAAATCAGCAATTTCAAAGGGTTTAATTACCAAATACCCGATTATTCTTGTGCATGGATTTTGTGGTTTTGATGAAATGGGGGGAATAGAATATTTTTATGGAGTAAAAGACTATTTAACAAACATGGGATTTGAAGTTTATTCTCCTGAATTGCCTGCAGTTGGGAGCATAAAAGACAGAGCTACGAAATTAAAAGAATATATAAACGAAAAAGTCCCAATTGGAAAAGTAAATTTAATTGCCCATAGTATGGGAGGACTTGACAGCAGGTACATGATAACCCATCTAAATATGAAAAACAGGGTTGCATCACTCACGACAATTTCAACTCCGCACAGAGGGACCCCCGTTGCTGATGTTGCCTTAGGATTGATGGTAGGTCCAACAGATAAAATTCTTGATTATCTTCTTAACAGAGTAGGTTTAACGTTAGATGGAGTTAAAAATCTAACAGAAGATTATGTTCAAAATACTTTCAATCCTTCAACCCCTGATGTGGAAGGAGTTAAATACTACTCATATGCAGGTGTTAGCGGAATTGGAGAAAAAGACTTATTAAAAGCAGCCCTTGACATTCCCTATGGTATTATTTTGGCAATAAGAGGGCGGAATGATGGTATGGTTCCATTGTCATCAGCAAAGTGGGGAGAATTTAAAGGGGAAATACCCGCGGACCATGCAGATGAAATATGTCAATGGGCAGGTGAAACAGGTACATTTGATTGCAAGGGATTTTATCTTTCCATTGCTCAAGACTTAATAAAAGAAGGATTTTAAAAGCAACCAAGATAATCAAGGGGAAAAGATTGCACAACACAAAAAATCGAAGTAGCAAGTTTTAGCCTGAGTTAGGAGATTGCATAAATATACATAGTTGATGGTGCAGGGTCTTTAGACCCTGCATTTGAACGGTCTAAAAACTGTTCACTACCGTAAACAAAAATGGAGTTCTGCAACTGGCTCGAAAATCTTTTCCCCTTGATTATGTTGTCTTTTTTTATACCCGTATTTTGCTTTAGTAAATCAGTAACTGAAAAAGACCAGTTTAAATTTTATGATGATATAAAATATAATGAGATAAAAATCAGCACTATAAACTTGTTACCATATAAAAATTAATGTTGGCAAGCAAGATTAAGAAGAGGTAGGAAACCTTCTTGATGCTCTAAATCTTTTATTGAGAAAAAAGGAATAAAAGTTATTGATGCTACCCCTGAATTAGAAAAGCAAAAAATAGAGATTGCTTTTGATGAAATCACCGTTGATAAACTATCAGCCATTCGTAAAGGATTACAGCCAGGTGCAATATTGTCAAGCACTATTTATAAATTCCAAACATCAAAAAAAGGAATTGCTACAGTAAATAGCACGAGTGTGATTCAGGTTCCGTACCATCTGAAAATTATATTTTAGAGTAAAACTTGCACAAGAAAAAAAGATTAGTGCAGTGAAAAAATGGTTGACTGGAATTTTAAAGGCGAATCAAAAAAGAATAGAATGAAAGCACTTAAAGATTGTGCTTCAAATTTGCTTAATCCAATCGTCGATAAATTAGGTTTAGTTACTATAGAAGAACAGAAATAATTTTGCTATCAAAGAAAGGCTTAGCAAACTGAAAGCAGAAAAGAAGAAAAAAGACTTTATTAATTCTTATACTATAGTATTTATTAAACTGTTTATTTAACTTTATACCTTTCTTTCGGTAAGTAAAATTTAGCACGAAGAGGAATATTAAAAGAAAAGTATTTACCCTTATTAGATTTGACAAACTGTTTTGCAAAGTTAGATATTGTGAAACCGACTATTTCTTTATTAACAGGATTAAATTGAGCAAAAACTTCGTCTGCTATTTTCTGCGCAATAGCTTCCTGTGGTTCTCCAATAGATGCATAAAGAACATCTGTTTCTTTATCATAAGAATATATTAAGTTTTTTCCCATATTAATTCACCTTCCTTAATTTTATAAACAGGCAGAGCAGTTTTTACGTAACCTAAATTTTTATTTAGCTTCATATTTATTATAGCAAGAATAAATATTTCACCGTATTTTGTCTGCTCAAATCTATAATATAATTTGGTGTTAGCTGAATGCTTACTTTTGTAAATATAATCGGGGTCACGAATACAACTGCTTAATTGATTCATAAAGTGTTTCATAATAGGATGTCTGACAAGAATGTGATTGTTCCAACAATCATCTGTTAAAATAATTGTATTCTTAAATGGTCTTTAATTTTAATCATTTAATAGGTTTATAAAAAATTTTAATCAATAATCATTACTTTTTAATAATTCCCTATACGGCATGTTAAAGTTTAATTTTGATAAAATATTTTTCAAACATTTTATTGCCAATTGTATATCAAATGCATAAGATATAAATAACAAGGAAAGTGAAGTATTATTGAGGAAATTACCCAAAAATTTATTGAATAAATTAAATAGATATATGGGATAGTATGTGTAAAACGAATTAAAAATATTAGGAGAGCATTAGTTGAATATTTGTATAAAAGTGAGGCGGGAAAATGGGAATTATAGAAAAGAAGAAAAATCTACTATATAGATTATATTTCCTAAGGTAAAAGAACAAGAGAATCAAAAGGAACAAGCAATTACCAAATATCAAAGCATGCATTAGACCTGATAAAAGGAATAGTTCAAGTGAAATATAAGTTAACAGAAAAAAAAGAAAAGAGTATGGTTTAATGATTTAGCACAAAAATATTTAAAAGAGTGTTCTAAGGATAGAAAAAGTATAAAAAGTTATGAAAGAGATAATTTGATAGACAATCAATTCTTAATATTAGATTGAAAATATTTTTAATAAGAATCTTCAGAAGAGTAAATTATCTTTCCTTTACAAATCGTATATAAAACTCTTGCACTAACTTTCCAACCAATAAAAGGTGTATTTTTTGATTTAGAATAAATATTTTTTAAAGTGATTTTATCTTCAAAGTCAGGGTCAATAATAGTTAAATTTGCTGGCAAATTTTCTTTTATCATGCCACCATCCTTTATTTTTAATATCCTGGCTGGATTTAAAGATAGTTTTTTTGCAAATTCAATGTTTGATAAAATCCCTTTTTTCACAAAGTATGTATAAATTAAAGGCACTGTAGTTTCTAAACCAATTATTCCAAAAGGAGCGTTATTAAATTCCATTTCTTTTTCAAAATCTGCATGGGGGGCATGGTCAGTAGCAATTACATCTATTGTTCCATCTTTTAAGCCTTCTATCAATTTTTTTACTTCCTGTTTTGTCCTTAAGGGTGGATTTACTTTGTAATTTGTGTCAAAAGTCGTTAAAAACTCGTCGTAAAGTAATAAATGATGAGGTGTTACCTCACAAGTAACTTTTAGCCCCTGCTTTTTTGCTTGTCTTACCAAATCTAAAGAAGTTGAACTACTTATATGAGCAATATGCAAAGTTGCATTTGTTAATTTTGACAGGATAATGTCTCTGAAGACCATGGTTTCTTCTGCTGCTGAACATATTCCTTTTAATCCTAACAATGTGGAGATATATCCTTCATTTATCTGACCTCCTTTACTCAAACTTTCATCTTCACAATGGGAAATAATAGGCAAGTTAAAAATTAATGAATACTCCATTGCTCTTCGCATTACTTCAGAATTTTGAACGCAATTTCCATCATCTGAAAAAGCACATACTCCAGCTTCAGCGAGTTCTCCCATTTCAGATAATTCTTTCCCTTCCCTTCCTTTTGTTATACACCCTATAGGTAAAACATCACCTTTTTTTAGACTTTTTGATTTTTCTTTAATAAAATCTACAACTGACCTTTTATCAATTGGTGGGTTAGTATTAGGCATGCAGGATATTGTTGTAAAACCACCTGAAGCTGCGCTCATTAAACCACTTTCAATAGTTTCTTTATATTCAAACCCCGGTTCTCTTAAGTGAGTGTGCATGTCTATAAAGCCAGGAAATATCAATTTACCCTTTAAATTCACAATTTTTGCATCTGTTGGAGCTTTTATATCTTTAAAGATTTTGCTAATGTATGGTGGAATAATAAGAATATCAGAAGAATATTCTTTTTCTTGTTCAGGGTCTATTACTTTACCGCCTTTTAATAGTAAGTTCATATTATAAGAGTTTTCCCTAACTTATGTGTAAATATAAACTTTTTATAAGTTTGTTTGAATGCCAATTACTTTAATTAAAAGACTGGCATTAAATGGTTTTAGGGTAGTCTAAAATTGATGTCTTAAATTTTTGAATTCCCTTTGCAGGGTTAAATTAAACAGAGCAAAATACTACTTTTAAAGCTGTGATAACAAATAAAGCAAAGCCATTCGCACGATTACACCATTTTTTACTTGTTCATCTATCAAAGAGAATCTCGAATCAGCGACTTCAGAATCTATTTCCACACCTCTATTCATAGGTCCGGGGTGCATAATTAGCACATCTTTTTTTGCTTTCTTAAGAACATCCTGTGTAATTCCATATAAATGGTTATACTCTCTTATAGAAGGAAAGTAAGCTGAAGTTTGTCTTTCTAATTGCATTCTTAGGATGTATATAATATCAATATCCTTAATTACATCTTGTAGGGAATAAGAGACTTTTGCACCAAATAGTTCAATTTCCTTTGGTATTAAAGTTGGTGGAGCGACTACAAAGACTTCTGCTCCCATTATTGAAAAGGCTTGGATGTTTGATCTGGCAACCCGACTATGTAAAATGTCTCCCACAATAGCTATTTTTAAGTCTTCAAATTTCTTTCTATGCACTTTAACTGTATATAAATCTGTTAGTGCTTGAGTAGGATGTTGATGAGAACCATCGCCAGCATTTATTATTGAGGATTTTACAAATTTTGATAAAATTTGAGGGACTCCTGATGAAGAATGCCTAATAACTACAATGTTTGCGCCTAAAGCTTGCAGGGTAAGAATTGTGTCCTTTAATGATTCTCCTTTTTGTATGCTACTTGTTGAGGCAGAAATATTTATTAAATCTGCACTCATAGTTTTTGCAGCTATTTCAAAAGAAGTTCTTGTTCGCGTTGAAGGTTCAAAGAAAATATTAACTACTGATTTGCCTCTAAGTGTAGGAACTTTTTTTATGTCCCTTTCTACTATAGAGCTTAAAGAAAAAGCCGTTTGTAATACATATTCTATGTCTTCCTTGGTAAAGTCATTTATTGATAATACATGTTTTATACTTTTTGCCATAAAAAGTATTTATTAATTTTCTTTTTTCTCTGGCAATTTATCTATAAGAACTATATCTTCGCCATCAATTTCTTTCAGGCGAACACAAACCCATTCATCCCTTGAAGTGGGGATAATTTTGCCTATGTAGTCTCCGGCGATAGGCAACTCTCTGTGTCCTCTATCTATTAAAACTGCAAGTTGCAATATTGAAGGTCTTCCGAGGTCCATAATAGCATCCATAGCTGCCCTGATGGTTCTGCCTGTATATAAAACTTCATCGACTAATATTATTTTCCTGTCTTCAACATTAAAATCAATCTTGGTAGGTTTTACCTCAGGATGATGCCTTCTATGATGTAAATCATCACGATATAATGTAACATCTAAAATTCCTACTGGAATTCTTACTTCTTCAATATCATAGATTATATCAGACAAACGATGTGCAAGTGGAACTCCTCTGGTTTGCAAACCAATAAAAACAAGATTCTTAGAGCCCTTATTCTTTTCCAAAATTTGAACTGCTATTCTTTTTAAAACTCTTTTTATTCCTTCTGCATCCATTACTTCAATAAATCTTCTTACCATATTTTTTATGTTACTCATCAGAATAAATAATGTCAAATAAAAAAAGGTTGACACCCGTAATTTTTTTTAAGATAATTTCTATTATGCAGGAGTCTGGGAAAAAAAACTATGTATTATTTATTGTATTAATTTTAGGGATAATTGGAGTAACTGCTTTATCTATATGGTTAGGGGGTAAGTTGGCAAATTGGTTTTCCTCAAGGCATGCACCTCGCCAAGTTGTGCAGGAATATACTCAAGAAATAGATAATTACGAAAAAAAGCTTCCAGCAACAGGAGAAGAAAAGAAACAAGAACCAATCAAACAAAAACCAGGTTATTTAGAGCCTATTCCAAAGGAAATAATAAAAGAAAATGAGAAAGTCCAAAAAGTAACAGATGAGGGAAATGTCAAAAAGGAAGAAGCAGAAATACAAGACAAAACAAAAGAGGATGAAATTATAGAATCAGAAGAGGAATCTGAAAAAGAGGAAGAAGAAACCAATGAGAAGCAGGAACTTATAGAAGTTGAAAAAAGCGAAGAAAGAATGGAAAAGGGAGAAATAAAAAAAATAGAAGAAAAACAGGACCCTACTAAGCAAGAAAGTGAAATTTTATATCATATCCAACTGGGTATTTTTAAAAGTAAAGAAAATGCCCAAAAACTTAAAGAGGAATTAATAAAGATAGGGCAAGATGTATATGTTGGAGAGATTATTGAAGGTTCTGAAAAATATTATAGAGTTCAAATAGGAGCTTTTAGAGACAAAGAGAAAGCGGAGAAATTAGCACGGGACCTTAGAATGAAGGGCTACAGAGTATATATTTCCGTAGAAGAAAAATAGAAATTCATCAAAAGCTACTCTAACTAATTTTCTCACTAATTTTATAAAAAGGGTCTTGTTATTTAATTTTCTATTACTAACTCAACCAATTTCACATTACTATCTACGGTTATTTTTTTGGCGTCAGTTAAGACTTTTTCTTCTCCATCCACAACGGCATTGGTGATATTTACGGGCATATTAATTTCAATTTCTTTTAAATATTCGTTATTTTTATTGTCAAAACTAATTATTGCTTTTCCCTTTTCAAAAACTGCAGAAAAATCAACCTTTCCAAAATAAGATGGTGCATTTTTAACCTTAATTACTTTTCCTTCTAAAACCCAATTCTTAGGGAGTGAAGGGAAAACAATAATTTTATTATCTTCCTCAAAAAATAGAAGATTTCTAATTATATGTAAAAATTCTGCAGAAGCGTTCAAATTGAACCCATCTCCCCAGAGCCCACCTTTTGTAATGGGATTGATATTTTCAGGCCATGTATATGTAGATGTAGCGAGGTTTATTACATTTTCTATAATTTTAAAGGCAGATTCTTCTCTTCTTAGTAGCAGGCATTCAGCGTATAGAAGAGTTAAATATACACAAATTCCATTGTGGACTTGATGTGAAAAAAGCCCGTCTTTAGATAATGAATATCGTTTTAGCTCTTCTAAAGTGTTTATAATAATTTCTTCAAATGGATTAAAAATTCTTAATGGATACAGTGAACAAATTGAATGTATGGCGGAGAAATCAAAATTTCTGTAAGGTGAAGCAGTAATTACTTTTTTACCTAATTTACTACTTAAAAAATCTAAAGATTTGTTAATGTCATTTTGAAAACTTAGGAAATATTGTTCAAGTTTTCTTTTGTCGCCAAGTAAACCAAGTTTTTCTGAAATACAAATTGAATCTCTCACACCTGCAAGTCCCCAAAAATTATCCCGATAATAATAACACGGCAAATCAAAAAGTTGGGGACTTATTCCTTTGGGAAAAAGTCCAAAATGTTTTAAACCGGCTTCTGACTTTGTAGTCCTTCTTTTTCTCTCTATCCAGCTTAGCCCTCTTCGTATAAATACATATAGCTCCTTCAAAAAATTTTTATCCTGCACATATAAAAAATGCTGCCATATCGTCCATAATATTTTTCCGTTTGTATCCCACTTGCCATTTTGGTAAATGAAATATCCTTCGTGTGTTTGCTTTTTGGTAAAAGCAGATAAAATCCTTCCTACAGTTGGGTGTAATCCAATTTTGTCAAGAGATGTAAGAATGCTTGCTATATTTTCAGGGTTAAATTTATGCTTTAACAAGGATTTGCTCGCAATTAAGTTTTCATTTGACAATAATAACAGATACATTTTATTTGTGTTAAATGCAGATTGTATTTTTTCATCTGGTATTGTTATTTTTATTGTTTTTTCAAGTTCCCATTCCCAATCGTCCTTAAATTTCTTAAATGCTTTATCTTCATTTAAGGCATATATTCCTTCCACTAAAGAGTTTATATTACCTGAAAACTTCTTTGTAGGAATGAAAAAACTATATGAAATTTCATCCCCTGAATTTATTTCATTATTAAATTCAGCTATTCCAGTGCACAATCCTTTATCACAGTGTACTTTAATATTATTTTTAAGTTCACCTATCCTCAAGGCAATATCCCCGTCATCTTCATTTGAACAATCTATTCTGTCAGGTTTAGTAGTAAAAATAACACCTAAATTTTTGTTTATGTTGATGTATCTATCTGCAAATGCAATTTCATTAATAGGACTTATCCCTTCTGCATTGTAAGGTCTAATAGCAAGATAAATAGATACGAATTTTTTGTCTAAACTAATATTAGACACACTTACTTTGGCAAACAGGAAGAGAACTTTCTCTACTTCAATTGGGAAAACTTTTGTCCTAACCTCAAAGTCCTGTGTGTTAAAACTGGTAACTACGAAAGGAAAGTTTTCACTTATTGTTTGCGTTATCGAATTTAATTTTGATGGAAAGAAAATTTTATCTCCACCTTTTAGCCAGAAATCTATTGACCAACCATCATAATCAGGAGTTATTAAACCTGAAGGGTCAATTATGCTCCTAACAGGTGAATTTAGAGAACCTACTGGAGTCCAGTTTCTAAATGAACTATTAAATAAAAACGGATAATTACCCCTTGAAATGAAATCGATATTTTGAGTATTTAATTGCTTTTCAGCGAAATATGGCCAAACCCAGTTAATGTTTTTTTGGATATACAAACAATTCAAAAAAGCCTGCAAAGAGGATTTAGTAATTTTTGGAAGGATGTGTTCTATAAAATCTTCTTGTGGAAAATTCCAGGCATTAAGAATCATATCAAAAAATTTGAATGTTGCTTCGTCATATCCTTTTTTCTTTAATAAAACCCTATACAACTTGTTTTTTAAAATCGAAGTTATTAAGTTCATAATTTTATTTTAAGCCAAACCGAGGTTTTAGATATCCTGAACCGTTCAGAAATTGCCTGATAATTACCATTTGTTGTGTAATTGGTAGTGAACAAACTTTTCCACCTTGAGCATATTGTGGAGATATGTTCTTCCTGGGAAGAACACGGTGGCATTTTAATTTTGATGAAAGATAATCAAAAAATGCACAGGTTTGATGATTTCGCACTACCTCTAATTATGATAAAAGGTAAAACGAGGTTTAAACTTGCATAATTAACAATGCAATCCCTTCTTGGAGGTTGTTTTATTGCCTTATAATGAATCCTTATCGTTTCGTTTTTGACATTATTTAAAAGCTTTTTTAAATTGTCTGGCAGTGCTGAAACTTCTGGCTACATCCTCAAAACAGGTTTTTTTACAATTGTAAGTTAATGCAGTGACAATAAATTGTTAATATCTCAAATTTTTAATTGAGACAGATTTAAATTTAGCATATAATACAATAAACATTAAGTTTTATCAACATAATTTGTCAAGGAGAATTGCTATGAAATTATCATTTGAAGGCAAAAGTGTAATTGTAACAGGAGCAACAAGGGGAATTGGGAAGGAAATAGCGTTGGCATTTGTAGAAGCAGGAGCAAAATTAACAATTTTTTCAAGAAAACAAGATAGTTTAGAAAAAGTTAAAAAAGAGATTGAAGGGAAAGGGGGCAAATGTCTTACGGTTTGCGGTAACATGGATAATCTTAATGATATTTCTAATCTTGTTAATTTTGCAATGGGAGAATATGGGAAAATAGACATATTAGTGAATAATGCTGCTACCAATCCAATTTTTGGTCCAATTATAAATGCAGAAGAAAAAGCTTGGGATAAAATAATGGGTGTTAACCTAAAAGGTCCTTTTTTTCTTTCTAATGAAGTTATAAAAACAATGCTCACTCATCGAAGTGGAAATATAATCAACATTGTATCTACTGCTGGTATTTCCCCTATGATGGGATTAGGTGTATATTGTATAAGCAAAGCAGGATTAATAATGTTAACTAAAGTTCTTGCTAAAGAATGTGCTCAAAATGGGATAAGAGTAAATGCAGTCTCTCCGGGGCTTATAAAAACACAATTTAGTCAGGCATTATGGAGTAATGAAGAGATTCTTAAGCAAGCAACTTTGTTAAACCCCCTGAAGAGGATAGGAGAACCTAACGAAATAGCAGGTGCTGTTTTATTCTTGGCTTCTGACTATGCATCATATATCAATGGGGAAATAATTGTAATTGATGGCGGTGCAATAAGTTAAGTATTGAAAGATAAACTTAAAATTAATGGTATAAATTAAAAAAAATGAAAAACATTTTATCGTTACCATTTATTTTTAAAGCAATAAAAAAAGAATATGAAGAATTTTACTTAAAAATGAAAAGAAGACTTTTATTCGACTTAAAGACATACATTGAGCAAATTATTCAGGAAGAGGATTTAAAAATAAAAAGGATGAAAGAACAGCATCCCGAAGAAATAAAAAAAATAGAAATCAAGTGAAGTTTTTTTTCAGTTTTATACCTATTTCAAAAGTTCTATCCCACGGCAAAAAAATTTCCATGCTTTTTAAATAATCTTTAAAATCATTTGGTTTTAACTTCAAACTGTTGTGGAAATGATACAATAAATTAGTTTTATAAGAACTATTGTCTTTATTGAAGGCTTCATCTTTATGGTGAAGATGAAGGGGGGTTGTATTTTTAACTT
>FWPV01009346.1_pt1 | contig 16604 bp, 16 predicted proteins | sample 2228371 | NCBI WGS metagenome assembly FWPV01 (sample SAMEA103939776, study PRJEB20133) | metagenome | reverse complement strand
GAGCCTTGAGATTTGGGGTGATCTGATCATCACAATCCTATTTGGGAGATGACGACAAAGAAATAAAAAGAAATTAAAAGAAATCGATGATTCCGTCAAGTAAGATTTGGGGATCTCAGAAAAAAAATATTTAAAAATCGAAAAGTTATAAATATTATAATATTTATAAAAATTTTTCTTGACAAGGGAAATTTTTTTTGATACCAGTGAGACTACTTTTGCCCTTTCGACGTCAGGAAAGATTTTCAATGTTCAAATCCGTTAAATCCAACAAGGTTTCCGAAAATATCATCGAGCAGATTCGCAAGGCTATTTTTGATGGCACCTTAAAGCCCGGTGATAAACTTCCGCCCGAAAGGGAATTAATGAAAAATTTCAAGGTGAGTAAAGCCACCCTTCGGGAGGCCATGCGCTCCCTGGAAGTTTTGGGGTTTTTGGAAATTCGAAAAGGAGTCTCTGGAGGAGCCTTTGTCACTGAGGTCGATATGAAAAAGGCACGAGACTCCTTTATTAATTTCCTCCATTTTAAAAATCTATCCCTCACCAACCTGACAGAGGTTCGGCTTGTATTAGAATCTTATATTGCCGAAAAGGCTGCCAAAGCCATAACTGAAGACGATTTAAAAGGATTAAAAAAGTTAATTGAGGAATGCGAATATATCCTCAAACATGATATCCCCATCGAATCCCGCAGGAATGAGATTGAATTCCATCGAATCATCGGAAGCGTCACCGGCAATCCTATTCTGATGTTTATCCTCGATTTTGTCGACAATCTCCTCATTGATACGAAAGCCATTTTAAAACCAGGAAAGGAGTTTTCGAATAAAGTCCTAAGAGCGCATAAACGTATTTATAATGCCCTATTAGAAAGAGATGCCCAAAAAGTACGGGAAGAGATGGTGAAGCATATTCGAGAAGTTGAAAAAGATCTTCTTTCCTCATACCAAGAGAAACACTCTGAAGAACAGAAATTTAACCAAATTGCCAGAGAGAAAGGAGGGGATAGGCACAAAGCATTAGGCGGGATTGGTTTTGTCTAAGGATTTTTAATCCGTTCGAGATACTTTTTGAAAGAAAGGAGGATATGCTTATGCGGAAACCCATCATATTTTTATTGGTGCTTTTATTGGTGACCTTAATCGCTATTCCTTCGTTTGGCCAGAGCAGCCTTAAAATTGGTGCTCCACAGCCGATGACAGGCCCCGATGCCCCTTTCGGGAGCAAGTTTAAGAAAGCGTATGATCTAGCTCTTGAAGAAATCAATGCGAAAGGTGGGGTCCAGGGCAAAAAAATTGAAATCATCATCGAGGACCATCAGGCTAAAAATCCTCTGGCAGCTACCGTCACCGAGAAGCTCATTACCGAATATAAGGTCCTTGCCCTTACGGGAGGTCGAGCCTCGGGCCAGGCGGTTGAAATTGCGTCAGTAGCACAACGTTTGAAAACTCCTTATCTTGTGGATCATCCCTCGGCAGATATCATCACTTCCAAGGGTTTTGAATGGGTTTTCCGTAATAACCCAACGGGGTCGATCTATCCCCAAGCCTTTAACAAATTTATTAGCGAAGTGCCGGGTGCAATGCCAAAGTCTGCATCAGTTGTATATGACAATACCGTATTTGGAAAAACGATTGCCAATTCAGCGATGGTTTTTCTCAAATCAAAGAATGTGCCCATTGTTAACGATGAAGCCTATGCCGTCAATACGCTCGATTTCAAACCTCTGATGACAAAGGTCAAGGCCCAGAATCCGGATTTTCTACTCATGGTTGCGGTCTCAACGACAGATGCCATTCTGCTCACACGCCAGGCCAAGGAGATGGGAGTGGCGCCTCGAGCCTTTGTGGGATTCGGTGGAGGATTTGGTGTAGCTGACATTGCCACCGAGTTAGGGCCTCTCAGCGAGTATATTTTTTCCTCAGCTGCATGGTCAGGAAATCCAAACGATCCAGCGACCAAGGCATTCTATAAGAAGTTTTATGAGAAATATAACTTCTATCCAAAAGAGCATGAAGTGGAAGGCTATGCCGCAATTTATATTCTTGCGGATGCCTTGAAACGTGCCAAACTGACCGGAAAACTTGAAGAAGACCGTGAGGCCATTCGTCAGGCCCTGCTGAAGACCGATATGGTCACTGTATTTGGAAAGGTCAAGTTCGGTAACTATAAAGGTCCGTTAGGAGATCAATATACAAACCAGAATATTTATTCCCCTGACCATTCGGTCCTTGCTCAATGGCGAGGGGGAAAACTTCTCAATGTCTATCCGAAGGCCAATGCGGAGATTGACTATGTTTTCCCAGACCCAACGGTGAAACGTTAATCCCTTGTTTAGGGTGCACGCCCTCAGAGTTGAGGGCGTGCATAAACGATTTTTAAACACCATGGAAACTTTTATTCAAAGTATTGTGAGCGGTCTTCTTACGGGATCGCTTTATTCGATGATCGGTGTTGGCCTAACAGTGATCTTCGGAGTGATGCGCATCATCAACATGGCCCATGGCGATATGGTCATGTTGGGAATGTATGGGGCCTTCCTGTCGATTACCTTTTTGAAAATCGATCCATTCATTTCAATCATCATTTGGATCCCTATCGCCTTTTTTATGGGTGTGTTTATCTATCGATTTTTATTGAAAAATATTGTGCCCGCGGGAGAACTGAACACACTTCTGTATACAGCAGGGCTTTCTCTCTTCATTGCCAATCTTGTCCTTCTCATCGCGACGGGCGACTACCGAACCATCAAATTGAAATACGCCATCATGCCTCTTCGCCCTTTTGGAATCGCTATTCCCATTCCACTCGCCATTGCTTTTGGAATAGCAATATTGATTACCATGGCTCTTTATTGGTTTCTTGTCCGTACAGATACCGGGAGGGCGATTCGGGCAACCAGTCAGGAACCTGAAGCAGCAGCCCTGATGGGTGTGAATGTGGAACGAACAGCGATCATCACTTTTGCCCTTGGGACAGCATTGGCTTGCGCTGCCGGCGTTCTATTGGCCCCCTCCTTATACCTCTATCCCACGGTAGGTGAAATTTTGGTTGTTAAATGCTTTGTCATTGTGGTTTTGGGTGGATTGGGTTCTGTCCCGGGAGCGATTGCAGGGGGATTGTTATTGGGTGTCGTCGAATCACTTGGGGCTGTCTATATTTCGGTTCCATACAAAGATGCCATAGGCTTTGTGATCTTTTTACTCGTTTTACTCTTCAGGCCTTCTGGATTGTTTGGGGTGGGTAAATCATGAAAAAGATTGTCCTCGTTCTTGCTCTCTCGCTTTTTTTGGGGGCACCTTTAATTGTGTCTGCTCCGTTTTTCGTCCATCTGATGATCATGGTGCTGATGTGGACAGTCTTAGGAGCATCATGGAATATACTGGGTGGCTTTACCGGTCAAGTCTCCTTCGGTCATGCAACGTTTCTTGGAGCAGGGGCCTATACGACTATGATTCTATATCTTAAACTTGGAATTGCTCCCTGGTATGGAATTCCAATCGGAGGGCTGGTGGCAGCCCTCATCGCCTTACCGATTGGCTCCATCTGTTTCCGATTGCGTGGCCCATATTTTGCCCTATCCACCCTTGCCGTGGCGGAAATCATCAGGCTGGTTGCGCTCAATTGGGAATCATTGACCAATGGCCCTGTTGGTCTACTCATCACCACACTTCCTGAGGTGTCCTTTGGTCAGAGGTCAATTGACTGGGAAAGCAAAGTCCCTTTTTATTACATCATCACCATCATTACCCTGGGTGCTATTATGGCAACCTATATGATGTCCAGAACAAGGTTGGGAGCCTATTCGTTGGCCATACGGGAAGACATTGATAGCGCGGAAGCGATTGGGATCAATACCGTTCAGGTAAGGGTGGCAGCCCTATCGCTTTCGGCTTTTTTTACTGGAGTGGCGGGTGGTTTTTACGCCATGTATTTACGTTACATCGATCCGGACGCTGTTTTTTCAATTGCTCTTTCTGTCGAAATGGTCTTCATCGCCGTGGTCGGTGGGTTGACCACAGTAGCAGGTCCCCTGATTGGAGCTATCGTTCTGGTCGCCTTCGGTGAGATATTCAGGGAAATTTTTTTGGTCCATTTTAAGCTCGTGGGTCACCTGATCTTCTACGGACTCATGATGATGATCGTCATTCGCTATTTACCGGAAGGGATCTGGGGAAAATTGCGCCTCAGATTCAGAGGTCAGCATTAACGGAAATGAAATATGGCATTGCTCACGGTTAAAGGGCTAACAAAATACTTTGGTGGGTTAAGAGCGGTCCACGGCCTCTCCTTTGAGGTTCAACCAGGAGAGATCCTTGGGCTGATTGGGCCCAATGGAGCGGGAAAGACGACGGTTTTTAATCTCATTGCTGGATTCATACCTCCAACAAAAGGTGAAATCCTACTGGATGGGGATAGCATTGCTGGCATGAAACCCTATGCGGTGACTCGAAAAGGGATTGCGCGCACCTTTCAAATTGTAAAGCCCTTTCGAAAATTGAGTGTTTTGGAAAATGTGACTCTGGCTGCTTTTCTGAGATTCCCTCAACGGAAGGAGGCAGAAACCAAGGCTCACCAGATCCTTGAAAAGATGGGCCTCGGAGCGAAAATTTCGGCTTTGGCTATTGATCTCACCTTGAGTGAACAGAAGAGACTCGAAATCGCAAGAGCTTTGGCCACTCAGCCCAAGCTTCTCCTGTTGGACGAACCCATGGGCGGCCTCAATGCAACGGAAATAGAGCAAGCCTCTAAATTGGTCCGCGAAATTTGTGAAGAAGGAGTGACCATCATCTGGGTCGAGCATGTGCTTAGAGCCATCATGAATAGCTCTAACCGAGTGATCGTCATCAATCAAGGAGAAAAAATTGCTGATGCTCCTCCAAAGCAGATTGTAGAAAATCCAGATGTGATCGCTGCCTATCTCGGGAGCAAGAAAAGATAATTATATGTTGACTATCGAAAAACTTCAGGTTGCCTACGGCAAAGCCCAAGCCCTTTGGGATGTGACATTTGAAGTTCCAGCCCGAGAGATTGTTGCCCTGGTTGGGGCGAACGGAGCTGGGAAGACGACATTGTTAAAAACCATTTCAGGACTTGTCCGAAGGCAGTCCGGTTCGATTACCTTTGATGGAAAAGCGATTGAGGACGCCTCTCCACCGGAGATTGTCAAACATGGCGTCGTCCATGTACCTGAGGGAAGGAAACTTTTCCCTGAAATGACCGTGATCGATAATCTTCTCATGGGAGCCTATACCATTTCTCACGCAGAACGTCCCCAAAGGCTTGAACGGGTGTTTAATGTATTTCCTATTTTAGAGGAACGGCAGAAACAAATCGCAGGGACGTTGTCTGGAGGAGAACAACAGATGGTGGCCATTGGCCGGGGTATGATGGCAGGGCCGAAATTGCTCATGCTGGACGAACCATCGCTGGGCCTGGCTCCAATTATGGTTGAACAAGTCTTTGGGGTGATCACAGAGATTAATCGATTGGGAGTAACGATTCTTCTTGTTGAACAGAATACACAACATGCCCTCGCCCTTGCTCACAGAGGATTTGTGATGGAGTTAGGAAAAATTGCCCTTTCAGGTTCTGGGAGCGAGCTTTTGGCGAACGCCGACGTCCGTAAGGCCTATCTCGGACTTTAATATGAATATGAGGCAATTTTAATAAAACATCCAGGGAAAGGAGAGTTACTTAAAATGGCGCTTTTAGAAGAACCGATCAAGGGTATTAAAGAGGTGAAAAATTACATCAACGGAGAATGGGTGGATTCGAAGGGGAGGATCATTGATGTGGTCAATCCTGCGACGATGAAAGTGATAGGGAAATGCCCCATTTCAACCAAGGAAGAGCTCGATGCAGCGGTGGAAGCGGCCAAGGCTGCTTTCCCCGAGTGGAGAAAAACGACTCCCCTCGCGAGATCAAGAATTCTTTTCAGATTGAAAGAATTACTAGAGGAAAATTTTGAGGAATTGAGCAGAATCCAAACCATGGAGCATGGGAAGACGATCGACGAATCCAGGGGAGAAACAAGAAGAGGGATTGAAAACGTAGAAGTAGCCTGTGGCATCCCTACGCTCATGCAGGGTTATTATTCAGAGGATATTGCCTCTGGGATTGATGAGTGGGTCATTCCGTCTCCATTAGGCGTTTTTGGAATTATTGGTCCCTTTAATTTCCCATTTATGATTCCTTTATGGTCGGCCCCCTATGCTGTGGCTACAGGAAACTGCATCGTGATTAAACCTTCCAGTGAAGTGCCTTTCAGTCAGATGAGGCTTGCTGAATTAGCCGAGGAAGCGGGTTTTCCCCCAGGAGTATGGAATGTCGTCAATGGTGGAAGAACAGTTGTTGATAGGATGTTAGATCATAAAGACATCGTGGGGATCACCTTTGTGGGCTCAACGCCTACTGGAAGAGATGTCATTTATAAAAGATGTGGTGAGACGGGCAAAAGGGTTATTGCTCAGTGCGGTGCAAAGAACTTCATGGTCATTATGCCAGACTGTAATGTTAAGGCAACGGTGCCGGCTTTGATGACTTCCTTTTTTGGCAATACGGGGCAAAGGTGCCTTGCAGGAGCCAACCTATTAATTGTAGGCGATGATGATGCGTTCTATAAAAGTTTTATGGAAGAAGTGGTCAATATGGCTTCCAAAATTAAGATGGGTTATGGATTAGATGAATCTATTCAGATGGGGCCTGTTCGGGATAAAGAAAAAAAGGAAAAGATTTTGAGTTATATCGAGATTGGTATCAAAGAAGGGGCGAAGTTAAGACTCGATGGAAGAAAACCAAAGATCGAAGGGGGGTTACCGGAGGCTTGTTTCTTGGGCCCGACGATTTTTGAAAATGTGACTGCGGAAATGAGGATAGGGAGCGAAGAAATCTTTGGCCCTGTAATGAGCGTTTTTCGAGCAAAAACCTTAGAGGAAGCCATTCAGATATGTAACGATAGCCCGTTTGGAAACGGACATGCAATCTTTACACAAAATGGAAGAAGCGCAAGGGAATTTCAATATAACGTGACAAGCGGGAATGTAGGCATCAATATTGGGATTGTCGCTCCTGTCGCTTTCTTCCCTTTTAGCGGGATGAAAGATTCTTTCTTCGGCGTCCTGCATACCCAGGGGCAAGAAGCTGTCCGTTTTTTCACGGAAAGCAAGGTCATCATCCAACGCTGGTTTTAGAAGCTGATAGGAGGGAAATACCAATGGGAATAAGTACATGCTCTGGTGCGATCAGCCTATCAAGAGATCTAGAGAGCCAATCTGCCAAATTTTATCAACAGTTAGCCCAACTATTCGAGAACGAAAAGGATTTCTTTCTCTCCCTTGCAAAAGAGAATGAAAAATTTATAAAGCAGATTGATCGAGCATATTATGGTGTTATAACCGATGCCATTGAAGGATGTTTCGCTTTTGATCTCGATCCAGAAGATTATCAGGTGAATGCAGCTCCAACAAAAGGCGCGAGTTATTTGGATTCTCTGAAAGAGGCATTAGCCATGGAGGAGAAGATCTTAAAATTTTATGGAGTTGCAGCTGAACAGTCGAAGCATTTAATGGCAGATGTTCCGAGGTCCTTTACTCTGGTTGCCAAAAAAAGAAACGAGCGAATTCATAAATTAAAATCTCTTGTTGGTTAATCTCTCATCTGTCTATCAAGTTTAGATAAGTTGTTCTCATTAGGGAGGAAATATGTCTTTTGCATTTAAAGACCTCCATTGGACGAAACAAATCCCGATTAAAGATTATTTTCGACCCCATACCTTGGCCGAAGCATTGGATATTCTAACCAAGTATTCGGAAAGAGCGATCGTGGTGGCTGGGGGGACGGATGTGATTCCTCAGTTAAGGCGCAGGGAGCTGAATGTTGAGGCACTCGTTGATGTCACACGAATTCCCGAACTAAAATCAATCGAAGAAAAGGGTAGCCAGATTGTTCTAGGAGCTCTGGCAACCCATACCTCTATAGCCTCATCCCCTTTGTTAAAAGAAAAAGCAGAACTTTTATCGGAGGGGGCTAAGCATGTGGGATCGCCTCAGATCCGTAATATTGGTACGGTTGGAGGTAATTTAGTTAGTGGTCAACCTGCCGCAGATACGAGTATCCCGCTCCTTGCACTGAATGCCTCGGTCACCCTCGTTTCCAGGGAGACAGAGAGAGTGGTACCTCTCACCTCGTTTTTCCTTGACACGGGGAAAACTGCCATCGAACGCCATAAAGAAATTTTAACTCATATCAAATTTAACGTTCTCACAGAACATCATGGTTGCTGTTACCTTCGTCTTAGCCAACGCAAAGCATTGGCCTTACCCATATTAGTTGGTGGGATTGTGGTCAAAGTTCAAAAACAGAAAAGAATTATTGAAGAAGCAGCCATAGCTTTAGGGCCAGTTTCTCCTATCCCTATACGTATCAGACGTGTGGAAGAGCAATTGTGCGGAAATCCGATAAGCAAGGAGACTATCGAAGCAGCATGCGAGATAGCCCTTGAAGAATGTTACCCCCGAGACAGCCTTTTAAGGGGTTCTTCTCGGTACCGTAAAGAAATGGTGAAAGTCTTTGTCAAACGAGGTCTTCAAAAGGCACTGGCACAAGCAGGATGTCCTGTGACTCAATGAGAGAGGGTGGACAATGAGGCAAATCAAGATATCTTTCAAGTTGAATGGAAGGAACATCAATGTTGAGGTGTTGCCCAATACATTACTGGTGGACTTATTGAGGGATGTTTTGAAGTTGAGAGGCACCAAAGTGGGATGTCGGGAAGGGGAATGCGGAGTCTGTTCGGTTCTTATCGATGGAGAGACTGTTAACTCTTGCATCCTTCCAGCTGTAAAAGTTGAAGGAAAATCTGTAACAACGATAGAAGGGTTGATGAAGGAGGACGGACAGCTGGATCCGATTCAACAAGCTTTTATTGCCGAAGGTGCTATTCAATGCGGATTCTGTACTCCCGGGATGATCATGAATGCAAAGGCCCTCTTGGAAAGACATCCCAATCCGACTGAAGAGGAGATCCGTACTGGAATATCAGGAGTTCTCTGTCGATGTACAGGATATCAAAAAATTGTACAGGCCATTCAAACCGCTGCTCAAACCGATAAGAAAAATCGATAGAAACGAGAAGGAACTCATAAAAATGATTTAAAGGGAGAAGCAATGGGAGAGAAGGGAGATCAAGAGAAAAGGATAAAAGTCATCATAAAGGAAAAGGAGGATCTTCAACAACTCATAGAAACCCCACCGGGTCTTTCCATCGTAGGGCAGCCTTTAAATAGAACAGATTCACTCCTCAAAGTCACGGGGAGATTGAACTTTGGGGCAGATTATCCTGAGGATGGTTTCTTACACGGGAAAATTCTCAGAAGCCCTTTACCACACGCACTGATAAAATCCATTCACGTGGAAAAAGCCAAAAAGCTTCCTGGTGTGGTAGCTGTCCTCACCGCCAAGGATGTTCCAGGAAGAAATGGTTTTGGAGCAATTATTCCAGATCAACCTGTCATCTGCGGGGATAAGGTTAGGTTCGTTGGCGATGGAGTTGCACTGGTTGCCGCTGAGAACGAGCGGATTGCAGAAGAGGCTTTAAGTTTGATCGAGGTGGATTATGAACCCTTACCAGCGGTTTTCGATCCAATGGAGGCCTTAAAAGAGGATGCCCCCAAGATCCATGAAAAGGGTAATCTTCTTTCATATAATAAACTCCGCAAGGGGGATGTTGAAAAAGGCTTTGCTTCTGCAGACGTGATTTTGGAAAGGACATATAAAGTCCCATTTCTTGAACACGCCTATCTTGAACCGGATATCACGATGGCCATTCCACAACCAGATGGAACAATGTTTGTTGAAGGGCCTATGCAGGCCCCGTTTACAGTGAGACGTAATATAAGTGCGGTATTAGGTGTTCCCATCAACAAAGTCAGAGTGCGGCAGATTCCGATGGGAGGAGGATTTGGAGGGAAAGAGGATTCTCCTATTGATATTGGATGTCGCGCAGCAGTTTTGGCCTATCATACTGGGAGACCTGTTCGCCTAGCTTTGGAACGAGAAGAAGTAACTCTCCAAACCTGTAAACGTCATCCCATGATTATGACAGTTAAAATCGGAGCGAAGAAGGATGGGACATTGGTTGCTTTTGAAGGAATCATTTATGATGAGCAGGGAGCCTATGCCAGCTTAGGCCCACTGATTCCCCCCGCAGGGGGGTCTCATATTCATTCGATGATTATGATGCCAGGTCCATATGAAATTCCAAATGTAAAAGTAGATGCCTACTTGTGTTACACAAATCATCCTTACGGTGGAGCCATGAGAGGCTTCGGTGCTCCTCAGGTACACATCGCTCATGAACAAGCCATGGACGAGCTGGCCGAGATGCTTGGATTAAGCCCGATCGAAATTCGCCGGAAAAACGCCTTTAAAAAAGGATCTGTCACTGCCACGGGTCAGGTGTTAGACCAAAGTGTCGGCCTATTAGATACTCTCGATTCTTGTGCAAAGGTTTTCGACTGGGATCGGAAATACCACCAAACGGGTTACATTGACCAGGAACGAACCAAGCGCCGAGGGGTTGGAATCGGAATGGGTTGGTATCGAACGAGTATAGGCACAAGTAGCGATGGATGTGGTGCAAATGTCTATGTTCACGAGGATGGGTCGGTATTACTCTTTACAGGAATTACTGAGATGGGCCAGGGCTCTTTCACGGTACTTCCACAAATTTGTGCGGAGGAACTTGGAGTGGAATTAGAGGATGTCCGAATAGTTCAACCGGATACGGACATTGTTCCTGAATCAGGGCCCACGGTTGGAAGTCGATCTACAACTTTAATGGGAAATGCCATCGTCTTGGCCGCCCGCCAGGTTAAACAGTCGATATTAGAGATGGCTTCCGAATTACTTGGAGTTCCTGTGGGACGATTAGAAGCGAAGAATAGAAAAATTTTTGATCAAAAGGAACCCCATCGGTCTATTTCCTTTCGAGAAGTAGTTTCAAAATGTATGTCAAAGGGGAAGAGACTGATCGGGCAAGGTTGGTGGGCACCGCCTCCCTCGAGCCTCGACCCGGAAACTGGACAAGGTAATCCTTATTTCGTTTACACTTACTCAACCCATATGGCTGAAGTGGTTGTGGATGTTGAAACAGGAGAAGTAGAGATTACTGATTATGTGGCAGCATTTGATATTGGGAAGGCTATTAATCCAAGGGCCGTTGAAGGGCAAATTGAAGGTGGAGTGGCCATGGGGATTGGTTACGCGCTCATGGAAGAGGTGGTTTTGAAAGAAGGTTACATCCAGAATGTGAATTTACAGAATTATTTGATTCCTACCTCCCTGGACATACCTATTATCAAATCCGTTATCCTCGAAGTTGAGAACCTTTATGGTCCGTATGGAGCAAAGGGGATTGGCGAAATGCCTAATATTCCCGCAACCCCTGCTGTTTTAAATGCAATTGCTAATGCATGTGGGGGGCGTATAAGATCTTTGCCTGCAAACCCGGAAGCCGTTTACTGGGCGATTCGAGAGAAAGGAGGACCGCCTAAATAATAAATTTTAAACCAATTTAAAAGAAATGGGAAAAGAGGTAAATGAAAGGTTTCATATAATCTAAAAATAGGAGGTAATTTTTATGGGACGGAGAAACATGGGTTTAATTCTTTTTACTTTGGCTTTGACACTATCATTAACTTTTATTGGAAGGGTGAATGCAAAAACACCGGATAAAATCAAAATTGGGTTAATGTTTGGCTTAACCGGTCCAGCGTCGCCAATTGGCCCCGTTCAGTTAAAGGGAGCCCAAATGGCAATCAAAGAGATCAACGATGCGGGCGGCGTGAAACTAAGTGGCAAGATGGTTCCAGTGGAAGGGGTCGTTAAAGATGATGAAACCAAGCCGGATGTGGCCCTCCGGCGATTCAGGGAACTTAAGCATGAGGATAAGGTTCACGCCATGGTTGGTTCAACCTTTGCTGCAATCTCAGCTGCTTTAAATCGCGAAATGATCAAAAATCCCATGGCATATATCTCCGCTTGTGTTGCTCCCATGAGCATGTTTAAGAAAGAGGAACTGGCTCCGACGACCTTTGGCATTCATGGATCAGCATATTCCATCGGATATTCTGGTGCTGCCTACATTGCAACTGAGCTCAAATACAAGAAGGTCTATTTTTTCGCTCCTGCATATGCCTTCGGATGGGACCAAAAGGCAGGAGCTTTAGACGCATTTAAGAAATTCGGCATAACCTCGGAATATGCAGAAGCACCCGTCGGAACAGCAGACTATACCACTTATTTGCAGAAGATCGCTGAAGCAAAACCCGATGTTGTGATGATGGCCCACTGGGGAATTGACGCTATTAACGTTCTTAAACAGGCAAACGAGCTTGGTTTAGGGAAGAAAACCACCATCTGGTTTAATTGGATGACCAATGTCTTCGGAGGGGGTGTGCCTGCAGAAGCCCTGGAGGGGGTTTATTCACTCATGTCCTGGTACTGGAATTTGGAAGGATTTAAAGACGAAGAAGTGGTCAAAGCAGGAAAAGCATTCGTTGAAAAATATATGAAAGCCTATAACGAACCTCCAGATCCTTATGCAGGCATGGCCTATGTGGGTACGAAAGAATTGATCAGGGGGATCGAATTGGCCCAATCGATTGAGCCCAATGATATTTCCAATGCCATAATGGCTAAACCTCTCTTCGATTCAATGAAAGGCCCTGGTACTTGGCGGAAAGATCATCAGCCTCTGTTCAAATATGGGGCTTTTGTTGTCAAAGGAAAAGGTCCGAGGGAGAGAAAAGATAAATGGGATCTCGTAAGAGTTATCGGTGCCTATACCGGAACCGATTATCTTCCAACTTTAGAAAGCCAAGGATACTGAGAGATTTCATAAAATGCTATAATGGTAGAATTACTGCAGTGGATGGATGTTACTTCCATCCACTGCATCGTAGAGGCAATAGATGTCAGAGACGATCTTGTTAGCGAAAAGCGTAACTAAAAGGTTTGATGGACTGACGGCCGTTAATAAAGTGACTTATGAGGTAAAAGCTGGCCAAACAGCAGGGATTATCGGGCCTAATGGGGCTGGGAAATCAACTTTTTTTAATCTTCTTACCGGTTTCTTTACTCCAGATGAAGGACAAATTTTTTATTTTGATGAAGAAATCACTCGAATGCCATCTTACGAAAGAGTGAACCGAGGGATCGTTAGGACTTTTCAGTTAGTCTCTGTATTTGATACAATGACTGTTTTAGAGAACATGATGCTCTCACGCATCCGCCAAGGGAAAGATTACCGTTCTAAACGGAGGTTTTTCCTTAAACATGTCCACTATCCAGAGTTAGTAGATGAGTGTGTCCAAGCCCTGGATATGTTAGGGATTGCCGATAAAGCCCATACCAAGACTTCAGATCTATCTTATGGTGAGAAGCGAGAGCTTGAGATTGTGATAGCATTGTCTTTGAATCCCAAAGTGCTCTTGCTGGACGAACCATTTGCCGGATTAAGCCCTGTAGAAATTGGCCATATAAGCAAAGTCATCCAACAACTTTCGGGTAAATTTGCGATTCTCATCGTCGAGCATAAGATTTCAAAACTATTAGAGCTGGTTGAAAACCTTTGTGTCTTGAATGAAGGGGTGTTGGTTTGTAATGGTACTCCCGATGCAGTGATCTGTGATCCTCAAGTTCGAGAATGCTATTGGGGAAAGGAAGAAATGACGTGATCCTCATCGTGAAGGATTTAGCGGTCCATTACGGCCGTGCAAAGGTTTTGCACGAAATTGCCTTTCAAATGGATGAGGGGGAGCTCATTACAATCGTAGGACGAAACGGAGCAGGGAAGACCACTCTGTTAAAAACCATTGGAGGTTTCTTGAAACCATCAGCAGGTTCGATCCTTTTTCGCGATCAAAGAATCGAAGGCCTATCTCCCGAAGCTATCGCTCTAAAAGGGATCAGATATGTTTTCCAAGACAAGAGGGTTTTCGGGGACCTTACCGTAAAGGAAAACATCGAATTAGCTGCCTATCCAATAAAAGAAAACCCGAAAAAAGCTGTACAGAAGGTACTTAGCGTCTACCCGAAACTTGAAAAGTTGCTCCATTCCAAGGCCAAGGGACTCAGTGGTGGGGAGCGACAAATCCTATTAATTGGGAGGGCTTTAATTGGGCATCCTCAACTATTATTAATCGATGAACCTACCGAAGGATTAGCCGCAAAAATTATCAATGAAATTACCGCGATCTTACTTTCAATGAAGGGACAGTTTGCAATGATTGTGGTGGAGCAAAATCTTGCCACTGTTGCTCGTTTATCAGACAAAATACACATCGTTAAGGAAGGTATGATGTTCAAAGAAATTACTGATCCAAAGATCATCAGGCAACCTACTCTCTATGAAAAAGATTTATAGATCGTACACAGGACAATGATAAAACAACTCGAGAAATCCTTCTTACTTATTCTTGCCGTTATCACTTCTGGATTCATCATTTTTGGATATTCTACTTCTATCCTTAAAATTACTGACTTCATTATTTTTTGTATCTATGTTCTGGGATTTGATCTCCTATATGGACATATGGGGCGCTTGTCATTCGGGCATATGCTTTACTTTGGAGCAGGGGCCTATGGGGCAGCCCTATGTGGCAAGTTTTTAAGTCCGAATGTTTTTATAGTGACCCTATGTGGTATTCTTTTAGGAGCTGTAATAGGGGGCCTTCTGGGGCCAATCCTTATCCGTACAAAAGGAGCATGCTTCGCCCTCCTAAACTTGGCTTACAATCAGGTAGGTTATTTTTTGGTTTTAGTTCCCTTATCAAAGTTTACAGGAGGTGAAGATGGGATCTCACTCCATTTTACAGGCTTTTGGTTTTTTGATGTTGGGAATATCCACCAACTTTTTTTCTTATCTCTAACCTCTCTGATCTTGATTGCAATCTTGACTCTAAAATTTACCCACTCCCCCTATGGCCTCCTGCTGAAGGGGATTAAGGAAAATGAAACAAGAGTCAACTTCCTGGGGTACAGCACCTATCACTACAAACTCGTCACTTTTATTCTATCCGCTATGATTGCAGCCTTTGCTGGAGCGTTGACCACCCTAAATTATAATTATGCGAATCCAAGTTTTATCGATCCTCATCGAAACGTGGAGGTTATTTTTGCAACCCTAATTGGAGGTGCTGGAAACGTTATGGGAGCGGTGATTGGAGGAGTAACGTATATGACCATTAGCAATTACCTTCCCCGATATATTGTCAGATGGGAAATGTTCCTTGGTATGGCCCTTCTCATTATTGCTTTTAAATTTAGAAAGGGGATTTGGGGATACATTAGAGATATCTAATTATTCCTCTTTGGATGTCCTATGTTACAAACAATCTTTTATGGTTTGACCATCGGTGGTATTCTTTATATCATCTCAATCGGGCTTTCCTTGACTTTTGGAGCAATGGGTATTGTTAATTTTTCCCATGGGCTAATATATGCCATCGGCGCCTACACGGTCTATGCTTTAATGAGCAAGATGGGAGTTAGCTTCCTTTTTGGAACAATTGTCGCTATTTTAGTTTCAATCCCATTTAGCTATGTCATTGAAAAATATTTAATCAGGAGGCTTTACGGTGAGTCTATTGATTATGCCATTATTGCAACCTATGCCGTATTATTAATTGGGGTCGATGCTATCAAATGGATATGGGGAGCAAATCCACTACCTATCAGCGACCCGATCGGAACCTCCATGGAGTTTTTATCGATGGAAATGCCAGTCTATCGACTGATTATCATTGGATTAACTTTTCTCGTCTTAGCTGGTCTCTCGTTACTTTTTAAGAAGACCATCATAGGTAAAATAGTCGTAGCAGGCTTAAGTGACCCGGAGGCAGTACGAGGTCTTGGAATCAGGCTTGATAAATATTTCGCCATCATTTTTATCTTGGGGAGTTCTTTAGCAGCTTTAGGAGGCGTTCTTTACTCCCCAATAAGTACCCTACATCCCTATATGGGATTTAATATCCTCATTCTCTGCTTTGCCGTAGTCATTGTAGGTGGAATGGGAAATCTTCGAGGAACAGCTGTTTCAGCTTTTGCATTGGGTATGGTCATTGCTATTACAGGAAGATTCTGGGGTCCAGCTGCTGAAGCTATGGTTTATATGGTCATGGCAATCGTTTTAATGGTCAGACCTATCGAGACATAGAAAAGGGACAAATTGGATCGTCATCTGCCCAATTTTGTTTGATCACATCTTATTGGGAAGATGACCAATCGAACTTCTTCTTTCGCTGATAGCCATGTGGGCGGTAACTTTTAGTCGTTCAGATTCAGACGTGTCAACTGTATGAAAATATTCGATTTGATCCAAACAGCCCTTTCCCATCATTTAAGAGCCCCGCATTCTAAAGCGTTGGAACCCGACTGCTTCTCCCTCTTTTGTTCCCTATTACGGCATAGCTTCATCTTCCCTTTAATCTACAGGGTGTGTTAGTGGAGGACCCTATGAGCCAAGCAACGGTATGGTTTATGGATGCCCGGTCAAGGCAATTTCTGGAATCCACTGCCATTAAAGGTCGTCAGATCCTTGA
>FWPV01007915.1_pt1 | contig 16606 bp, 17 predicted proteins | sample 2228371 | NCBI WGS metagenome assembly FWPV01 (sample SAMEA103939776, study PRJEB20133) | metagenome | reverse complement strand
AGGGGTAAGAAACGTCAACTTCTTCCTTTATCGACTGACTAAATTATATGCTTAGCCCACAACTTTTGAACTTGATCCAAATAAACACAATCACTCTTTACACACTGAACCTAAACAAAAAAGGCCTCCATTTCTGGAAGCCTTTGTGTTTTGTTGGTAGCCCGTAGGGGAATCGAACCCCTCTTACCAGGATGAAAACCTGGCGTCCTAACCGATAGACGAACGGGCCAAGTGCCATTCGAGGGTGCAAATGTACATCACATTTTTAATTTTGCAACAGGAGCCAAAAAAAATTTGGCAGGCAGCAATCCTTAATAAGGCTAAGCGCTTCATTTTCTGAGTCATTAATTTTGCCTGCCCTATCCTTCTTTTCTTTTATTATTCTCTTAACTTTGCGGCACTTTTTAAAATTTTTGCCACAAATTCAATAAGATGAAAGTAGGAATCAACGGATTCGGCCGTATCGGTCGCCTTGTATTTAGAGCTGCGATTAACAACCCTAAGGTTGAGATCGTAGGTATCAATGACCTTATCGATGTAGACTACATGGCCTACATGCTGAAGTACGATTCAACTCATGGTCGTTTTGACGGTGAGGTAAGTGTTGACAATGGTAACCTGGTTGTAAACGGTAAAAAAATCCGCGTAACGGCTGAGCGTAACCCGGCTGATTTGAAGTGGAACGAAATCGGTGCTGAGTACGTGGTAGAATCTACCGGCTTATTCTTGACACAAGAATCCGCTCAAGCGCATATCACTGCAGGAGCGAAAAAAGTGATCATGTCGGCTCCGGCAAAAGACGATACCCCAACTTTCGTGATGGGTGTTAACCAAGAGAAGTTGACGGCCGATATGAACATCGTATCCAACGCTTCTTGTACCACCAACTGCTTGGCTCCATTGGCTAAAGTATTGAACGATAACTTCGGCATCTTGGAAGGCCTGATGACCACCGTTCACGCGGTAACTGCAACACAGAAAACGGTTGACGGTCCTTCAGCGAAAGATTGGAGAGGCGGACGCGGTGCTTACCAGAACATCATCCCTTCTTCTACCGGCGCAGCGAAAGCGGTAGGTTTGGTTATTCCTGAATTGAAAGGAAAATTGACCGGTATGTCGTTCCGCGTACCAACTCCAAACGTATCTGTAGTAGACCTGACTTGCCGTTTAGAGAAGCCAGCTTCGTACGAGCAAATCAAAGCCGCTATGAAATCTGCTTCTGAAGGTGCTTTGAAAGGCATCTTGGGTTATACAGAAGACCAAGTTGTATCGAACGATTTCTTAGGTGATGCACGTACCTCTATCTTTGATGCGGGTGCCGGTATCTCTTTGAACGACAACTTCGTAAAAGTGGTGAGCTGGTACGATAACGAGTGGGGTTACTCCAACAAACTCGTTGACCTGATGATTCACATGAGCACTTTGTAAGAAGAGCTTAAGCTTATAAAAAGAAACCCCGTTCAAAATTGGTCGGGGTTTTTTGTTTCTGTTATGCAGTCTTTCACGAATCCGCCTTCGCGCCTTGTCGGAATCTGCGAGCGGGATCTAGAGTCTTATCGTTTGAACCTCCTCTCGCACTCCGCAATCAAACTCCCATTAATAAAAAAAAGCGGCCATAAGCCGCTTTAATTTGTTTCCGTGGTGTGAGGCGGGATCCCTGTCTGCCGAAGCGGCAGCGCAGGCAGGGAACCGTCGACACAAGGATTTTTAGTCAATGTTAGGCCGTCCAAAACAAAAAAAGCGGCCATAAGCCGCTTTAATTTGTTTCCGTGGTGTGGGGCGGGATCGAACCGCCGACACAAGGATTTTCAGTCCTTTGCTCTACCAACTGAGCTACCGCACCGTTAGGGAGTGCAAAAGTAAAGAATTATTCCATTTCACAAAAAGATAAAGCGGAAACAATTTTAGCTTTCTGATTTTCATTATTTTAAAAATAAATTTCCATAACGTAGGCAACATATACCGGCTCTTTTGTCTAGCTAAGTGAAAAGCATTCATCTTGAAACTACTTCGTATCGAAAAACATAGTGTGCATAGCGACGACTTGGAACTGGCCCGTGCCTGTGCCCGAGGGGAGAAGTCGGCTATGGACCACCTGTACCGAAGCTACGGAGGAAAAATCTTGAGCATCTGTAGGCGTTATGCCTCCAACAAAGAGGAAGCGCAAGATTGTTTGCACGATGGCTTTGTCAAGGTCTTTGAAAAAATTGGGAACTACAGCGGAAAAGGCGGACTCTATCCATGGGTCAAAACGGTCATTGTAAACCAGACCATCAATACCCTAAAAGCCCGCCACGCTATGTTGGAGTTGAGTCCACAAGATGAGTTAGCAGAGGAAGCCGATGAGTACATCCCTGAACAGGCAGATCCTGAGCAGGTTATTCACTGCATCACCTTGCTGCCTCCAGGCTACCGGATGGTGTTGAACATGTATGTGTTTGAAAAAATGAGTCATGAAGACATTGCCGATAAACTGGGAATAAGCCCTAACACCTCCAGAACCCAATTGCACAAAGCCCGACTTCGCTTAAAGGAACTACTAAAATGAGCAAGGAAGAAAACAAGTTTGATCAGTGGCTGCAGGAACAGCTCGATGGACATGAGAGCCAGTTGCCTCATGCTTCTTGGAGCGTCGCTATCCAAGCTAAGAAGCGCCGGAAAAGGCTGTTCATATTTCTGTTAGCAAGCAGTGGCATGGCTGCAAGTCTTGTAGCCGGTTATTTCTTGGGAAGAGAAAGTTCACCCCTAGATTCGGAAGCCTTAACGCAGTCGGCCCAACACCTGAACGCAGAGGCAATCCCACCAGCTGCTGCAACGCCTATCCAGAAGAACACAACCATGCCTTCTGATGTGGCAGTAACACCTACCCTACCTCAGCAAGAAACCCTAAGCATTCAAGCAGCTAAGGTATCTCAGAAGCTAAGCACGACAACCAAGAAAGATGCAAAGCTGATCACCCCGAAAGCTCCATTGGAAAAGCCCAGTCCAAACATCGCTCTAGAAGCTCAATCCATTTGGCATGCCTCACCCAGCATTGCCTATACGCCAAGAAACCTAAACCCACCCACCCTAGTACTTCCCACTCACAACACCCGAAAAAACATCACCCCAAGTTGGGACCTCAGCTTGGAATCAGGCATCAGCTCTTTATCGACCACCGGACGTGGAGCCACGGCAGACATGTACAATGCTGTGATGGAGGGCCAGAAGCTTGTTCAGTTTCACTATGCTTTAGGCCTGAACCGAAACTGGCAAATCCGCAAATGGCAGCTAAGCCTTGGCTTGCAATGGAGTAAGCAGAAGAGCTCTACCACCTACCTGTTCTCCCCGGATGATAGCCTCGCTTTTGTAGGATCGGGAAATCCAACATCCCAGTATTTGGCCCAAGAATCACTTTCAAATGAACAACTTGTGCACGACTATACCAGCCTGAGCCTTCCCCTGAGAGCCCAATACCGTTTTTACAGCTTTAGCCGCTTTGAGTTTCTAGCCGGACTAGGCGTCAACTTAAATTATAATTTTAACCAAAACATGCAGTGGTATAGTCCGCAAAACGGCAACAGAAGCACTCCGGAACCGGGCACATTCTCTTCTTGGAAATTCGGACAGGAATTGTTGCTCTCTGCAGGCTATCGCTTCAGTGCATCCAAATCTCTGCGTCTCAGTTATGTACTTGCCACGCCCAAAGGTCAGCTCTTCGAAAATGGAGAACTGAGGCTGAGGAGCAATTGGCAACATAGCCTCCGACTTCACTATTACATACCCTAAATATCAACCTAAATACGTTACAAAATGAAAACACCAACATTAAAATTGTGGGCACTGCCCCTCTTGTTTATGGCATTCGCATTTGCGGTTCAAAGTTGCCAAAAAGACCCTTGTGTAAAAGATCCGGATCCAATAGGATGCGACAAAACAGGCACCGTAGTCTATTTACCAAGTCAATGCGCCGAATCCTTCTCAACTGAAGTAGGTATTTTAGGAGACGACGGCTTGTACTATTCCGTTCGAGATGATCGTACCGGCCAATTTAGTAACCTCAAAGTGGGGGACAAAATTAGCTTCGGCATGGAAGAAATCTTTGACGGATGCGTTGTATGCACAGCATGCACCTGCCCTAATCCCAACGCCTGCATCATTCTAACCTGCTTAAATGGAAACAGACCCATCCCGGTTTGCGGCACAGGCGACTGTGACATTCCTGCCAAAGTGGTTTCATACAGCTACAGCGAAGACGGCAACCCTAGTGCAGGAAAATTGATTGAAATTGATGGTAAAAACTACGTTGTAGAAGGAGACCTTACAAATACCTTCGACCAATTAAGCGTAGGAGAAAAAATTCAAATTTCATACAATGACCTGTCGCATGGCTTCTTGCCGGCTGTTGTAACCTACCCTAAAATTGACGGTGCCGTAGAGCTTACTTGCATCGATCAAAAATGGGCGAAAACGGGTAACTAATGCAGCATGTCAATTCGTAAGACTGCCACCCAGCCAAAAAATCAAACGCAAGGCGGCATTGAAACGGAGACACATGTATTATTAAAAATAGGGGGTATGCGTAAGGCTGTCAGACGACGGCCTTGCGGTGTTTTCAGTCGGGCAGAACCTGGAGCATACTAGCGATGGCCCCATTCAACCCAAAAGAATTGGCGGCAGCAAGCCTCCAAGCAAATTGCCTCAACTAATCCGCTTTTTGCACTTAGCTTTGCAGGGTGCCACAAGATTTTAAAAAATACTTCCGCATTCCGGCTAGTCCAGATATGGTCTATGCCGCTCTCACCAACGAAGCCACCTTGCGCCTTTGGACGGGCGATGAGGCCGAGTTTACCGCAGAGCCGGATACCGAGTTTTCGCTTTGGAATGGCTCCATCATCGGAAAAAACCTCGAGTTTGAGCCCGGCAAGAAGCTAGTGCAGCAGTGGTATTTTGGCGAACAAGAGGAGGCCTCTATCGTGACCCTCAAAATGCACCCCGACAAAGAATTCACCTCTTTGGAAATTAAACATACCAATATCCCGGACCAAGACTACGACGAAATGTGCGAAGGCTGGGAAGAGGTTTTTGTGGCGGCTTTGGTAGACTTCTATACGGAATAGAAGACCATAGACCATAGACCATAGACCATGGACCATGGTTATGGGACTGTTAGATTGTGTGACTGTTGGACTGAATTTCTTCCCTTATAACCCTCTGTATCTTTGAGCGTATTCAGTCTATGGACTTCTAAGACTTCAATACACAGCACCCTTATTCTCTCCTATTTGATTAATTCTATGGACTATGAACCATGGTATATGGTCTGCTACTCATCTTTAACTAACTTTGCCGCGCGATTATGGATATCGAGCTAGTAAAATCTAAAATTCACAGGGTGAAGGTCACCCAAACCGAATTGCATTACGTGGGCAGTATTACCATCGACGAAGACTTGATGAATGCTGCTAACATCATCGAAAACGAAAAGGTTCAAGTGGTGAACATCAACAACGGACAGCGCTTTGAAACCTATGTGATCAAAGGCAGAAAGGGTAGCGGAGAAATTTGCTTAAATGGACCTGCTGCGCGCTTGGCAGAGGTGGGCGATGTGGTGATTGTTATCTCCTATGCCCGCATGGACTTTGAAAAAGCCAAAACCTTTAAGCCGTGGATTGCATTCCCCGACGAAAACAACCGAGTTAACTGATTTTTTTTCTAGGGCCTACTTGATTGCCCTATCTTGCATCATCGATTACCTGCGTATTTTCCTATGAAAAAAGTTCTTCGCTACGCCCTGTTCTTCCTTATTGGCGCCTTCTTCATCTACTTCGCGTTTAGAAAGGCCAATCCGGCAGAAATGTGGGAAGAAATAAAGTCGGCTAATTTTATGTGGATTGGACTAGCCTGGGTTGCCGGTATGGCCAGCAACCTGAGCAGAGCCATGCGCTGGCAAATCATTAGCGAACCACTGGGATATAAAACCAAACTCTCCAACAGCTTTCATGGCGTAATGGTGAGTTACTTGGTCAACTTTGCCATTCCTCGTGGTGGCGAATTGACGCGCGCTGCCATGCTGAGCAAGGTGGAAAAGATGCCCCTCGGAACCGTAATAGGCACCGTGGTAGCCGAGCGCGTAACCGATTTAATCTTTATGGGACTGGTTCTTCTTTTGGCCCTCGGACTTCAATACGATATCATCCTCGACTTCTTCAATTCCAATAGCGGGGATGGAGCGGACTCCGGACCAAATTGGGTGCTGTATGGCATTCTAGCCTTTGGTGTACTTGGCGCGGCACTCTTCTTCACCCTACGAAAGAAACTTGATCACGTTGCAATCGTGCACAAAATCAATGAGCTCTATAACAGCTTTGTTGAAGGGATTAAGGGCTTAACAAAGATCAAAAAACCGATTGCCTTTACCATTCATAGCATCATCATCTGGATCATGTATTTTTTGATGGTCTACTTTTGCTTTTATGCGATTCCGCAGACTTCCATGCTCGGCGCGAATGCCGGACTAACCGTTTTAGTGATTAGCACCCTGGCCGTTATTTTGCCTTCACCGGGCGGACTTGGCACCTTCCATACCTTTGTGCCCTTGGGATTGGTGCTCTATGGTATCTCGCAGAAAGATGGATTAACCTATGCTACCATCGCTCATGCTTCCCAAATGCTCATGTTCATTGTGTTTGGTACGATAAGTCTGATAAGTATGGTATTTTTGCAGCGTAAAGCGCTAACGGAATGAAGAAAGTGGAAGATTTCACCCGAAAGATTATCACCACCAACGAGAAGCTCAATAGCTTGCTTGAAAAGTGGAGCGACCAGCACGATAAAATCGTCTTCACCAATGGCTGTTTCGACATTTTGCATAAAGGCCATGTAGATTACCTCTACCGAGCAGCTCAGCTAGGCAGCAAGTTGATGATTGGCGTGAACAGCGACGCCTCCGTATCTGCCATTAAAGGACCCAAAAGACCGGTACAAAATGAAGACTCCAGGATGTACCTCTTGGCCGCTCTGGAATTTGTAAACGCCGTGGTTTTGTTTAATGACCCAACGCCTATCAACCTCATCAAAAAAGTAAGACCTGATGTGCTGGTGAAAGGCGCCGACTACAAGCCCGAAGAAATTGCCGGATACCACGATGTTCTCTCCTGGGGTGGCGAGGTACTCACTTTGGAGTTTTTGGAAGGCTACAGCACCAGCAAAGTAATTAAGCGAATTATTGAAGGCGAAAATGAGGCGAAGTGAGTTCGCGTGCAGCCTTAGGAGCCCCAAGCCGGAATAAACCACGCTAACTCAATTCAGTGCAGCCCACGAAATAAGCGGCAGTAGTGTAAATTAAGCCCAAGTATTAGAACCATGTCGAAACTCCACTTCCTTCTCTGCAGTCTATTCTTCTTGGCATGTCAGTCCAATACGAGCCAGTCTGAAAAAAGCGCCACAGCATACATACACCAAGCCGACGCGCTGATGTTCAGAAACCGCGACAGCGCCATTTTGCTGTTGGAAAAAGCGCATTTGCTTGAATCCAACAATTCCAAAACCCTGCTCAGCCTGGGCGATCTGTACTTGCAAACTCAGCGCTACCCGGATGCCATCGCTACCTACAAAACAGCCTTATCGTTAAATCCGAGTCACGGCGAAACAGCCCAAATGATTGCGATGATTTACAGCTACCTTGACAGCCTAGACCTCGCAGCACGTTATTACCTGGAAGCAGAAGGCCAGTTTCTCCATCGCTTAAAAATAGCTGAAAACGACATGGAGAAGAACCTTGCACTCTCTAGTCTTGCCATGAACTACGGCATTCAGGGCCAATCGGCTAAAATGAAAGAAACGTTACATCAAATCGGTAACGAAGAAATCAGAAACATCTGGCTTAAAGGAGCAGAAAAATTCGACACAAACTATGTAAAGAAGTTCTTTTTAGCGATGGAAGAAAAGCACCAGCAAAGCCAAACGGAACAGCGGGAAAGGCAACCTAATTGAGCCGGTAAATAGGCCGCACGAATTGGTCTGAAAGCATTCTGCGCATCCTTTTTTTCAATACAGTTCAGTTCAAAATCTTCGTCATCACAAATTGAACCTCAGCGAGGATTCGTTAGAATATGCATCGCTAAAAAGTCTAAAAGTAAGGTGCCGCTAGGCCTTATTTGACCGATACCTTAGACTCCTATACTGAAACACTTGCAACATATACCCTTCATTTTGACTCTTTAGTTCGTGCTTGCTTAGGCATGGATTATCGCTACAAAACCTCTTTTCTACAGAAGTTTTATCTTGCGACAGCTTAACAATTACTTAACAATGATGAAGAAAGTTTATTTACTCCCCCTGATTGCGATTACCCTAATTCTCCTCAATGCCTGTAAAAAAGACAACCCCACACCAGAACCGGAACCGGAACCGGAATTGAAACCGGTTTTCAAACCCTTTGACTTGACAAAAAACGGAACCAGTGAAATCGGCGAGCTTTGTGTGGCTTATTATCCCTGGACCACCATTAGCGACAGTACTTACCTCCTTGTTTTGGATGGCGAAGGAAACATACTCAAAAGCAAAACGGAATTGGTAAGCTGCACTGATTTCAAACGTTGGACCATCCAAGGTGTTCACTATTATTCTTACCTGCGTCACAACCCGCAACATTACCGTATTCCGGGTGCCGGCTATGTGAATGGCGACATTGTAATTGTGGATGCCGATATGAATGAAGTGAAAACCATTCAGCTGCTACCGCACAACGGACGAACTGCTAGCGATCCCATCTCCCTTGGCGGACATGATTTCATTCTTCTTGATCTGAATCATTACATCGTGCAGGCCTATTACCAAAAGGAAGTAAACAATGTTCCAGCTTCGCTCAATCCTTATAAAAACATCAATGTAGTAGACTGCATCATCCAAGAAGTGAAAGACGGCAGTGTGGTGATGGAATGGAGCGCTGCAGAAGACACCTTGAACTACCTAGGCCATTTCAAGTTGAGCGATTTTAGCGACTCTACAAAAATTGTTGACTTTGCTCACCTCAACTCCATCTCAATAGACCCGAATGACAACAACCTATTGGTTTCTTTCCGAAGCCTCGATCAGGTTATGAAAATCAACCGCAACACCGGCGAAATTATGTGGCGCTTGGGCGGAGTTTATTCTGATTTCCCATTGAATGCCAATGAAGCATTCTTGCGCCAACACTATGCCACCCGCAACAGCGATGGCCATATCATGCTGTTTGATAACGGCGACGCAAGCCTGAGACCTTCCAGCAGGGTGCTTGAGTTTAGTTTGGATGAAGCCAATAAAACGGTAACCGGATTTAAGTCGATGGACGTTCCTGATAACGTATTTGCACAGTTTATGGGGTCCGTTCAAAAGGTGAATGGGCGCTATATTGTGGGTTGCGGAAGTGAAGGCAGAATCTTTGAAATGGATGCCACAACCGGCGAAGTTTACCGCGATTTTAAATCGTCTAAAGTCAGCTACCGCGCTCAGAATTTCAACTAAGCCTTCGCTTAGCACTACAGCCCTTCAAAAAAAATGTAAATTCCCGCATGCCTCTACATGCGGGAATTTCCTTTCATACTTACCAAATTCGTTTTGCCGATTGTGATCCATTTGGTCACCTCAACAATGCACGGTATTTGGATTATTTCATGAATGCCAGAGAAGATCATTTGCGGATTGACCACCAATTTGACATTCCCACCTGGATGGATAAAACCGGGTATGCCTGGGTGGTGAAGGAGCATAAAATCCAATACCTCAGGCCGGCCAAAGTGAATGAGTGGGTACAAATAAGTTCAGCCATCATTTACCAAACATCCCACGACAACATTGTTGAATTTGGTATGTGGGACGCAGCGAGAAGAAAACTCAAATCGCTTATGTGGTCTAATTTCCAGTATATCGATATGGCTAAACTTCGTCCGGCACCTTACCACCAAGAGCTCTTGGATAAGTTCCTTCCGCTGGTGGTGGAAGACCGTTTACCCAACTATGAAACCCGTGCGGTGGAAATGCAAAGAAAGTTTCGGCATTGAGCTTATCGATAAGTCCTTTTTTCCCTAAACCTGAATCGGTAATTTAGAGCTAGCTTAGATAGGCATGCAGCTATTTATCAAGAGAATACGTTTAACCTATGAGCGATGTTCGTATTATGAAATCAAAACCAAGTACCTCCGTTCTGCGCCGGCTAGCACTCGGCCTGTTGCTTTTTACCTTCACGCTGAGTTTTGTCGGGTTGCAATCATGCAATAAAGAAGATAATCCCGTAAACAAGGAGCCCCTGTTCCAAGATTTGCTTGTAGAGCAAGTTGGATGGAATAGCCTTCGGATACGCGGTCGTATTCAAAAAGGCGAAGAAAAAATAGTACAAACCGGTCTTGCCTTGGCCGGTAGATCAAATGCCCATATCACCGAATGCCAAACCACCATAATCAATAGTGATTTACCCATAGACATTGTGGTGAATAGAATTCATTTTCCGAACAGCTACGTTAGGTTGTATGTAATCACCTCTACAAATATTTATTATAGTGCAGAATTCATCCTCAAAGAGGCCAGCACCCTATCGGTTCCTTACAAAGGCGGCACTTTTTATGTAGCGCACCGCAACACCGACAATTCGTTCCGTTGGGCCTTGACACCTTGGAATTTGGAAGGCGCAAACGACAGCTTCGACGGTCGCACCAATCAGCAAATCCTCATGGGAAACAACCCCTTAATCTTTGATGCGGCAAGACATTGTCAAAATCTAGTTTATGGCGGTTACGACGATTGGTACCTGCCTTCTGCTGCGGAATTGCAGGCCATTACAAAAGATAAATCCAGGATGGAGCTATTCAATATCAAGTACTGGTCGAGCACCGAAGAAAGCGAAGACAAGGCCTACCTGGTCAATACCAGCGTCAATACCCTGCTACCGGCCCTGAAAGACACCTATGCCGGCTGCCGTTGTATTCGCCGCGATTAGAAATTGTGTCCAGACCAAGACTGGAAGAAAGCCTTCTGTTCTGCAGTCGCTTCTTTCAACTTTTTTAAGCGATAGCGTTTCAAGTATTGGGTACCATTTGGCTCCAGTTCAATATGCTTGCTTCCCTCAATGGTATTCCAAGCCATCAATTCTCCGCCTGCACTGAATACATCGTTCCAATCGGTGCCCCCCGTAACAGGCACATTGTTAACCAAGATGATCTCATCGCCCAAGTTGAGTCCGGCTTGCTCTGCCGGCGAACCTGAGCACAATACGCTGACCAATACTTTTTGTCCTTCGCTCATTTTAAACCCATAGAGGCTCTCATGCGCCCAAGGCGAACTTTCAGAAATCAGCTCGCAGCCCAGAGACCAGAGTGTTTCCGGCAGGTATTTCTCAATGTTCCCCCTTCCTTCATAGAAATCGCGGAAGAAATAAGTCATGTCTTTTCCCACAAAGCCTTCGATTGTCGCTTTGAACGAATCGCGATCGTATGCCTTCCCTTGTTTGTAGTCTTCGTACATGGCTTTCATCACATCATCCAAAGAGCGCGCGTTTTCGGTAGCATAGCGAATCTCTACATCCAACATCAAAGCACAAAGCATTCCTTCTGTGTAGATGCTGTTCTTTCTTCCCGGCACGCCCGGCACATACCCATCTAGCCATGTATCCCAGCTTGATTCGGCTACGCTGTAGTTATAGCGCCCTTCGTTGTCGAAATGCTTTTGCAAATCGGTATTAAGCTGTCCCAAGTAATCTTCAAAACTGAAAACACCCGAACGCAACAGCATATAATCGCCATAATAAGTGGTTACCCCTTCATACACATAGCCGAGTTCACTGTAATTCTCCTCGGTATAATTGTACGGGAACATGCTTTTGGGGCGAATGCGCTTGATGTTCCAGTAGTGAAATAACTCGTGTGAAGAGATCGCTAAAAACTCGTGGTGACGGCCTTCTTGGCTAAATTCATCACCGGGACCCATTACAATCACGGTTGAATTCAAATGCTCCACCCCATGGTGAACGCGGGTAGGTAAGAAATGAAAGAGGTAATGGTACGATGCACTTTCCATATCGCCAAATACCTTCAATTGCTCATCGGTATAACGTTTAGCCTCGGCCAAGAAACGCGGTATATCCAGTTTATGTCTGCCCCGTATCCAAACGTGAAAAGCGCAGCCACCCGTTTCAAATTCGTGATGCTCCAAATCGGGCGAAGCAATAAACGGCGAATCGGCCAGCTCATCAAAATTCACCGCATACAGCGTTTGGGCTTCTTGCTTCATGGAACAGGCAATCTGCCAATCTGCAGGAATATTCAGCTTCACCTCAAATGGGCTGTTTATCCCGTCTTCATCGTACATGATGCAGTTCACCGGGTTAACGTACATGAGGTCTATGCCGCAGTAAGTAGAACCGGCATCCAAAGTGGCTGCGTAGTATTCATAGCTCACGCGCACTTCTGTCGCCGCTTCGCATTCTACCATCCAGCGGTCTTTGTTCAATTTTTTATAGCTAAGCGATTGCCCGGCCTCATCCTTCACCTCAAAAAGGCGGATGTTCTTAGCGAAATTTCCAATCTCATAACGCCCCGGTCTCCAAGCCGGCAGCTGCAGGTAAATCGATTTTCGGCCTTTGGTTTCTGTTACACCACTGATGCTGAGAAAACGGCTATTGCCCGACTTAATGCTGAGTTGGTATTTCATGCCTCGAAAATAGTATTTACACTGCGTTAACTCTACCGAAGTTTATACCCCATTTGTCAATATTCGGCTTGAATTGGCTTATTTTGAGTACCGATGCGTCACCTTCTAACTCTACTTATTCTGGCGGTTCTGTTTCAGGCTTGCGAACAAGGCAATAAACCTTATCCCTTTCCAGCCTCCCCTCTAGGCGAAGTGCCGGAGCCGGAGCATAACCCAACTACCGTTTACGGGGTTGAGTTGGGCAAGAAACTGTTTTTTGATCCGCGTTTGTCGGCCAATAGACGAATCACCTGCGTAAGCTGTCATTTTCCGGTTAAGGCCTTTTCCGACGGACGGAAGCTCAGTTCAGTTGGCGTGAGTGGCAATCGTTTGCTACGTCATTCGCCTGCGCTCTTTAACTTAGCCTGGATGGAGGGCAGCTTCTGGGATGGAGGTGCCAAGAACTTGGAATCACAGGCATTCGGACCCATTACCCACCCGGATGAGATGGCCATGGACCTGAATGTACTGGTTAAGCGACTGCAAGCCGATGAGGTCTACCGCGAGCTCTTTAAAAAAGCCTGGGGCACCGATAGCATCACCAGTGTATTAATCGCCAGAAGCCTGGCGCAATTTGAGCGAACCCTCATTTCAGATAAATCCTTGTACGACCAAATCAAAGCCGGCAAAGCCGAAGGCACTAAGCAATGGCAAGCAGGCTATAATCTCTATAAAAGCCACTGCGCAAGCTGCCATACGGAAGGCTTATTTACAGATAATTCTTACCACAACAACGGATTGGATACTGCATTTACAGACCGAAGCCATGAGCTCATTTATCTGGGAAGGTATCGCATTACCGGCGACTCAGCCGATATAGGCAAATTCAAAACACCTTCGCTACGTAATATTGGCTTCACTGCTCCCTTCATGCACGATGGAAGATTAAAGGACTTAGACGCCGTTTTAACACATTACAACAATGGCATTAGACCATCTGTCACCTTAGCGAAAGAGCTCCCTGCAGGGGGCCTTCAAATGAGTAAAGAAGAATTGGCCCAGCTAAAGCATTTCTTGCTGAGCCTGAACGACAGCGCGTTTATTGGTCGCTAAGCCTAGCGACGACTTGTGCGGTTATTGCGCCAGTTGGATTCGCCGTGACGCTCTGTGGCTTCAGCTACTTTGTTTTGCTTGTCTCTTTGGAAAAGCAAGCCAGCCGCTATGGCCGCTACTTCAGCTTCTTTGCTATCGAAGGCCAAGAGGTTCTCCGGCTTGAAGTATTTCTCGATGAACTTGGTATCGAACTTCCCTTCGATAAAAGCAGGATGATCCATCACAAACTCGCCAAACTCCAAAGTCGTTTTTAAGCCTTCAATGCGGTACATGTGAATGGCCTGCTTCATTTTAGCGATAGCGGCTTCACGGGTCTCGGCATGCACAATCAGCTTAGCGATCATGTTATCGTAGAAGATGGGAATCTCTACACCCTCTTCAAAGCCATCGTCAACACGGATGCCCTCACCTACCGGAATGCGGTAGGTTTCCAAGGTGCCTACTTCAGGCAAGAAGTTATTGGCCGGGTCTTCAGCGCAAATACGCAACTCGATAGAATGACCATTGATTTTCAGGTCTTCTTGGTTATAGCCCAAAGCCTCGCCACGCGTCACGCGAATCTGTTCTTTCACCAAGTCGAGGTTGCAGATCAACTCCGTTACCGGGTGTTCCACCTGCAAACGGGTATTCATCTCTAAGAAGTAGAAATTCAGGTTTTCGTCGACCAAAAACTCCACGGTTCCGGCACCGGTATAGTTACAAGCCTTGGCCACGTTCACGGCTGCCTCGCCCATTTGCTTACGCAATTCAGGCGTTAAGACAGCGGATGGCGCTTCTTCTACCAGCTTTTGGTGGCGACGTTGAATAGAACATTCGCGTTCAAAGAGGTAAACGATGTTACCGAAGTTATCGCCCAAGACCTGAATCTCGATGTGACGAGGAGAGCCGACGTATTTTTCAATGAATACGGAACCGTCGCCAAAAGAGGCTGTCGCTTCAGAAACGGCCAGCTTCATTTGCTCTTCAAATTCCGATTCCTCATTTACCACGCGCATCCCTTTTCCTCCACCACCGGCAGAAGCTTTGATCAGGATGGGATAGCCGATTTCAGCGGCAATCTTTTTTGATTCTTCAATATCGGTGATGGCTTTATCGATGCCCGGCACCATAGGCACGCCGTAGGCTTTCACTGCGTCTTTCGCACCCAGCTTGGAGCCCATGATTTCCATGGCCTCGGGACTAGGACCGATAAAGGTGATTCCGGCCTCTTTCACCTTGCGGGCGAAACCGGCATTTTCAGACAGGAAGCCATAGCCCGGATGAATACCATCCGCGCCCAGTTCCTTGCAGATAGCGATGATTTTATCACCCAGAAGATAGGATTGCGCAGAAGGCGGTGGGCCGAGCAATACGGCTTCATCAGCAAAACGCACGTGTTTAGCATGACGGTCGGCTTCAGAGAAAACCGCCACAGTCTTTATGCCCATGGCCTTCGCGGTGCGCATTACACGCAAAGCGATTTCGCCGCGGTTGGCAACCAATATCTTCTTCATGAATTCTTACTTAGGTTCAGTTAACATGGGAAGTCCCACAAATTGTTGTTCGCGAGGTGAGATACGCTCAAAGCCGAAGACGCCTCCGGCAGCTGTAGCGATATACCGCGCAAAGCTCAAGAGGCTAGCATAGTATTTTTGAGCGAATAGGGAATCCAACTTACCAAAGATGGCATTCAGTTTTTCCAATTCGGCAATCACCAATTTCTCTCTAGCCTCCAAGGTTCTTGGCAGCGCGTCGATAAGTTCGTGAAGGTGCTGTTCGTAGTCGTGATCAATTTCCTTGTACACTTCGCTGATCTCCAGTGACTCGCTAAAGCTCTTGATATGCACCAGTTGCAGCGATCTTTTGATTTCCGCTTCTTGAATATCATTGTCTGCACCCGCAATTAAAATGGTGATGTAAGCTGGAGCGCTTAATACGCTCTCTTTTTCACTGTCGTTCAGTTTTTCCAGTTGATAAAGCATAATTTGCAACAAAATTTCGGCGCTCGAAATTAAGAAAAAAAGCGGCATGCATTGGAATCAAATACGCTGGCTTCTGCAAAAGGAGTTGAAACAGGAATGGCGACAGCGTTTCACCATCCAGGGAATACTCCTCTACGCCACGGCTGCGGTGTATATCGTCTACCTGAGTTTGAAGGTTTTAGACCGGCCGCAATGGAATGCACTCTTTTGGGTTATCATCCTTTTCAGTGGCGTGAGTGCGGTGGCGAAGAGCTTTTTACAAGAATCGAAAGGCAAGATGTTGTATTACCATCAGATGCTTCATCCCACCAGTTTGATCATCGCTAAAACCATCTACAATTCTTTACTAATGTGTGTGCTCTCTTTGTTGAGCCTTGTGGTCTACCGTGTTCTGCTAGGCGCCGTAGCCGAGCACATGGGCTGGTTTGTGCTAGCGATGCTTTTAGGCAGCATGTCTTTTGCCGGCGTGCTAACCATGGTTTCGGCTATTTCAGCCAAGGCCGGTAATGGTCACCTCATCATGCCGGTATTAAGTATTCCACTGCTCATTCCTTTGCTTTTGGTTGCCGTTCGTGCCAGCAAAAAAGCCGTTGATGGCCTCGACCCCAGCCTGCTTTACAAAGACCTGGGCGCGGTGGTACTATTTTATATTCTGCTTTTGATACTCGGCTATATCTTGTATCCGTGGTTGTGGAAAGAGTGATAGAAACTTCACCTAGCAAGGGCGCGAGGCATCCCATCTCCACAGAATAAAAATCAATTATCCCTATCTTCCCCCCATGAAGGTATTGTACGAATCGGTTCAGAAAGCGCGCACTTGGATGCTTATCTTGATGGTGGCTTTTATTTTCTCCAGTGTAGCCATCCTCTATCCCGTGTTTATGGGA
>FWPV01009345.1_pt1 | contig 16607 bp, 15 predicted proteins | sample 2228371 | NCBI WGS metagenome assembly FWPV01 (sample SAMEA103939776, study PRJEB20133) | metagenome | reverse complement strand
ACAGTGGACGTTTTGAACATGCCTGGTACCATCTGGCGCTCAACTGAAAAGTCACCGACAGTTCTGCGCTATACTCCGATCCGCCATCGGGCTTGCGTTCAGGAGCATCCCGCGGTATGATCTCCCCGAGAGGTGGGCAACCGTGAGGAGAGGCTGGGAACAGCACATGAGAGGCACTGCGAGCAGGCGACACCAGTCCAGCAGCAACCTGGCAAGCGCGTGGTTTCTGGTCGGGTTGATGCTGGCCCTGGCTGCGACCCTGGTCGGACTCGGGACCTGGCATGTCAGTGCCGCCGTCACGCTGGTCAAGTTCGAGGCCGTATGGCAGTCAGGCACATCTATCCTCGTCGTTTGGGAGACATCGAGCGAGCTGGACACGACGGCCTATTTCCTGTACCGCGCTGAATCGCCCAACGGCCCGTGGGACTTCTACATTGACTGGGAGCCAGCCGCCGGTGACGAGTTCATTGGGGCGTCGTACTCCTACCTTGACCGTGAAGTGACACAGGGCGTCACCTACTACTACCGGCTTGAGGAAACGACTTCCGACGGCAGCAGTAACTTCTTCGGCCCGATCATGGCCACCGGCGGCCCGTCCAGCACCACTTCGTCACCCACGCCCACGGCCACCGCTAGGACGGACGCCGACGCGCCGCCTACGGCCACCCGGCAGTACACAAATACGCCGCCTCCCGCCAGCACGACCCAGGGGACAACCTTCACATCGCCCCTGCCCACGCCGATACCGCCGCGAGGGGCCGCGGCGCAGCCGACCCCGCTCCAGCCAGCCCGAGTCACTACCCCCACACCGCCAGGTGGGGTGGTCGAGAGCCCGCCGACCGAGGCTGTCCTCCCCTCGCCAACGCCAACCTTCCTGGCCGGGGCGGCGGCGAGCACGGCGACGGCGACGCTCACGGCAACAGCGGCTGCGAGCTTCGCCACCGCTACCCCGACTGCACCACGGCTGGCAGCGGCCGGCAATGCAACCTCCCAACCGCTGCTGGACACGGCTGCCATCGAGCTGGCTGCAAGACCAGCGTCCGCAGCCGCGGGCAGCCGGCCGTCTCCCGGCCGCCTGACGCCTCTCCTCGGCATTGTGGGGGGCGCGGTGCTGGCCGCGGCTATCCTCCTGGGCACCGTCGCCGTGATAGTCTGGCGAGCCCGCCCTCGCTAAGCAGGTCATGGCCGGCATGGTGCGCCCGCGCCAGATGCCACGCCGCCCGCTAACCGGCCTGCTCTTCCTCGCCATCATGCTGCTGGCGGCCGCTGCGGGCTGCGCGGGGCCCGCCGGGGACTCGCCCGCAGCGCAGCCTCTCCATGCCGTTAAGCTCCTCGTGGAGAGGGATGGCGTGTATGAGGTACCGGCGAGCGCCCTGCAGAAGGCCGGCCTGAAGCTGCCCGCGGGCAGTCTCGACGGGCTTGCACTCTCAACTGGCGGGCAGCCAGTGGCCTACACCGTAGTGGATGATGGCGCCCGTCGTGCGCTGCGCTTCTACGGCCAGGCGCTGGGGCCTGCCGCCTACATGCCGCAGAACGTCTACTGGCTCCAAGAGGCATCCGCCGAGCCAACTGCCCCTGCCATTCGTCAGATGCCCCAGCGCGCGGCGGCGCTTGCGGCAGGCGTGGAAGCCGCCCAGGTTGTGTCGGCCACCGTGAGGGCCGAGGAGCAGCGACAGTATCTCTCGCAGGTGGGCAGGGGAGATGATCGCTGGTTCTGGAAGGCCCTGTTTGCCCCGGACGAACTGGAACTCTCGGTGCACACGCCCCATGCAGTGCCTCGAGAAGCCGGGCTACGGATCCGCCTTTGGGCCAATTCGACGGCGCCGGTAGAACCCGACCACCATGTCGTCGTCTATCTCAACGGCGAACGCGTCGCCGACTCGGCCTGGGATGGCCTCGGTGCGCACGCCATTACCGCAACTCTGCCGGCAGGCGTGTTGCAGGCGGGAGAGAATCGTCTCACGATCCAGGCCCCGGGGGATACCGGGGCCCGAGCCGACTCCGTCTTGCTGGACTGGGTTGAGATCTCCTACAGCCGCCTGCTCGTCTTCGACGGGGGGCTCCTGCCATTTGCCGGGCAGGCGCAGGGCTTTGCCGTGCAGATACCGCAAGGTCTCACAGAGCAAACGCTCTCCGTGTGGGACATTACGAACCCGGTGTCGCCGATCATGCTAAGCGGCTACCGGATCGAGGGCGATCGGCTGCTCTTTGCCTCCGACAACACCCCACGCCGGTTCGTGATCTTCAGCGATGCCGGTGTGAGCACGCCGCAGGCCGTTGCGCCTGCCGAGAACTCCGCTCTGACCGACTGGCCCGGTGGCGCCGACCTGATCATCGTCACGGTGGCCCAGTATCGGGAGGCCCTGCAGCCGCTGGTGGCGGCCCGCCGCAACGCCGGATTGCGCGTCGCCCTGGTAGATGTCGCGGCGGTATACGACACGTTCAATCACGGCCGCGCGGATCCGGCCGCGATCAGAGCGCTTGTCCACCATGCTCGCTCCCGCTGGTCCCCGCCTGCGCCGCGTTTCCTTCTGCTTGCAGGCGACGCCTCCTACGACCCGCGCGGCTACCTTGGGGGTGCGGAGGCCGATCTGGTGCCAACCCAGCTGGTGGATACAACGTTCGCGGGCTGGACGGCTTCGGATGTCTGGTATGCTCTGCCCGCCTCCGACAATACCGGCGAGACCACGCCACCCGGCGCGACGGCGGCCGCTCAGGGGCGAGGCGGCAACGCCAACGACAGCGCGTTCTTCGAACCACAGGTGGCAGTGGGCCGTCTGCCGGCGCAAACAGCCAGACAATTGCAGGTCATGGTCGCCAAGACCCTGGCCTATGAACGCGCGCAGATGAGTGGGCCGGGGCGAGAGAGCGTTCTATTGCTGGCCGACAACGACGACCCCGCCTTCACTGCCGTCGCGCAAAGGTTCGCTGAGACGCTGGGGGGAGGAATCACTTCAGAGGTTGTTACCATATCCGGGGATGGGGCTGAGGCCCGCTCCCGCCTCTCGCGCGCGTTTCACGATGGCGCAGGCCTGGTAGGGTACTTTGGCCACGGCAGCATGACACTCTGGGCGCAGGAGAAGGTCCTCAGCGTGGAGGATGTACCGGCGCTTGCCAACAACGACAGGCCCCCTATCGTGTTCACCGTGACCTGCCTGAGTGGCCTCTTCAACCATCCGACCGGCGTGTCCCTTGGCGAGGCGCTGCTTCGCGCGGAAGGTGCAGGGGCAGTGGCTGCCCTGGTGCCCTCCGGCGCAGGAACGCTGGGGGAGCAGCGACCGCTGGCCGATGCGCTGGCACGCTCCCTCGCCGCGTTGCAGTCGGGCGACGCGGGCGACAGCGCGGTGCGATTGGGCGATATCATGCTGCAGGCGCAGGGCAACCTCCCGGAGACGTCAGAGACGATGCGCGAGATCGCGCTCACCTTCAATCTGCTGGGAGATCCAACGCTGCCCGTGAGGCGCTGAGAATAGGCGCAGCGCTGCGGTGCTCGGGCCTCATTTGCACGAGTTGAGCACGTCGGTCTGCGGAGAGATCGTGGGCGTGTTGGAGCCATGCGCCCAGACGTTCGGAAAGACGATCACGTCGTCCACGCTGAGCCAGAAGTAGAGTTTGTTGATCGGATCTTGAGCCGCGCTGACATCAATGTTGTCGAAATCCCATGCCAGGAAGGCCAGACCCGCTTCGGTTGTGATCACTCGCGAACTTCCGATGGGCGCGCTCAAATACGCCCCCAGTTCCTCCGCGTCCGTATTCAGCGAGTAATGCAACCGCACCGCGGGTCGCCAACCCAGGCCGGGCGGTATGGCCTCCAGGGAGTTGGTGGCGAAGAGATAGGCTGTCACGTTCGCCAGCCTGGCCTGCTCTACCGGCAGGTCATCGTGCGGCCACACAACTTCGATCCTGGCATCCACGGCAGCGGGAGGGGCGTCCACGACGCCCAGGGGAACGTCCGGCTGGGGAAGCAGGGTGCGCGCGTCCGCTGCATGCACCCAGATGTTCCGCAAGGTCCGGACCCCGTCCACCGTTGCGAAGAACGTGATCTTGTTGGCGGGGTCGCGGGCCGCACTCACATCCACGTCGTTGAAGTCCCAGGCCGGGAACGTGCGCCCGCTCGCGGTAACCATCCGCTTCTCTCCCACGGCGATGGGGCGGGCTGGCTGAGAGTTGAGCGCCGCCCACAGCCTCACAGTTGGCTCCCAGTCACAGGGCGGCGGGTCATTGCCCTTCTCAGCGATGAGATACGCGGTGATATTCGCCAGTTCGGCCTCGCGCACAGAGGCACCCCCGTGAGGCCAGACCATCTCGATCTTAGCACGCACGGTCTCAGGCGTCGAGGGCGTAGCTGGCCTGGCCGTTGCAGGCAAAGTCGGTGTCGGGGTAGGCGTCCGCGCGGGCTCTTGTGTGGCGCTCTGGGGAGAGGCCGTGGCCGTTGCTACAACCGCTGTCGGACTGACCGGAGTAACAGGGGACAGATTCGGCGTCAATGCAATCGGGGATTCGGTGCCGGCCGTATCCGTCACGCGCGGCGCACTGCACCCACCAGGCAAGGCACCCAGCAATGCCATTGCGACGATGGCCCACATCGAGCCGAGCCGCTGCCAGCCGCGGAGCCCGGAGCCGACCTTTCTAATCATTTCTAAGAGATTATACAGCGATGCCCCTCATGCGCCAAACCGATCTGGACGACGAAGCCACAATCGTCAAGTCAGTTCGGGCTGGTCTGCATCAGGCCGGCTACAGGGTGGTGACCGCCGGGAACCCGCAGCCTGCCCTGGCGCCCGCCCGCCGGGAGAAGCCCGCCGGCATGGAGTCTCTCCTGTCGCAGGCAGGGCGGAGAGTCGGCCTCGGGGCAGGCAGCCGCCGTCAGAGCGCGGGCGGGCTACGCTTCACGCTGGCCGAAGCGGATGGTTGCGTCGCGGCCGCCAGCGCACGGCGTCACCGGGGATACACCCACTTCTCGAACAGCGGGCCAAGGTCCTTGCCGGCAACCGATTCGGCCAGCGTACGGAACGCTTCAGGGCTGGCGATCTGCCAGGCGTACTCGGAGTAGTACCGGCGCAGTAACTCGGCCATCTTCTCCTCCCCGATCTCGTCACGCAAGGTCAGGAAGAAGAGCGCCCCCCTTCCATAAACGATGGCGCCGTACTCCCGGCCCTCATACTCCCTTACGGGCAAGCCGATGGGCTTCTCGGCGAAATTCACCCGCTCCCAGCGCGCTCTCAGCGAGTCCTCAAAGCCCTTGGCGCCCTGCTCTCCGTAGGTACTGAGGTAGTAGAGGTAGGTGCTGTATTGGGCCAGCGACTCGTCCAGCCATGGATGGTTCACCTGGTCGTTGCCGACAACGTTGTACCACCACTGGTGAGCTACTTCATGGACGGTTGCCGCCTCAAAGAAGGCACGGCTGTTCCAGTCGCCAAACAGGCCCAGGGATATCGCCACCATCCCCGGATACTCAATCCCGCCCGCGCTGGTGGAAATCCCGACGACGTCGAGCTCGGCGTAGGGATAGGGACCGAAGGCAGCCTGGTAGGTTCGTAGCGCCGTGGCCGCCCACTCCAGGGCCTGCCTGCCACCTCCGGTGTCCGCGGGCAGGTAGTAACTGTTGACGGCGACATCGCCCACCTGTACGCTGGACTTCTCGTAGTGTCCGCTCGCCACGATATTGAAATCGCGCATCGGACCACCCACCAAACGCCAAGTGGCCGTCCCCGGTTCGCCACGGGTCTTGTCCAGAGTCGCGCCCGTGGCCACGACGGTCAGGCTGTCGGGAGCCGTAAACGTCACATCGTAGAGGCTGGCGTCATGATAAATCACATCGCCCTGGGATGAGGGAGTCTCAAGATGCCACCCCCGGTCATACACGACAACCGTGGGATAGAAGTGAGCCAACGCCAGTACCCCGCCTTGGCTGGCCAATTCCCCGTAGTTGCCGGCGCCACCTTGGGGCACGGGTGTGGTGAAGCGCAGTGACAGGTCCACCGTCTCACCTGGCCGGAGAGGTTGCGCCAGAGGCAATCCGATCACATCGTCGCCCGAAGGGTACGTAGGGGAAACCGGCTGCCCCGCTACAAGCGCCCGCGAGACCGTCATGCCCCCATCCCACAGGTTCGGAAACAAGTGGAGATAGACGATATCTAACGGTTCGGTCTCCCGGTTGGTATAGCGAATGTCCGCCTCCCCGGTCAACGCGGTGAGGTCCGATGCCAGCAACACATTCAGGTGGTACTGAGTCATGCCTGCCAGCAAGTCGGCAGTCGGGCGCGCCTCAGGCAGAAGCGCGGTCAGATAGGTATCCCAGTCGTTCCAACTCCGCGCAGTCGCTGCCAGGGTGGCCGTGGCTTGGGCAGGGGACACGCCCGGCGAGAGCCCCGGTGTGAGTGCGGCAGCGCCTCCTGAGACAGGCGCAGGGGTCGCATCGGGCGGCGGGGTGGGCGGCACGACGGCAGTGATGGGGGCAGGGACAGGCTGCAGAACATCTGGAGGCACACACGCGCTCAGCCAGAGAGCCGTAGCCACGAACAGAGCCCGCAGGAACCCCCGCGCGAGCAGAGCGCCCTCCCTGGCGAGATGGCCCCCAGCCGGAGGCATGACCACCCTCGGAAACTCCCTGCACCCGGGCATCACGCCGCAGCCAGCCCCCTCTCCAGGTCCGCCATGATGTCAGCGGGGTCTTCGATGCCGACAGAGAGTCGCACCAGAGCATCGCCGATCCCGATCCGCTGCCGGATAGACGGCTCCAGGCTGCGGTGAGATGACATGGCCGGGTAGAGAACCAGGGAATAGACATCGCCCAGAGTTGTGGCCGGCAGCACCAGTTCGAGTGCTTGCATAAAGCGGAAAACCGCGCCCCGGTCGCCGTCCCGCAAGTCGAAACTGATGACTGCGCCATAACGGCCGCGCTCCAGAAGGCGGCCTGCCAGATCGTGTTGCGGATGGCACGCCAGACCGGGATAGTTCACCCTGGCAACCTTGGGGTGGACAGCCAGCCAATCGGCGATCTCTGCGGCGTTGTCACACTGGCGCTGCATGCGCAGCGGCAACGTCTTCAGTCCACGCAGAATGAGCCATGCTTCCTGAGGTCCAAGGTTCGCCCCGACGAGTATGTTGAGTTCCTTCAGTCTGGCTCGACGCGCCGCGCTCGTCACAACCACACCGCCGAGCACATCGCCATGGCCCCCCAGGTATTTGGTGGCGCTGTGCACCACGTAGTCCGCGCCGCATGACAGCGGCCGGCACAGATACGGTGTTGCAAAGGTGTTGTCCACGACCAGCGCCGCGCCGACGCGATGGGCCAGCTCCGCGAGAGCGGGCAGGTCGGCCACCCTCAGCAAAGGATTGGAGACCGTCTCGACAAGCAGAGCGGCAGGGACAAGCCGGGTCAAGGCCACTTCGACGGAGTCCAGATCCGTGACATCCACGAAATGGGTTGTCACCCCCTGGGCGGCAAGGAGATCTCCGAGCAGTGTGTAGGTTGCGCCATAGATGTCCTGGGCAGCTACCACCGCGCTTCCGGCGCGGGCTCCTGCGCCCAACAGCGCACCATGGATTGCCGCCATGCCGGAAGCATAACTCAGCGCTGCCTCCCCTCCCTCCAGGGCCGCAACGGCCGTCTCAAGGGCGGCATTCGTCGGGTTCCCGTACCGGGCATAGATCGGACCTGCGCGGGTACCTGCGAAGACGGCATCGAGCGCCTCAGGGTCATCGTACAGATAGGCGGCCGAGTGGTAGATCGGCGAGGCTACTGGCGTGAAGTCGAGGCGAGGCGCGCGCTCGCCGGCGTGCACAGCGGTCGTGAAGATGGATGGATCGGCCATACCAAAGCTTCTTTCTGGGGACGACAAACAAAATGGCCAGGCGTGCTATGCCTGGCCCGCCATGAGCCCGGAAGGAATCGAACCTTCAACCCGCGGCTTAAAAGGCCGCTGCTCTGCCAATTGAGCTACGGGCCCGTTACGACCAGTATAGCACAGCCGCGCCCAGCAAACCAAAACTGACGCAGAATGCACTGCCTCAGGCCGCGGCGGGTGCCTTCGCCTGGCGCGGACGGGATAGTTCATCCAGCAGCGCTTGCGGCACGCCGTTCGCCTCAACAATGCGGCGGTAGATCCCTGCGCTGGCTCTGGGGATGCGGCGGCCCGTCTCGAGGTCCAACTCATAGAGGCCAAACTTCAGGCTCCAACCTGCGGCCCACTCGAAGTTATCTACCAGGGTCCAGTGGTAGTAACCGCGCAAGTCCACCCCTTCCTGCACGGCCCGCCAGGCCTCGGCCAGATGTGTGGCAATGAATCGGGGACGCAGATCGTCGTCTGCATCCGGAAGGCCGTTTTCCGTAATGTAGATCGGCTTGCCATAGGCCGCGGTCTGCTTCAGCGCCAGGTACAGGCCATGCGGGTCCACCGCCCCGTATGGCTCACCCAGAGGGGTCGTGTCGCTCCGTTCAGCGGCCGGGTCGAAGAACTGGCGAACAAAGAGCGTGTGCGGCCGCCGGGCATCCGACACGACACAAACCGACGTATAGTAGTTCATGCCGATGTAGTCGCAGGTATCGCCCAGGTAACTGACTTGCTGCCCGAGGCCGAGGAGCGGCATCAGCCGACCGCGGGCAATCGCTTCCAGAATGGAGCGGTTGGCAACTTGATCAAGGAGGGCCGCCGCTGCGCGATCGCTCGGAGAATCCGGATTGGCCGGGCGGAACACCCGGTAGTGGTGCACCAAGCCCACCCTGGCGTTGTTCTGCAGGCGGTGAATCGCACGGTAGGCACGGCCATGGGCTAACACCATCCGGCGCAGGACCCTGAGCGCGCGGCGGAGGCTCTTGACTGCTGGCGGAAAGCCCCCTGACAGGAAGCCCTCATGGGCATACACGAGAGGCTCATTGATCGTGCACCAGAGCCAGACCCGGTCCCCCAGCGCATCTACCACGCGCTCCACGAAGCGGACAAAGTAGCGCTCTACCTCCGGATTCTCCCAGCCACCCAGCGCTGTCAGCCAGAGCGGGTCCGTGAAATGGTGCAGCGTGACCATTGGTTCGAGGCCGCGGGCCAGAAGCAGCCCCACCATCTCCCGATACTTAGCCAGTGCGGATGGATCGAATACTCCCTGTTCCGGTTCAATACGGCTCCACTCAACGGAGAGGCGGAGGCTGTTCAAGCCGAGCTCGGCCGCCCGGTCGAAATCCGCGGCAGCCGTCTCGAGGTCCCACCAACCCAGGGCCCGCCCACTGCGCTGCCCCGCATAGACACGGCCTGGCCGCTGCTCCCAGAGCGCCCACTGATTGGCCGTGTTGTCGCCCTCGTTCTGGTGAGCGGCAGTTGCCACGCCCCACAAGAAGCCGTCAGGCGTTTTGAGGAGTGTTGCTTCCGTCATCCCGGTTTCCGTCCTCCCTGGGCTGCCAGTCCCGCCGAGCGTCCAGAAGCAACGCCGGGCCCGCAGGGAAGCCACGGCGGAGACTGGACATCGGCGATGCTACGTGCGGAGGGGGATGCGATCAGCCCGTGCCAAACTGGCGGTCGCCCGCATCACCCAGACCCGGCACGATGTAGCCAATTTCGTTGAGATGGTGATCCAGCGCGGCCAGATGGATGGGGACATCGGGGTGCGCCTCGTGGAGCCGTTGCACACCTTCGGGTGCCCCGATGATGCCGACATACTTGATCCGCTGTGCCCCCCACCTCTTCAGGAGATCAACCGTCGCCACAGCGGTCCCACCCGTTGCCAGCATCGGGTCCAGGATCAGGCACACCTGAACGCGGGGGGCAACGGGCAATTTGTTGTAGTACTGCACCGGGCAGAGAGTCCGTTCGTCCCGAAAGAGGCCAATGTGCCACACTTCAGCGCCCGGCATCATCTCCCAGATCCCCTCCACCATGCCCAGGCCGGCACGCAGGATGGGAATGAGGCCGATCTCTTCCGTCAGGCATTGACAATGGGCAATGCCCATCGGCGTCTCGACATCAACGGGCCTTAGGCCGAGGTCCGCGGTGGCCTCATAAGCCAGAAGGATGGCGATCTCGCGGATCAACTCGCGGAACTTCTTGGGCTCCGTGCGCTTATCCCGCAAAATAGTGAGTTTGTGTTGGATAAGGGGATGGCCCGAAATATACAGATTGTCCGGCAACATATCGGCGCTCACCGCTGCGATCGGCCCTGAACAGCAGACATGCCTACTAGATTTCTTGAGGTGGGCGCGGCATCATCCCGCGTCGGATAAGCTTCTCGACTTCAGCCTGGCAGCGGACACAGAGGGTGGCATCAGGCCGCACTTCGAGCCGCTCAACGTCAATCTCTTTGCCGCATCGCTCACAGAGTCCATAGGTGCCCTTGTCAATCGCGCGCATGGCAGCATGGATACCCTCGAGCTTGTGCTCCAGTTGGATCACAAGGGCCACGTTCTTCTCGCGTTCGATCAAGTCCGGATCGCCCTCTTCGGCATCCACATCCACTTCTTCCTTCAGCGCCTCACGCAGCCGTTCCAGAGCGCCGTTGATGCGCGCCTCCTCTTCGAGAAGCCTGATGCGCTCCTTTGCAATGAGTTCCTCTCGTGTAGGCATACACTGCTCCTCTAGCCCGCTCCACCTGCTCCGTATTCCCGGCCATTCGGAGGGGCCCCAAAAGTATCGCTGTTATACCACGGATCACGCGGTGCGTCAACAAAAACGGATGCCCGGGCACCGCTGCGAACTGCCCCAGGGCCGAGAGCGTGACACGCTGGGGACAAGCAGAGGTTGAGCCAACCGGCTAACTAGTCCTGAGAGGGAGGCTCTGGTATAATGCAAAGGAGTTGTCACGGAAAGGCTGCTATGGCTGAACGTACGATTTCACCCCAGGTCCGGCCGGACGAGGCTGTGGTAGACGCGGCGCTCCGCCCCCGCATGCTGAACGAGATGGTCGGCCAGGATCGCCTGCGAGAGAACTTGCACATCTTGATCCAGGCTGCACGCAGCCGCGGAGAGGCCCTGGATCATATCCTGCTCTATGGCCCGCCGGGATTGGGCAAGACTACCCTGGCTCACGTGATCAGTCACGAAATGGGCACCGGGTTGAAAGTGACTGCCGGGCCCGCGATCGAACGCGCCGGAGACCTGGCTGCCATCCTGACCAACCTGCGGCAGGGCGATATCCTTTTCATTGACGAAGTGCATCGCCTTGGGCGCGCCGTGGAGGAGGTCCTATACCCGGCCATGGAGGATTTCGCCCTGGATATCGTCATCGGAAAGGGCCCGGGCGCGCGCAACATCCGCCTGAAGCTGCCCAGATTCACACTGATCGGCGCGACAACGCGCCTGGCCCTGATGACGGCCCCGCTGCGCTCCCGATTTGGCGCCGTTTACCGGTTCGATTTCTACGAGCCCGAGGCGATGCAAGCCATCGTCAGCCGTGCAGCCCACCTGCTTCAGGTGCCAATCACCCCGGAGGGCATTGCCGAAATCGCCCAGCGGGGCCGCGGCACCCCGCGCGTAGCCTTGCGCCTGCTGCGCCGCGTGCGGGACTATGCCCAAGTGCGAGCGGAGGGCGAGATCACAGCCGACGTTGCCCGGCAGGCCCTCTCCCTGCTCGATATAGATGAACTGGGCCTCGACGCCCTGGACCGACAAGTGCTACGCCGGCTGATTCGCGACTTCCGCGGCGGCCCTGTGGGACTCGAGACGATCGCGGCCGCGCTTGCCGAGGAGCCAGACACCATCATGGACGTGGTGGAGCCGTACCTGCTGCAACTGGGGTTCCTCGACCGTACCCCCCGCGGCCGAGTCGCCACTCAGCGCGCGTACGAGCATCTCGGCGAAGCCTATCCGGAGGTCACAGAGCAACCCGGGCTGTTCAACAACGAAAAAGGCTGATGCCGACGCGCAACCTTCGAGTGATTACCTCCCAACCGATAGGTGGGCGGGCGAGACCGTGAAAACGAGCGAATTCGACTACAATCTGCCACCCGAACTCATCGCGCAGGCACCTGTGGAGCCACGCGACGCTTCTCGACTGATGGTGGTGGACCGGCTTTCGGAGCAGATCTCCCACCGTCACTTTCGCGACCTGCCCGCATACCTGCGGGCAGGAGACCTGGTGATCGCCAACGACAGCCGCGTCATCCCGGGGCGGCTATTCGGTGTCAAGCCAACTGGTGGCGCCGTGGAGATCCTGCTGCTGCGCCCGGCATCGCCCTCCGCATGGGAATGCCTGGTCCGCGGCAAGGGACTGCGCCCCGGCGCACAGGTCCGGATTGTCGGCCGCACCGCAGAGGTCGCGGGGGTTGCGACCATCCTGGCTGAGACCGAAAGCGGAGGCCGGCTGGTGGCATTCGAGCCCCCACTGGAGACGTGGCTGGAGAACGCAGGCCACGTACCGTTGCCGCCCTACATCCACGAACCGCTAGCCGATGCCGAGCGCTATCAGACGATCTTCGGCCGGGTGGATGGCTCTGCAGCTTCTCCCACAGCAGGCCTGCATTTCAGCCCGGAGGTACTCCTGGCGTTGCGCGAGCGCGGCGTGAACCTGGCGTTCGTCACACTGCACGTGGGCCTGGACACGTTTCGTCCGGTGGAAGCCGAGGAAATCGAGGAGCATCGCATCCACGGCGAGTGGGCCGCGTTGAGCCCTGAGACTGCGCTGGCAGTGAATGAAACCCGTCTTGCAGGCGGTCGGATTGTGGCCGTGGGAACGACGGTGGTCCGTGTCCTGGAGAGCGCGGCCAGGCTCGCGCAGGGCGGCCAGTCCTCCGAAGATGCGCCTCCCGATCGCACCTGTGGCTGGCAGACAGTCGCTGCGTTCAGCGGAGAGACCGACCTCTTCATCAGACCGGGGCACCGCTTCCGTGCCGTGGACGCGATGATCACGAACTTTCACCTGCCCCGGTCTACCCTCTTGATGCTGGTCAGCGCGTTTGCGGGACAAGCGCTCATCCAGCGGGCCTACAGCGAAGCCGTTCGCGAGCGCTACCGCTTCTACAGCTTCGGGGATGCGATGCTGATCCTATAGCGCCACCCTCGCCCCGGATGGCACCGGTGCCGCAGCAGGGCCGGTATCCGTGACGACGTTGGCCTTGTGCCGGTCGGCCGCCCTTCACCGAGCCGGCTTCCTGACGCAGTGCTTACGCCAGACCCAACGCCTTGTCCAACCTGGCCCTGTCGAAGTCCACGATGATCGTACCGTTGACGTCAAAGGTCGGAGTGGTTTCATTGCCGTTTGCCCAGCCCCGCACACGCGCAGCCGCCTCCCGATCCCTGGAGATGTCAATTTCGGTATAGGGAATGTTGAGGCCGTTCAGATAGGCCTTGGCCCGACGACAGGCAGGGCACCAGGGGGTTCAATAGATGACCACCCCTTCCGTCAGGGGCTTGCTCGCCGGCGGCGTCTCAGCAGGCCGTGCAGCGGCAGCCTTTGCCGCCCATGCCGCCGACAGCACCGGTTCGATCTGACCCAAGACGCGGAACAGCTCTTCGTTGTCGGGCTGAAGATCAATGTCATGCACATCCACGTAACGAATGATCCCCTGCTTGTCAATGACGAAGATTGCCCGCTCGGAATAGCCTTCCGGTCGCAGGACGCCGTACATCTCGGCAACCCTGCCATGGGGGTAGAAATCACTCAATAGCGGATAAGTGATCCCGCCCAGGCTTTCCGCCCATGCATTCAGGCTGTCCGTGCTGTCCACACTCAGACCCAGAACCTGGGTCTCGACCCCGGCAAACCGGTCGAGAGCGACCTGGTACGACGGGATCTGGCTCGTTCAGACGGGCGTCCAGGCCAGGGGGAAGAAGGCCAACACCACGTTCCGCTTGCCCAGGTAATGACTGAGGCAGACTTCTTCTTTCGTGTGGCTTTTCAGACAAAAATCGGGAGCACGTTGTCCGACAGTCAGTGCCATCTTCAAGTTCTCCTGTCTAGGTGTTTCTACGGCTTGCGCTTCCTCTGGATCTCCCCAAGTGCCCAAACCGCTTCGTTTCGCACCTGCTCGTTTGTGTCTCTAGCCGCCCGCTGCAGGGCAGCGGTTGCCAATGGGCTACCGATGTATCCGAGCAAAGTGGCGGCATCGCGGCGCGCTGAAGGACTCCCCGAAGCCAGAACGGCGCTCACCGCAGGCACGGCGTCCTCACCCAACTGAAGCAGGGCACGCCGCGCGTTGTGCAGCACGGGTTCTTCCTGGCTGCTCAGTGCCCCGGCAAGTGCCTGTACCGCTTCCGGCGTCGCGATCTGAGCGAGGGCGTTGGCTGCGATGTGCTGCACCAGCCGGTTAGGATCGTACAGCAGCTCGGCAAGCCGAGGCACCGCCCGGGCATCCTTCTGCTCTCCCAGGGCCAGCGCCGCGCGCCAGCGAATGTTCGCATTGGCATCCCACAGCGCAAGCCGCAGGGCAGCCAGTGCGTCCTCCTCGGCCATGCTGCCCAAAGCCTGGGCCAGGTACAACCCAACCTTCTGGTCCGGGTCAGCCAGATAGAGCAACAGGACCGGCACGGCATGAGAGTCTTGCGTCACCCGAATCTTCTGCACCGCCTTGGCGCGTATCTCCGGGTCCGGGCTGCGAAGGCTCTCATACTCCGGCTCCCATACCCTGTGCGACGCCTGGCTTGTCCACAGCCCCCATGCACCCAGCAGAAGCAACACTGCCAGTACCGAGGCAAAGAGCAGAAACCGGCCGGGTCTTTCCATTCTCGAAAACGCCATGATGATCTCCTCGGCTACCGCAACGCGGGCTCCGCTTGTGCTTAGGTCAGTATAGGTCGAGAACCCCTCGCCGTCCGTATTCCCGATCACAGTAGGGCCAGAGTCACCGGCGACGCTCAGCCCCGGACAAGGCGATGCGCCAGCCAATCGCCGATGCCCGACAGATCCTCGGTAGGCAGGTAGTGCCCGGCAGCCGCATCATAAAGGATGCGGGCCTGGGCAGGGAATTCCTCGTCCGCCGCCCAAATGAGCGCCGCCATGGCCACCCGCGGCAGCGCCTGAAAGCGAAAACTGGCATCTGCCAGGTTCAGTGGAGTGCCTCCCAGCTTCGCCGCCGCCTTGCGAAAGCCCTCAACATCTGTGCCAAACCTGGCCGCGAGCAACCCTTCGGCGTGATTGGCGAAAGCCTGCGCGTAGAACAGTCCATCGGGCAGTTCGCGAAAGGTTACCCACCGGTCGGCGGGGCGTGTGCCATCAGCAGCCAGCAGGTGATGCAGCAGAACGATAGCGACGGCGGGATGCGCTGGCCTGGGTGGCGTCTCTGCCTGACCAGCCGGGGGCGCCAGCGACATCACCTCACCCCCGGGATGTGTGACGAGATGGGGCATCCCGAAGAAAGGCACCAGGACACCCTCCGGTGAATACACGCAGCCGGCCATCGCCGCTGAGAGCGCGGGGTCTGCCGCAGCCCAGTCAGCCCGAGCCTTCTCGTACGCGCCCCGAAATCGGCGATGGGGGTCAGACGGTGTCGCTGGCACGGCCGGTCAGTCCGCCTGCCGCCGGCTACGCGCGAGGCGTCGTGTACTCAAAGCCAATCAACTCGCGGGCTATGATGAGGCGCATGATATTCATGGCGCCTTCGGCCCCGATGGAATAGGAGCGCACACCGCGAATGCCCATTTCGATCGGGTATTCCTTGGTATAGCCCATAGCCCCCAGCCAGTTGGCTACTTCATTCAGGGTTTCAAAGGCCATCACCGGGGCGCGCAGCTTGGCCATGGCGGCATAGAGAGCCACTTCCTTATGCTTGAAGGTTCCTTTCGTATAGAGCTCATCAGCCATCCAGGCCGCCTTGTAGGTTAGCAGCCGGGCCGTCTCGATGTCGGTGAACCGCTCAGCAGCCGGGAACGAAATCCCTTGGAAGGATGCCAGCGGTTTGCCGAAGGCCTTGCGCTGCTTGATATAGTCAACACCCATCTGCAAACCGGCCTCCGCAGCGCCAACGCAAGTGGCACCGATCAAGATGCGGGCCAGCGTAAAGCCCTCCATGGCATGGTAGAACCCACGGTTCACTTCGCCCACGCGATTCACGTCGGGCAGCGGGAGGTTCTCCATGTTGAAGCCGCCTGTAGAAATGCCCTGGCGGCCCCAATCCTCCACCAATGTCGTTGTGATGTGCGGGTTGTCCTTGAGCGGAACGGCGAAGAAGGTGAAGCCCCGGTGACTGGCGGTGGGATCGGTGCGCACCAGCGTCAGATGGATGCCACCCATCGCGAGTGCCTCCTTGATGCCGCTGATGTACATCTTCTCGCCGTTGAGGAGCCAGCCGTCGGCTGTCCGTTCGGCCCTGCAGCGCGTCGCACCCTCAATGTCCGATCCCCCGCCGGGTTCCGTAGTGGCAATGCCCAGAAACGCCTTGCCCGCCGTCACGCGCGGCAAGACCTCCTGCTTCAGTTGGGGACTGCCATAGCGATCGAAGATGTAGCCCCAGCTCGCCTGCACCAGGTACATGACCGGGAGCGCCAGGCTGATATCAGCCCGCCCGAGCTCCTCGGCGGTAATGGTTGCCAGAGTGATGCTCATGGCCTGTCCGCCGTACTCCTCCGAGACTGTGGGGGCCAGCAATCCCATATCAGCCATGCCTTTGATCAGTTCCGGGGGGATATGGCCCGTGTCGTCAATCTCCCGCGCGCGCGGCGCGATCTTCTTTTGGGCAAACTCCCGCA
>FWPV01009343.1_pt1 | contig 16609 bp, 16 predicted proteins | sample 2228371 | NCBI WGS metagenome assembly FWPV01 (sample SAMEA103939776, study PRJEB20133) | metagenome | reverse complement strand
GGTAGGAATGAAAATGCACTATAATTGGCGATATGAGTATCCTCGAAGCTAAACTCCGCTTTGAAATCGCTCAAATTGCCCACCAATTAGCCCAAAATGGATTAGCGCGCTCTAGCGACGGGAACATCTCCGCCCGTTTCTGCGGCGATCGAATCCTGATCACCCCCGCCGGGGCATATAAAGCGCGGCTCGAACCACACCAAATCGTACAGATCGATCTGAACGGCAACCTGCGCTCGCCTCAATCTAAACGGAAACCCTCTTCAGAATATCGGATGCATCTGGCTGTCTATCGTCAACGCCCAGATGTCCAAGCGGTGATCCATGCTCATCCACCCATGACAGTTGCCTTGACCTTGATCGGTCAACCCTTCCCGGCAGAGATAGTCCCCGAAAGCTTGACCGCCTTGGGCGAAGTCCCAACCGTACCGTACGCCAGACCGGGCACAGACGACATGGGCACAAAGCTTATTCCTTTTTTGCATAATCATGATGCGCTCATCCTTGACCACCATGGCAGCTTAACCGTTGGAAAGACATTAGAAGAAGCCTTGATAAAACTCGAACGCCTCGAAGCCGTAGCCTATCTATGGATGCTTGCCAACAGCGTCGGCAAGGTGATTCCGTTACCACCTGAGGAGATCGAGTACTTAAAAAGTATCCGCGCCCCCCAAAAAACCAAAGAAGCCGAACACGATTGAGCAAAGTATCTTCTCTCAAGAAAACGATGATGAACCGAAAACTCAGTCCCAATGCCCAAAAAGTCCAGCAAGCGATCCAGCAGCGTGGTTATTCGATTGAGGTCGTTGAGCTTCCCCAATCCACTCGCACGGCGATAGAAGCAGCTCAAGCTGTGGGCTGCGATGTCGCTCAGATCGTCAAATCTCTGATCTTCAAAACCAAACGCACAGAGAGACCCATCTTGGTCATTGCGAGCGGCGCGAATCGGGTCAATGAGAGAACCATTGAATCATTGATCGGTGAGCCACTCGGTAAAGCAGATGCCGATTTCGTCCGCCAGCAAACCGGCTTTGTCATCGGCGGCGTACCACCCATCGGTCATCTTCACCCCATTCAAACGTTTATCGATGAAAATCTTCTACAATATGATGAAATTTGGGCCGCCGCTGGCACCCCCCATGCTGTCTTCAAATTGACTCCTCAGATGCTGGTAGAGATGTGCGCGGGGAAAGTGATCAAAATTACGTAATCGTGATGCGGTTCTTCCCCTCTCGCTTGCTCTGATACAAATTTTCGTCCGCACGTTGATAAATTGATTTGAAGGTATCCCCACTGCAGACTAAAGTTCCACCAATCGAAACGGTCACCCCGATCTCACCTTTTTCAGTAATCAGGGAATTCTTTTCCACCAAACGGCGTAGTTTTTCGGCGATCGTCTCAATGTGATGCAGACTGACATCGTACAAGATCACAATAAATTCTTCTCCTCCCCAGCGACCAACATAATCGCTGGCGCGAACGCTATATTGAAGTGTCTCTGCCACCAGCTTTAGCATTTGGTCACCAACCAAATGCCCATAGGTATCGTTGACCTGCTTGAAATCGTCCACATCCACCAGTAAGACTCCAAAAGGATCAGACGCCTGATGATAGGCTTGCAGGGCAGCCACTAGGTTTACTTCACTGAAACGCCGATTGCCGATATTGGTCAAGGCATCTTGGTCAGCAGCGCGTTGCAGTTCCCGCATCCGATGCCGCGCAGCAACGAAGATCGAATTATCACTGAACACCTCTACTGCACCAATAATCTGACCCTTTTCATCTCTGATGGGTTGGGTGCGAATGCGCACCGGCACACGATAGCCTTCTTTGTGGTGAAGATATACTTCTATTTCGCGAGGGGCACCATCCTCGATTACGGCTGCTAGGGGACAGCCACTTTTACAAAGGAAGCGTCCGTGATCGTCAACATGGTTTAGGAGCTGGTTAAAGCAGCTTCGCCCAACAACCTCTTGGCTGCTAAAGCCGCTAATCTGTTCCGCGGCTTTGTTCCAATAAGTAATGCGGCGCTCTGTATCCACAAAATAAACCCCATCGAAGAGGTTCTCAAGGATCGTGCGATAAAATTCCTGAGCATGGCTCATTGCTCGGCTCTCCTCTAAGGCGTTCGATTATATATTCGCCGATAAAGAGCAAAAATCTCATAAATCCTGCGTAAATAATCGCGCGTTTCGGAGAAACGAATCACTTCTAAAAATAAATCCGCATCACCATTGGCAAGTTGATGCCATGCCATTGCGTTCCCGGGGCCACCGTTATAGGCTGCCAAGGCAGCATAAAGATCTCCCTTGAAGTAATCCCGCCACTTAGCTAGATAATATGACCCAAATTCAATGCTGACTTGTGGACGATAGAGATCCGCAACGGTATAGTTGGGCGGCCAACCCAAATTTTGGGCAATTTCATCACCTGTAGCGGGCATAATCTGCATCAAGCCGCGTGCCCCTGCAGCGGAGCGAACAAACCCTTCAAAAGCACTCTCCTGACGCACTACGCTAAATAAAATCAGGGGGTGAAGTTTATACTTTTGGGCAGCGGGCAGGATTAAGTCACTGAAATAGGTTCCAAAACGAATATGATTGAAATACAAGGGGGCGCTGATTGACGTGGCATCATCATAACCGGCTAAGTTCAGCACCTGACGCGCTGAAAAGATCGCTAAGCGATAAGCGCCGATTTCCAACATCGCATTGGTCAAGCGAAAACTATTGACGGCATCTTGGGAGACAGCAATACGCAGGTCTTCAAACTCGAGGCGCGCCTCGTCGTATAAGCCGAGCCTCCACAATTCCATCCCACGCTGAAAACGGGGGTCATTTGCCAACTCCCCCAATTCGCTGAGATCGACTTCATCGCCAACTTGAAAAGTCGAGCGCAGCCATTCTTCGGCCTGACGGCGTTCGTTTTCCAGATCAACCGCCAAGTCGAACATTTGCGGCGGCGTAAAGGGCGCTTGACCTAAGATCAACTCACGGGCGCGCTCACTGTAATAGCCGGTGGGATCGATGTTCACCGCTTGCCCCCAGGTCACCTGAGCTGCAACTTCATCTCCTAACGCCTTTTGGCATTTGCCTTGCCACAGGTATGTAGCTGCCCGTTCGCGCAGGTTAGGTGCTATCCCCAAAGCGCGGCTGAATAGCGCCAAAGCACCCTGAAAATCCCCGATGCGATAGCGACTGATTCCAGCCAAAAACACTCCCCGATAGGTATAGTCACTGGCTGGGTATTGAGGTTCTAGTTTCTCCCAAATTTCAGCCGCGCGTTGCAATTGACCATCCATTTCGGCAACCAAACCAGCGTCAAAGAGGAATTCAGCGGCGCGAGGATGATTTGGCGCAGTCTGGACAAACTTGAGCAGAGTCTCGATGGCTGCGTTGTAATCTCGTACAAAATTCCACAGCGTGTAGGCTTTCTGATCCCAGGCATCATCCCAAAAGCGGTCTTCGGGGAATTCAGCGATCAATTTATCCCAAGCTTTGATTGCCTTTTCATACGCCCCTGTCGCTCTTAAGGTCAACCCATAATAATAGAGCGCTGTGGCTTGGTTTTGACCGCCTTTTTGAAAATATCGATCAAAAGCCGCCAGAGCCACACCATATTGCCCGGCGAAATAATCTACAATCCCCCGATTCAGATCGTCCACCGGCACGCCTGCGTCTACCAATAGAATCAGTGCTTGGTAGGAGTCGTAAGATGTTGGATAATTGTTGACCGCATCCAAATAGGCAGCATACGCTTCTTGCATTTGCCCCAGCGCTGTAAAGGCTTGGCCTTTCAGGTATGCCATTTGCGCTTTGGTTGTATCACTGCTAGCGCGATAATAGACTTCATCGTATAAGGCAATTGCGGTTTGATAATCCCCGGCCAAGGCATGCGTGCGGGCAAGCTTAATCTGAATCTCTAAGGAGTTGAGCATCGAAGGAGATTGAAGGGCAGCCCGGTAATCGTTGGCTGCTTCGGTATAACGGCCGGCAGCTAACAGAGCATCACCGCGGAGGTTGAGCACATAGGCATCAACGACCCCAGAACGATAAGCGAGATAATTCAAAAAAGCGTCTGAAGCCTCGCTATAGCGTTGAAGGGCAGTGTAACTTTCCCCCAAAACAAAATGCGCATACGGCACGTGAGCAGTTTGGGGATACTCACGAAGTAATTGCTCCAGGGCATTAATTGCCCCGCGATAGTCACCCATCTCAAAACGAGCTTTACCTTCTCCCAATAACGCTGCGGCTTGCAGATCAGCCTCTTGGCTTGCTGAGGCGGCCTTGCGAAACTCTTGCATGGCTTGCTCCCAATCGCCATTGCTTAGAGCACGTTCACCGCTTGCAATGCTTGTCGCCGGAAGAACGGTGGGCAAGGGGGTAGCGGTAGGAACGAGGGTCGGTAAGGAGATTTGATCAAATCCGAGCGTCGGAGACGGAATCACCTCTGTTTTAGGGTCAGACGGTTGAGGAGAAAGAAAACCCGGCAAATTACACGCCAAGATTACGCACAAGGCAAAAAAACCAAACAGCATGAACTTGATTTGCCGAATGTACCGTTTCATGAGATGCACTATAACCGAGAGGTAAGTCCCTGTCAAGCATAGCCAAACTAGGGTTGTCAGATTTTTCCATACAACCAATTGCTTGACATGCCTTTAAATTGCCGAATATAATTCTCTTAACATCTGTCCCAAGGAGCGGTTTATGCCCACAGCTCTTGTGATTAGCCCACATGCCGATGATGCCGCTGCATTTTGTGGTGCCACGCTCGCCAAACTCGCAGCCCAAGGTTGGAAAATTGTCCTCGTTCGTGTTACCGATGATGCGAAGGACTCAGTTGGATTAAACGAAGAAGAAACTCGTCAACGCATTGCTCAAGAATTGCGTCAAGCTGCTTCGATTCTTGGTGTTCAGGAGATTGTTGAGCTGGGTTATGAGACCGATCAGCTCTTTGCAGTCTCCGAATTAGAACTGCGTGAACGATTTGTCTATTTGATCCGCAAATATCGACCGTATGCGGTGTTTTCTTTTGATCCAGATGGGTGGGAGGAAAACAACCAAGACCACAAGCGCGTAGCAGACGCAATGGATGAAGCTCTATGGGTATCCGCTTTTGACAAACACTATCCCGAACATTTCAAAGAAGGCTTACAACCTTATGCCGTGGTTGAACGGTGGTTTTTCGGACGCAAATTGCCTAATCCAAACCGAGCAGAAGATATTAGTGAATTCCTAGAAAAGAAAATTGATGCTTTATGTGCGCATCAAACCCAAATCAAGCATATGTTGCATCAGTATCAAATGCAACTAGCTGCGTGGGGAAAACGCGTGCCATGGGTAGACCTTTCCTATGAAGGAGACCCGAAAGAAATTGTGGCGGTCTTTCTTCAAGAACAAGCCAATGCGGTTGCACACCATTTTGGCTTAGGTGAAGGGAGGATGGGAGAGCTTTACCGCTATGTGCGTTTTGGAGACTTGGAAGAGCTATTTCAAATGATGTCAGTACCCCTATCCGAAAATCAGGATCAAGTTGAGTCTGCTTCAAAGTTGCAGCAGAATCGGGCGAATCAAGAGCAACCAGATTATCTTTCCCACATCCTTGCCTCCAACTTGAACCAGCGCATTCGCTTGATGGGACATCATCATTTATGTGCGGGTGCCTTTGAAGAGCTGTTTGAAAGCATTCCCTTTCGCATGGCTTATCGAAATCTTGTCGAAAACCTAAAAGCTAGCCCCGATCTAGAAATTGAGAGCATCTTTGGTTACGATGTTTTCTGTTATCAGTGCGGCTATTGGGATGACGAAGAAGGACGATGCAGCACAGGCTGGAAAAACAAAATCTCCAAAGACGCTGCCGTTTTGGATTATCTCGGAATTCGGACAGGTGAAGTGCGCCGTCTCGAAGACCTACAACGTTTATTGGCAGAGAAGATCACTCCGCAGATGCTCTTGTACTTCTGCGGGCCTGGCGAATGGAAATGTGAGAACTATGTCTTAGGAATTTGTCAACGAGGTTATTCAAGGTTGCGTCAGCGGTTTGGGATAGAATAGCTTAATTTCCCAAGACCTTTTGCAGCCAAAAAAGCTAATCTGGGGCAATCCAAATTCTTTGACAGGGAGGGTCAGATGGCCACTCAACGAGGTACGCGTGTTCGTTCTCTTGTTGCATTGGGATTCGGTTTCTTTATTGATAGCGCCGAAGACTTGGCTTTACCGATGTTGTTTCCTGCTATCCGCAATTCCCTTGGCTTATTGTATAGTCATCTAGGACTGATTGACAATATTCGCATCATTTTCCAAACATTTTCAGGGCCCTTTTGGGGGATGTTAGCCGATAAATATAACCGCAAGTGGATTCTAGTGATTGGGACAGGTGTATGGGGAATTTGGACCGCTTTGTGCGGTTTGGTTGATAGCTTTTGGCAGTTGTTGATCCTGAGAGTCGTTGCTTGTATTGGCTTAGGATGTCTTTATCCAGCAGCGTTCAGTATCTTAGGTGACGTCTTTGGGCCAAAAGATCGCGGCAAAGCGATGGGGACAATTAGCGCAATCGGAATGTTTGGCATTGTGGTTGGGGCATTCGTGTTTGGTGAGTTGACCTCTATCCCTGAAATTGGGTGGCGGATCGGACTGATCGGATTAGGTGCTATGAGTGTCATCTCCGGCATAGTCATCGCCGTTTTGATTAAAAATCCGGTGCGAGGCGCTGCAGAACCGGAATTGAGTGATGTAATTACCGAAGAAGCCGAGACCCAATTTGCCTTCTCGCTCAAGAAAGTTCGCGAAGTCCTCAAAAGTGGAACGCTATGGCTTAATTTTATTCAGGGAGCATTTATCATGACCTGCATTAATGCCCTATCAATCTTCTTCGTCACATGGCTTGTCGATGATCGAGGCTTTTCGGAGAGCGAAGCACCCATTTTCTTTGCCGGCATCGTGATCTCGCTGGCAATCGGGTCGTTTGTCGCCGGCGTCATAGCAGACTGGGCAGATGTCCGTTCCCCAAAATATGGACGGATACTCTGCTCTCAAGGGTCAATTGCCATCACCTTGCCCGCCTTGTGGTATCTCTTCACTCAAGCACAAAGCGAAATGCAAATTCTCATCCCATCCATCTTAGCCGGCTTCTTTCTGGATTGGACACGACGAGGCGTCCAACAACCCCTTGCCCATGCGGTGACCAAGCCCGAGCTCCGATCTACGGCAATGGCTTTGATGGAGTTCACCCAAGGAGCTTTTGCATCCATCGTAATCATCTTATTCGGCAGTTTTGCTAACCAGTATGGTTTAACCCGCACCTTGTTAGTTCTGTCGGTCGGTTTCTGGAGTATTGCGTTGGTTCTCACCACATTCTACTATTTCATTTATCCTCGTGAATCGGCCGCTTTCCGACAGGAAATGCTCGTTCGCCGTGAAGTCTTGGTTAGTCGAAGTCAAACGATGGACAGTTTATAAGAAAGGAACAAACGATGATCGAAATACACAAATGGGACGGGGAGGGGTATCAGCCTTTGGTGTTAACCCCTCAATGGATGGCAGCAATTCTCAACTGGCAACCCTTTTACGACCTAGACAATGCCGATGAGATCGAAGTCCATCAACATACCGATGAAGTATTCGTTCTTTGGCGCGGACGCGGTGCGTTGTATTTTCTGACCGAAGAAGGAACACTCGAAGTACAGGATTTGGAACCTGGCGTCATCTATAACGTTCCAGCCGGCGTATGGCACGGCTGCCTGGGAAACCGCGAGGCTTCCTGGATCATCGTCGAGAACCGTGACACGCACTTGAACGATACCACCGTGCGAAAAATGAGCGATCCAGAACGCCAAACGCTGCGCCAAAAAGCCCCTCAATGGGCTAAAGGCTGATCCGATACTCCATCCAAAATATGATATAATCTGGGCGGCGATGAGGCTCGCCATATAACCGTCTGGCTGACTGATAGCCTCTACGGGATTTCTCATCCGTGGAGGTTTTTTAATTTGGAAACTGTTTTGTTCTTCTGTCCTACTTGTCGAGTGCCGAATGAGCGTGGTGCTCTCTGTCCACAGTGCGGCGAACCATGTCTGGACATAGCACGCACGACCGCTGAAGCGCTGCTCAACACCATTCTATCCAAAGACTCCGATTGCGCGGCGATGGCAGTGGAAGTGCTAACCCAATGGCTGCACGACACGCGAGCAAAGGTACCCTTGTCTATGCTTCTTCGGAACTCATCCGATCCTTTCTCACGACTCTAGCGGCTCGCGGGTTGGGTTGGCTGGGTGAACCAGACGTCAAAGCCCTGCTGGAGCGAAGGATCAAAGTCTTCTTTGTCACTCACATGTATGAGTTGGCGCGCAGTTTTTATGCACCAAACGCCCCTAAAATTTTGTTCTTGCGTGCCGAGCGACAAGCCGACGGTCAACGCACCTTCAAGTACCATGAAGGCGAACCATTGCCAACCAGTTTTGGACAAGATGTCTACCGAAAGATTTTTCATGATCTAGGTCAGCAGAACCCTTGAAGCCTGAGCGCTATGCTTCTCGAGGTGGCTAGTGCCCATAGAAAGGCGGTGAAAAGGGTACCGCCTGCCCTCAACCAATCAAGCTCTTGGACGAAGACCTGCTAATACTCGCATGGCTTGATGGCGAGATTCCCAAGGTACCAATAAATGATCGTGGAAATATGCCGAAAAAACGTTTACACTGATCCCTGCTCGTGCAAGGGCAGTAGCGATTTCAGCCAAGAAGCCTACCGCATCAAGGGAGGAGTGAACGCTCAGCGTAATCAAAGCCCAACAGCCATCATACTCCAAGCCATTCTCGTCAGCTTGCTCCTGGGGTAGGACAACCGTCACCCCCTCCGATTCTCGAAAGGTCGCTAAAGGATGGAGATGAAGGGAAAAGAAGCTCTCTTCAGGAACACTGCAAAATACATACCCTTGCGGGTGAAGCAAGGGTTGCATTCCCCTCAAAAGGGTCTCGAGATCTCTTTCGCCTCTCATCTACCATCCATGAGGCGAAACAAGTTATTTTTTCTCTTCTACAGGATGTGTGCGGAAGTACTTAATATATTTGGCTGCATAAGCATCCCGCCCCATCAATAAATCACAACCTTTCAAAAAAGCTGTATATTTCATCGGATCGGTAATTGCACAACTTGCCCCAGCATGGATTGCCAACCCAAGAAAAGCCATATTCAAAGTATCCCGGTCGGGTAAACCAAAAGAGACATTGCTTGCACCAAGATTGATATTGACCCCAAAATTCTTGCGCACCAATTCAATGGTCTTCAAAGTGACCGCTGCAGCATTACTGTCCGCTCCTACCGTCAAGACCAACACGTCAATCACAATATCTTCCAGTGGAATTCCGAGGCGCGCGGCACGTTCGATAATTTTTTCGGCAATCGCGCAACGGGTCTCCGGGTCATTGGGAATCCCGTTCTCGTCCATGACCAAACCAATTACGGCGGTGTTGTACTCTTTGACCAACGGCAACACACTGCTCAAGGAAGTTTCTTCACCGTTGACCGAGTTGACCAACACTCGCCCAGGGGCAACCTTCAAAGCAGCTTCCAAGGCTTTTGGGTTGGGCGTATCGATACACAAGGGAATATCAAACTCTTCTCCCAAGAGTTGAACCACTTGAGGTAATACGCTGACATCATCCAATCCCGGCACGCCGACATTAACATCAAGCACATCAGCTCCGCCGGCAATTTGTTTGGCAGCCAGCTCACGCACATAGTCGTAATTGCCTTCTTGCAAGGCCGCTGCCAGTTTCTTGCGACCTGTAGGATTGATCTTCTCACCAATGATCGTAAAAGCACCATTGGGGTCGATTTTTACGGTTTTGGTTTTGCTGCGCAAAATGGTCTGCATCGGTTTTTCTCCTCGATCACTGAAAGTTTATCGATTAGATTTAACCACAAGAAAGGACATCTTTCCAGTGATAAAACGCGCCCTTCATTAGGTCAAGATTAACCTAATGCAAAGCTGGTTTGACCATAAATCAACTCTCTTCGACATGGGGAAGGTAAAAGACCTCCTCCCATGTGAGGTAATGCACGCAAAAAGGTGAAACCATAGGTTTGCAATAACGTCTCGGCATGTGCATTGGCAGCCGGCGCAATGACATTGATCTCTCCATCAAAAGAAAGCGTCAAAGCTGCTTCTAGCAACGCCTCGGCATCTTCAATCGAGCGAGCTACCCACGGTCCAAGTCTTTGACTTTGAGCAATCAGAAAGCCGGCGATTTTGCCCTGCGGGTCACGTTTGACAAAAAAGCGCTCCGGGTAATCCTCCAAATACACCTGTAAGAGACGTCCGCGGTTAGCGCCGAAACAGGGGCGGTCAAAAGCTACGATGTCGGTTAATTCATGCTTGCCGACCACATCAACGGTTGGGGAAGGGTGAGACCTACTGGGCGGTTGAGAGCAGATATATTGGCGCGCCGAATCCAATTCGGCAAAGTGATATTGACGGTATAACGCTGCCCCTGCCGGTGTAGCGTCCAATAAATACGTGACACAACTTTGCTCGCGCAGCCAATCCAAGACATGTTCGAAGATCGCCCGTCCATACCCTTGGCGTTGAAATTGCGGCAAAACAGCCATCATGCCGATATAGGCGAAACGGTCATACAAGATCGCTCCGCCCATTCCCACTGGTTCTTTGCCTCGACAGGCAAAGAACCACCCCCGCGCTTGGATGCGCAACAACCTTTTTAGTTCGTTCTCCCGTCCTGGGGCTTCGCCATACCCCGCATCCAAGATTTGTTTGGCTCTACCCAAATCTTGCGGCTGGATCGGACGGATATGGATAGAAGACTTACTCGGTGAAGTACCCTTTCGCATCGTCATCCTCTTCCGATTTGTATTTAGGGCATTAACCGTAGCTTCAGAGCAATCTTTGCACTGCATTAGAGCCACGTGAAACACCCAATGTCCTTGTTTCAACAAGGTTCTCGCTTCGATGATTCTACCAACATGAGCTCGATTGCGGTATGCTGATCTATGGGTCAACCGAGTACCTTCAAGCCACAACACAATCCATTTTCGCCTACCTACTTCCTCAGTTTCAAGATAGAGGTGGGTCTATGAAAATACAATCCCCTCGTCGTCTTCGGAACCAATTGACAAACCCATTCTACGATAAGCCACTGTTCCCAAGACAGACGAGGGGCAATCCATTAAGACACAGCGTCAGTTCTTCACCACCAAAGGCAAGAATATCCGCCAGTCAATCGCTCCACACCAATACCCTAAACATAGTTGGTTGGTGGTTGAGCTTACCCTTCCAGTAGCAGATTGTCCAATGGTAAACTCCACTGCATAATTTGCCGAGCGCGCCGAACCCCCACCCCCTGTCAACGGAGTGTACCACTCAAGACGATAGTTGGTAGAAGACATGGCAGCTCCATTTTCCACCAGAAACAAGGCGACTAGCGATTTTAGGCTTTGCTGAAATTTCATTTTCAGGTATGATTGAGCCATTGATTTGGTTGAAACCTTTACTGGAGGCGTAGCGATGGAGTGGTTTAGTGGCATCTCTCCCGTCCTACAAGCGCTGATCGCGACAACCTTCACTTGGTTGCTCACCGCCCTAGGCGCTTCTGCGGTCTTCTTTTTCAAGACCGTCAATCGTAAGCTCCTCGATAGCATGTTGGGGTTTGCCGCCGGGGTGATGATTGCCGCCAGCTTTTGGTCATTGCTTTCCCCTGCCATCGAGATGGCGGACGAGCTCGGCTTACCGTCCTGGTTACCCGCCGTGATCGGCTTCTTACTGGGAGGAGCGTTCCTCAAACTGATCGATACGGTTCTGCCCCATTTACATATGGGGCTGGCAACGGAAGAGGCAGAGGGGCCAAAAACAACATGGAAACGGATTGTCTTGCTGGTCTTGGCGATCACCTTGCACAACATCCCCGAAGGGTTGGCTGTAGGGGTCGCCTTTGGAGCCGTGTCTGCAGAACTAGAATCGACTTCCTTGACTGGCGCCATTGCCCTCGCCCTAGGAATCGGCATTCAAAACTTCCCCGAAGGGGTTGCCGTTTCCATGCCTTTGAGAGGAGAAGGCTTTTCGCGCTTCAAAAGTTTTTGGATGGGACAATTATCCGCTATCGTTGAGCCAATTGCCGGCGTGATCGGGGCAGCGGCTGTACTGGCGATGCGCCCAATTTTACCGTATGCGCTTGCTTTTGCAGCCGGGGCGATGATCTATGTGGTTGTGGAAGAACTGATTCCCGAATCGCAGAGAGGCTCATCAACCGACGTAGCAACCATCGGAGCGCTCTTGGGGTTTGCGGTAATGATGTTACTGGATGTGGCTTTGGGTTAAATCCTTAAATGTGGTATCTTATCTCTACAGGAGTCGATGTTTGAAAAAGCTGGTTTGGGATTATCTTTTTTTGGTCATTCTGGCAGGGGTCGTCATTGCCCTTGACCAATGGACAAAAGAACTCGTACGCCGTAACCTACAGGTCGGTGAGGTTTGGTCGCCTTGGGATGCCTTGACGCCGTATGCCCGCATTGTGCATTGGAAAAACTCCGGCGCAGCTTTTGGAATCCTACAAGGATTCGGTGGCATCTTCATGGTTTTGGCAATCGTTGTTGCCATCATGATCTTTGTCTATTTTCCTCAAGTGCCGCGCCGCGATTGGAGCTTACGCATTGCCCTTGGATTGCAACTTGGCGGCGCAGTAGGCAACCTGATCGATCGTCTAACACAGGGATATGTGACCGATTTTATTTCTGTGGGCACATTTCCGGTATTCAACATCGCCGATTCGAGCATTTCTATCGGTGTTGCCATCTTGGCTTTGGGGATCTGGTTAAAGGATTGGCGCGAAAAAGAAAAACGCGAGCAATCCAGCGATGAATCGGACGATGCAGTAGAAGAGATTTCTGCTGAGGTTTCCTCAGAAGGTCATCGCAGTGGTTGAGCGGCGGATTTCATTTACCTACACGGAAACAACTCCACAACGCTTAGACAAAGTCTTAATTGCCCACCTGCCAGAACTCTCTAGGGCGCGCTGGTTAGGCTTGATTAAGGATGGATTCGTGTCGGTTAATGGCGTAGCCGCAAAGAAAGGTGGCCAATTGATCCAAAGTGGCGATGAGATTTTCGCCGAAATCCCGCCCCCTCAGCCCTCTCTCCTGCAAGCGGAGCCGATTCCCCTGAGAATTCTATATGAAGATCAACGATTGTTGGTCATCGATAAACCCGCCGGCATGGTTGTCCATCCCGCCGCCGGGCATTCCAGCGGCACGCTGGTCAATGCTGTGTTGGCACACGCGCCGCAAATCGAGGGAGTCGGTGGCGAACAACGCCCTGGCGTGGTGCATCGCTTAGATAAGGATACCTCCGGCATCTTATTAATGGCAAAAGATGAGCGTTCCCACCGCTGGTTACAAGATCAATTTCGCTTGCGCAAGGCAGAGAAAATCTACCTTGCTCTTGTGGATGATAAACCTCCTACCCCCAAAGGGCGAATCGAAGCACCTATTGGACGGTCGCCTGAAGAGCGCAAAAAAATGGCTATCGTACCGCACGGTAAAGGCAGACTTGCCATCAGCGAGTATCGAACTTTAGAGAGTTTTACCCAACACACACTTCTCGAAGTGCGCCCCCTGACCGGTCGCACCCATCAAATTCGCCTTCATCTTCGCTTCATCGGTTGCCCGGTGGTCGGGGATCGCATCTACGGGCGCCAAAAACCCACCTTACCGATCACGCGTCACTTCCTACACGCACATCGGTTATCCATCACTCTGCCAGGCGAAACCCAACCACGACTTTTTGAAAGCCCTTTACCCGACGAGTTATATAACTTACTCGAAACCCTAAGACGTTTTGGAGGCTAATATGAAATTCATCGATTTACGTTCGGATACCGTCACCGAGCCAACCCCTGCCATGCGTGAAGCGATGGCACGCGCCGAAGTGGGAGATGACGTATACGGCGAAGACCCCACCGTCAACCGTCTGCAAGCCATGGCGGCTGAACTGATGGGCAAGGAAGCGGCGCTGTTTGTCCCTTCTGGCACTATGGGGAATCTCGCCTCAATTTTGGCACATTGCCAGCGGGGCGACGAAGTCATTGTGGGAGATAAAGCTCATACGTTCCTATATGAAGCGGGCGGTATTTCCGCATTGGGGGGAATTCACTCCTGCCAGCTTCCAAACCAACCAGATGGAAGCATTGCTCTCGAACACCTCCAAGCAGCCATCCGGCCGAAAGATATTCACCAGCCCCCCACCCGCCTGATCGCCCTTGAGAATACCCATAACCGCTGTGGAGGCGTGGTGCTTTCGCCTGAATTTTGTCAACAAGTGGGGGAATTTGCAAAAGAACGCGGCATTCTCACTCATTTAGACGGAGCACGCATTTTCAACGCTGCTGTTGCCTTAGGGATTCCTGCCAAAGACCTCGCTGCTCCTTTTGATTCGGTCACCTTTTGTCTCAGCAAAGCCCTATGTGCGCCGGTGGGATCGCTGATTTGCGGCTCGCAATCTTTCATCGAGCGCGTCCGACGGGTTCGTAAGCAATTGGGTGGCGGAATGCGTCAAGCAGGGGTCTTAGCCGCGGCGGGCATCGTAGCCCTCGAAACGATGATCGATCGATTAGCCGACGATCATGCTCGCGCCAAAAGGTTAGCCGAAAAACTTCGTGATGCACCCGGCCTGATCCTTGAGAGTGGTTCCCCCGCCACCAATATGATCTTCGCTCAACTGGAATCTGCCTCCCCGGTTACTACGAAGCAGGTTTGTGATGCTTTGCGAGAGCGGGGCGTGCTAGTAGGTGCCATCGAACCCCATCGCTTCCGTATTGTGGTGCATTATTGGATCGATGACGCAGCCGTGGAAATAACTGCCAAGGCGTTTCACGAAGTACTGAAAGAGCTCAAGCAATAACTTGGCGACGAGTTGCGTGAAAAAGCTTTCCCATCCCCTCATGATATAATCATCATAGCAAGTTGGGTGGGGCAAAGGTCGGCTGTGAATTAGAGGCAATCATTCCCTGTACATCAACCCTTATCAAGGAAAGGTTAAGGGTTGAGGGATTTTCGTTAGGCCGAAGCCAACCCAACTATAGACTTCGTATAAGGACTAAGGATGAGTGAATGGATTAGTTTAGAACAAATCGATGAAGCGGTAAATTACCTGCGCAGTCGCTTGACCTTTCAGCTAAAAATAGGCTTGATCTTGGGTTCTGGCTTAGGAGAACTTGCTGAGTTAATTGCCAATCCGCTGCGATTTTCCTTCAGCGACATCCCGAACTGGCCGCCTTCCACTGTTGAAGGACATCAAGGGCGACTGGTGATTGGTGAATTGGAAGGGCAAAAAGTTCTGATTTCGCAAGGGCGCATTCACTACTACGAAGGGTATAGCATGGCACAAGTTGTATTCCCGGTGCGGGTGATGCAACGCCTAGGGGTAGAGATTCTCATCGTCACCAACGCCGCCGGCGCCGTCCATCCCGAATTCGAACCGGGCGACCTGATGCTGATCACCGATCATATCAATTTGATCGGAATGGCTGGGTTCTCTCCCCTTCGTGGGCGCAATCTCGATGAGTTAGGCCCGCGCTTTCCCGACATGAGCCAAGCTTACGATCGGAAGCTGTGCGAATTTGCCCGCCAAGCAGCCGCCGAAAAGGGCATCCTCCTGCGCGAAGGAATCTATATCTGCCTTGCCGGTCCATCCTTTGAAACCCCGGCAGATCTACGCTTCTTACGTATGATCGGCGCCGATGCAGTTGGCATGTCCACGGTTCCTGAGGTCACCGCTGCCCGTCATGGTGGGATGCGGGTTTTGGGCATTTCAGGCATTAGCAACAAAGCTAACCTCGACGGCAACACGATCACAACTCACGAGGAGGTCCTTCAGGCAGGCCGCATCATTGTCCCCAAGTTAACCCAAATCATCCGTGGGGTTTTACAACGCTTGAATGCTCAAGGATAGGTCAAGGTTTTGATGCGTTGAGCCCGAATGGTCTGCATCGAAAAAGAACCATGCTCACCCCCGAACAACCATGCTAGAGGCGTTACGCTTTTTTCGCACCTACGAAATTTGGATTTACGTCTTGTTGGGTTTAGTGGGCATTTTTTACCTGCGCAAGTTTCTATTGGCATGGGAAGAATTAAGGGGAGCCGTCTTTGGCTTAGAACGCGAAAATGCCCAAGGACGTCTGAATCAAGCTGCCAGTATGTTGATCCTCGTCCTTTCCCTGATGATCGCCGAATTTCTTCTCACTTCATTCATCATCCCCACCATGCCGTCAGCCATGCCTCTCTTTACGCCTACCCTGAATATCCTCGCCACTCCGACCGTGACGATCCAGGTCAGCGAGAGCGGACAAAGCATGGAAAGTGAAGCGGTGACCCAACAAACTCCCATTCCTGAAGCAGATCTCGCCGCCGCAGAGACCAGTCAATGCATTGAGGGACAAATCAACATCTCATCCCCCCAAAACGGGGCGGAGGTGAGAGGGATTGTCGAAATTCGTGGTTCGGCAAACATCCCTAACTTCGGTTTTTATAAACTCGAAATGCGCCGCTGGGATGAGCAAGACTGGTTAACAATACTTGCGGGTAATCAGCTTCAACCCGATGGC
>FWPV01009340.1_pt1 | contig 16614 bp, 16 predicted proteins | sample 2228371 | NCBI WGS metagenome assembly FWPV01 (sample SAMEA103939776, study PRJEB20133) | metagenome | reverse complement strand
TACCTCCTTTCTTTTGATTTTTATTCCCAGGAGATATCCTATGCTTTTTTATTTAAATTTCAACAGAAAAATTTACAGAACCTGTTTTTTGCAATCTCTATTCCGGCGCACAAAACAGCTTCGTTCCCGGTATTTGTACCCGTAGTTTGTAGACCGCATTGGTCTCGTCTTCGGTGACGTACAGAGTCCGCATATCGGCATCACCGAACTCGAGGTTGCTCGGTTTTTTCCCCGGAGTCAACAGGATTTCTTCGATCTTGCCTTGGCTATTGACCACGTAAATGGCGCCGCCGCCGAAATGGGCTACATACAGCCGGCCGTTGCGATCCAAGGCAATACCGTCTGGATCACCGCCTGGCAGAGAGAGGAAAATGGATCGATCGCCCAGCGTGCCGTCCTTATTCACTCGGAATTTTAATACGCGCTCCATGGCCGATTCGCATACATAGAGCCATTTGCCATCCCCCGAAAAAGCCAAGCCGTTGGGAAAGGCCAAATCTTTGGCAGCAACCGTCACTTGCTTCGTCTTTGCATCGACGCGATAGACGACTCCATCCGGATGATTGCGATCGTAGCGATTGGGATCGGAGAAATATAGGTTGCCTTTAGGATCGAAAGCGAGGTCGTTGGGTCGGTTGAAACGTTTGCCCTCATAGCCATCGGCATAAATCTCACTTTTGCCTTCCTTGGTGATGCGAACAATAGCACCGCGGCCGAAATCGCAGGCGAACAGCGAGCCGTCTTTATAAAAGGTTAAGCCGTTGGTTTTGTTAAAAGTGAACGGTTCCTCGGAAGCGCGCAAAAAAATATCATGTGTATCGGCTCCGACCGCCGCAATCCAATCACCTTGACAGTTGGAAACATATAACAGGCTTTTCCCATCCCAAGCCGGCCCCTCGGGAAATTGTAGCCCGTCGAGGATTTTGATAAAGCCCTTGTCGGCCGCATCGTCGGCTTGACTGGTTGGTTGAGCCACAGCCCAACACCCTATCATGAGCAGCATAATGATAATATACGATGGTAGAGTTTTCATTCGACGCTCCAAGTTTGATGGCTTAAGGAATATTTTAAACATCCACCTCAAGAATTATAGCTCTCAGTAGATGATCTCGTCTCTAAAACCCATATATCTTAGGATAAAAATTGCGCTCATGTGCTTTTCGGCACCCCCTAAGCGGTGACGATCATGGCTACAAGAGGTTTGTAGGAAATTTGCATTCATGTTTTTACCGGCTGATACAATCCTTCTGGATCGGTGCCCCACATGCCGGCCTCATAGCTTCGGCGATCCATGGGATGCAGCCGCTGCAGCGACTGGATCGATAATAATTGAAACGTTGGCAGCTGATCCAAGCGATCCGCAATGACTTCCATAGCTTCATCATTATGCAGCCAATCCAGGGCGTCGAATTGCGATAGGTTCAAGGGGCGAGTATAGCTGCGCAGGGTCTTTTCGCCCTCGATGTTGTAATAATTTTCGAAATAGGTCATCACCAATTCGCGCAAAGAACGATGGATGGGTTCGCGAAATCGCAAACCCACGAAATTGGATTTGCCGATGGCTCCCCAGAGCCCATCCTGCTTAAAGAGTGCCAACAAATGATCATCGTCGCGCTCGGCGAAGAGGTTGAGGATGAGTGGCGGATAGCCCAAATGGCGCAGGGCTGCTGCTGCGAATACCGCACCATCGAAACAATGCGCTTTTCGATCCTGCAACACCCGTTGTGGGCAACGATAAAAGCTGTCGGTGCTATAGGGCAAGTCATCCAAAAATAACTGGATGTCGTAGAGATTTTTGATAAAAGTGAACATAAAGTCTCAATGTCGAACAAAAGATCACTTGTCTCTATGATGACAATCGGGAATTGATTCAAAATCAGCTTTTAAAAATATACTAAAATATTTTTAAAAACGCTAAATTAGAATTATGATCATTTTTAAATGCGATGAGGGAATCTCTGAAAGAAATCATTCGATTCACTTAACAATGGTTCTCTCATTCGGCCGGATTGACTCATCGCACATGGTGAGGGATGAACGGTAACCTAAAAACTTGTATAAGAATGATGGAGGGCGACAAAAAAAGGCGCAATATATGCCATTGCGCCTTTCGCTACTGAATAATCCGTCCCTATGGTTGCTTAATTAATAATCAAGCCATCTTATAGCATGATCCTTGCATCGGCCACAAACGCACCTTTGCCTTTTTCAAGTACGATGAGGGGATTGATATCCAGCTCCTTAATTTGCGGGCAATCGAGCGACAGTTGCGATAAGCGCAAAATGCATTCCTCGATGGCGAAAATATCCGATTCAACGCCTCCGCGCGCACCGGCTAACAGTGGATAAGCTTTGATCTTGCGGATCATCATCTCCGCCGAATGTTTCGATACTGGCGCGATGCGTAAAGATACATCCTTGAGAATTTCCACAAAAATGCCACCGAGGCCGAATAAGACTACGCTGCCAAAAGATGGATCCTGCTTAATTCCTAAAATGACCTCAATGCCCTGCGGTACCATTTTCGAGATCAGCATTCCCTGAATATGCGCCTTGGGCTGGTGCTTGTGGACGTTTTCTTCGATCTGATGATAGGCTTTTACTGCCTCGGCCGCCGAAGAGATATTCAAAACCACGCCGCCGACATCGGACTTGTGCACCACATCTTCCGATACCACCTTCATCACCAGCGGATAACCGATGCGCTCGGCGATGGCAGCGATCTGTTTTTCGTTTTCCGCGAGATCGAAGGGGAGCATCGGCAGTTTATAGGCTTGCAGTACTTTTTTCGATTCGAATTCGGGCAGGTATTTGCGCTTTTGCGCGACTGCCTCATTGAGTATGGTTTGTGCTGCCGCCTGATCGACGTCGTGAAAAACCATCGCTCGCCGCGATTTGTCGAGACGATGATGGGCGAAATAGTGAGCGCTGGCAAAGGCGCTGCACATGGTTTCCGGCAAAATATAGTGCGGAATTTTATTACGTTGCAGGATATCCACGCCGACGGCGACATCGGCTTCGCCCATGAACGACGTGTAGATGGGCTTATCGGCGGTGCTGGCGATGCTGACGATTTGATTGGCGATGGATTCGATCTCGGTCATGGATTGCGGGGTGAGGATGACAAAAACTCCGTCGACATTGGGGTCGCGCATGACAGCAGTCACGGCTGCTTCGTAGCGGTCGGCGCGGGCATCGCCAATAACGTCCACCGGATTTTTGATGTTGGCCGTGGCCGGCAGACTTTTCTTCAGGATCTCGGTGGTTTCCGGTGTGAATTTGGCCAGCTTTAATCCTTCGCGTACGGCTGCATCGGTGGTGAGCACCCCCGGTCCACCGGCGTTGGTGACGATGGCAATGCGATTATTATGCGGCAGCGGCTGATAGGTCATGGCAATGGCTTTGTTGAACATCTCCTCGATATCCTGGCAACGGATGATGCCCGCCTGACGAAACGCAGCATCGCACACTTCGTCGCTTCCTGCCAGCGAACCCGTATGGGAGGCAGCTGCCGCAGCGCCTTCCGGCGAGCGTCCGGCTTTGAGTACCAATATAGGTTTACCTGCTTCTTGAATGATCTCCTGCGCCGCACGCATCAAACCAGCACCGTCGCTGATCTCTTCGAGATAGAGCAGAATAACCTTAGTTTTAGGATCGTCGCGTAAATAATAGAGTAGATCGATTTCGCTGATATCGGCTTTGTTGCCGAAAGAGACGAATTTGGAAAAGCCGATATGTTTGCCGCGCGCGTAATCCAATACTGCCGTACAGAGAGCGCCACTTTGCGATAAGAAACCGATGGCGCCTTCTTCGGGCGTTTTGCGCGCAAACGAGGCATCGAGGCGCACAATCGGATCGGTATTGATCACCCCCAAGCAATTGGGGCCGATGAAGGACATGCCGTATTTCCGTGCGATCTCGACGATCTGTCTTTCCCGTTCCACACCGGCACCGCCCACCTCTTTGAATCCAGCTGAGATGATGATGGCCGCCTTGATGCCTTTCTGGCCGCATTGCTCCATGGCCAAGTGGCACACCGAACTCGGAAAGACCAACACCGCCAGATCCACTGGATCTGGGATGTCCAGGACGTATTTATACGCTTTCAGGCCTGATATATACGGTTCCTTGGGGCTCACTGGATAGACCACCCCTTGATAATCTGCCTTGAGAATGTTGAAGAGTATGTCATGTGGCACAGTACCCTTGACACGATTGGTACCTACTACTGCAATCGATTTAGGATAAAATATCTTTTGCAAGTTCTCTTGTTTTAAGGGTGATAATTGGGTCATGCTCACTCCCGCGGATGTAGATGTTCGTACGTTGGATCAGTCTTTAACAGTGATCATTATTTTAGATAACCAGCGATAAAATCTACTGCTGCATCGACGGTCTGAACTTCCAGCGCCTTGGTCTCGTCCATCTGAATGCCGAATTCCTCTTCAAAGGCTGCCACCAGTTCCATGCTCTGCATCGAATCGGCGCCAAGATCGAAAATAAAATTGGCTTGATCGGATATTGTCGCAGGATCAATTTTGAGTACTTTGGCAATGGCTTTTTTAACCCGAGCTTGCACTTCCGACTTTTCCATAACATGCTCCTTCTTTTTCATTAACCGATGATACAAAAAAGCATGCAACTATCGTCAGGGCAATTGCTGCATGCTTGGATTTCGTGTTTTATTATGACTTTTCTCATTGCTCTTGAATTATATTAAATAATTTTAAGAAAAATTATTGAATAATTCAAGAGCAAAATGTACAGAACCCCCCCATAAAATATTACTCGTAGGTTATTCTCCGATTAGCTTTTCTACCATTCGCAGTAGCGCTTTGGCTTCCTCCGCGTCGATCTTATTATCCTCCATGCTCTTTTTATAGGTCTGCATCAGCTTTTGCAGCTCTACCTTGTCAAAATCGCCTGTTTTCATTTTTTGTGTCAGTTTCGTAAAGGCCTCTTCCGCCTGCTGTTTATCGATATCTTGCGGCAAACTCTGGACAATGGAATCTTTGATGTACGGCATGGTTTTCTCTACCGCGAGAGCGGCAATTTTATCTCCCTGAAAATAGAATAATCCTATCAAGGCGATGAAAAATATGACCATAACGGCCAAAATAATGAGTAGGACTTTTTTCATGGCTCTTCTCCTTTAAAGTTAGACGATCAAAACAAAAGGATGGATAAAAAATGAATTGAGGGACTATTATTTGTGATCAAGTGCCATTATCATAAAATGTTAAAAGATTTGTTTTTTGATTTATTATGCAACACCGAATTGGGCTGTCCGATTACGATGAGAAGAAACACACGAGTTAACAATAGCCAGTTAAAATGAAAAAGTCAATAAAAAAATAGTTTTCTTTTTTAATGAAATACTTTAAATTTCTGGATATATGCGAATTTCGCGATGATCTATTTAATTTCATTTCATATCAAGAAAATATCGTAATAATAAATATTTTAGAATTTGAAAGTTACAGTTAAAGATCATTTTACGCATAAAAATTATTCATAAGAAAATAATAGCTTGGAATGTTCCCTTGTGAAACTTCGAATAAAAGCTTGAATTTTGGAGTCGAAAAATGGCAAAACGTATTGTAACTTTTGGCGAAGTCATGTTGCGTTTATCTCCGCCGCCTTATCAGCGGTTGGAACAGGCATCCAGCTTTGATGTCATGTATGGCGGCGGCGAAGCCAATGTGGCCGCATCTTTAGCGTATTGGGGGAATCTGGCGTTTTTTGTCACTCGTCTGCCGGCCAATCCTCTCGGACGTGCCGCCCAACAGCGTTTACGCGCTCTGGGGGTGCAAACCGATTATATACTATGGGGTGGAGATCGTTTGGGTATTTATTTTCTCGAACATGGCGCTTCCATACGGCCATCCAATGTGATTTACGATCGTGCCCATTCGGCTATAGCCGAGGTAAAATCTGGGATGTTCAATTGGGCGAACATTTTCAAGGAAAAGGATTGGTTTCATATCACGGGCATCACCCCGGCGCTATCGGCAGGAGCTGCCGAGGTGAGTTTGGAAGCGGTAACCGCCGCAAAGAAAGCTGGACTGACCCTCAGCTGCGATCTCAATTATCGCAAAAAACTGTGGAGTCGGGAAAAAGCCAAGGAGATCATGACCGCTCTGGTCAAAGGCATAGATGTCGTTATTGCCAATGAAGAGGATGCGGCAGACGTCTTTGGCATTGAAGCGGAGAAAACCGATGTCACCAGTGGCTCTTTGGATCGGCAACACTATCAGAGTGTGGCGCGCCAGCTGCGCGATTATTGCCAGGCACAGTTGGTGGCCATCACCCTCCGTGAAAGTATCTCCGCCTCCGATAACGGTTGGTCGGCCATGCTATTTGATGGCAATGAATATTATTTTAGCCGAAAATATCCGATCCATATCGTCGATCGCGTCGGCGGTGGTGATGCCTTTGGTGCTGGTTTGATCCATGGTCTGCTACAAGGGTGGAGTAAAAGGGATGCGCTGGAATTTGCTGTGGCTGCTTCGGCATGGAAACAGACCATTCCGGGCGACATCAATCTGGCGACTGAGGCAGAAATTCACAACATCCTCAAGGGCGATCTTTCCGGACGGGTGCAAAGATAATAATGGGTGATAACCTCTTGCATCTGTGTAAGATCGACTGGTTGCCAATTATGAGTCGGATATATCCGCGCGACTCTTCGCGGATGCAATGCTGTTTTGGTTGGGCATCTGTCAAGAAAAAAGTATTCATTTATCCCATAAGTTTTATCGGTAAAAGAGAATCTATTCTCGCTAATATACCTGAGATCATTAGGTCATAGCAAAATTTCATAGGGTAAAAAAACAAAATAAAAATCCTTGCAATAATTAGTAATTTTAATTAAATTATTTAATTAAGACAATAAAAGGAAGAAAGGAGGTTGAATACTGAATGCCGGGTGTTCGCATTCGTGAAAACGAACCCTTTGAACGAGCGTTAAGGCGGTTTACCAAAGCGTGTGAAAAAGCGGGATTGATGTCGGATATTAAAAAGCACCAGCACTTTGAAAAGCCCAGCGAGCGCAGAAAACGCAAGTTGAATGCGGCGCGACGAAAAATGCGCAAGCTGCAGATGTTGGAAAGATAGAGGTAGTATTCAGAGATTTTGGAGTTCTCATGAGTCTTTTGGATCGTCTCACAGATGATATGAAAGCAGCCATGAAAGCGGGTGATAAGGAAAGATTATCCGTCATTCGTCTATTGCGCGGCCAGCTCAAGGATGCTGAGATCGACAAACGTGGGGCATTGACGGAAGAAGAGGAGATCATGGTCCTCACCAATGCCGCCAAAAAACGACGCGAGTCGATTCTGGCCTTTAAAAATGCCGGGCGAGACGATCTGGCAGCTAAAGAAGAAGCCGAATTGGAGATTATCCAGAACTATTTACCGACACCGCTGAATGTTGCGGAAATAGAAAAAATCATCGAAGGAGCAATTCAGGAGAGCGGAGCACAGACTATCAAAGATCTCGGCAAAGTGATGCCGATGGTTATGGCTCGTACCAGGGGCCGCGCCGACGGTAAAATGGTCAGTGAGATGGTTCGCAAAAAACTCAGCCTCTGAAAAACGAGGAAGCCGGTTCGTGTAAAAAGTGAAAAGTGGAGCAATAGGCTTGCTTTTCACTTTTTCTTTTTATCCTCCGACGAGAGGGATCGCACTATGAATACGATTGATATTATCGTCTTGATCATCTTGGTTTATTTTGTTTATCAGGGCTCCAGATTTGGTATGGTCGCAGAATTTTTGGGCATTACTGGATGGGTCATCGCCATTATCCTGGCGTTACGATTCGGAGGCATGGTGGGCGAATATGTTGTAACTAAACTACCTTTAGCCGTAGGTATTTCTGCTTCCATCATCGGGTTTATCGTGGTTCTAATTTTGGTACGACTGGCATTCAAATTATTATCCGGTGGTCTCAAGAAGATGGGCGGTTCGGAGAACCAATCTTCATTGGATCGTTTTTTGGGGGCAGCCGTCGGATTCTTCAAGGGCGCTTTTTTTGTCAGTCTATTGGCATTGGCATTGCAGACCATGCCCTTGGGCGACAAGGTGCAGAGCTTACGTGAGGAATCGGTTCTCTATCCCCATATGACCAAATTCGCCCGTATCGTGGTGGATTCGGTGATCAAATTCATCCCGCAAATCCAATCTCAAGAACTCCCGAATATAAAAAAGCCTAAACTTTAAGGAACTTTGCATTTGCATGGAAACATGCCCTTTCACGCACAATCTTGAAATACTCGAGTTCAATCGTATTCGCGAACAAATTTGCCGTTGTGCGTCCTCGCCATTAGGCAGCCAACTTGCTGCGGAATTAAAACCGATCGCCGATATGGCTTTGTTGCAATTAAGCATGGCACAGACCACAGAGATGCGCGATCTCTTGGATTTCGATCAAACCCTTCCGCTAAGTGGCATTCATGATTTACGTCCCCTCTACTCTAAAATACGTCTCGCCGGTGGTTTTCTTTCCGTGGAGGAACTGGTCGCCGTACAGCAAACGCTTTCAGCCGTGCGACTATTAAAGGCTTATCTGCTTCAACGCAAAAAAAAAGCAACCCATCTTGCCACGCTGGCTGACTTGTTGGAACCGCTGCCGCAAATTGAAAAAGAGATCCATAGGTGTATTGATGAAAAGAATCTGACGGTTTCGGATGACGCGAGTGTGGAATTAGCGACGGTGCGCAAACAACTGCTGCGCGCCCAAAATCAGGCACGCCAACGGATGGAGGCCTTGGCACGTACCTTGGGAGCACAAGGTGTGTTGCAGGAAAATCTGATCACCGTGCGCGATGGTCGCTTGGTGTTGATGGTGAAAGAAGAACACAAGCGCCAGGTGCGCGGCTTGGTGCACGACCAATCGGCCAGCGGTTCGAGTCTATTCATCGAACCGCTGGAGGCGGTGGAGGACAACAATCGCATTCGCCAACTGCAAGCGCAGGAAGCGCGAGAAATCGAAAAAATATTAACAAGGCTGACGGATAGTATCCGCGCCTCATTTTCCACACTGCAACGCAACATCGACCTGCTGGCGCAGCTGGATTTCATCTATGCCAAAGCGGTTTTTTCCAAGCTGTTATCTGCTCATCCCCCGGAACTGACCTCTGAACGGATTATTCGCATCGCTGGTGGTCGGCATCCGCTGTTGTTATTGAGGTTGGGCGAAAAGAACGTGGTGCCGCTGGATTTGGATTTCGGCCGTGAGTATCGCACCCTGATCATCAGCGGCCCCAATGCTGGCGGCAAGACCGTGGCCTTGAAGACCATTGGCTTGCTGGTTGCCATGGCCCGCAGTGGTTTGCATATTCCAGCTTTGCCCCACTCGCAAATTGGCACCATCTCCAATATTTTTGTCAGCATCGGCGACCAGCAGTCCATCGACAACGATCTGTCCACGTTTTCCTCTCATGTGGAAAGTTTGAAGTATATCACCACTATGGCTGATGCAGATAGTCTGGTCTTGATCGACGAAATTGGCGCCGGAACCGATCCGGAAGAGGGCTCCGCTTTGGCCATGGCGGTGCTGGAAACGCTTACCAACAAAGGATGTCTGACGGTGGTCACCACCCATCAAAGTGCCCTCAAGGCCTTTGCCTTTCGCACTCCGGGCGTGGCCAATGGTTCGATGGAATTCGATGTGAAAACGTTGCAACCAACGTATCATTTTCGCGCCGGCATTCCCGGCTCCAGCTATGCTTTTGAGATTGCTCATCGTCTGGGGTTACCCGCAGAACTCATAGAACGGGCACGAGAGCTGGTGGGAACGCAAAAGGATCGACTGGAGGGCCTGATTCTGGAACTGGAAGAGAAGATACAGCAGTATCGCGAAATCTATCGCGAAGCAAATTTAAAAGAGAGTGAATATCGCGGTCTGGCCAAACTTTATCAGGATCGCTATGAAGCCTTGCGGCGCGAAGAGAAACAGCTCAAGCGCAAGGCGGCCGATGAAGCGGCAGAAATTCTGCGGTCGGCCAATGCCGCGGTTGAGAACGCCATCCGCGAAATCAAAGAAAAAAATGCCCGACGAGAAGTCATTAGAAAAGCCAAAATAACTCTGGCAGAACAACATCATCGCATAAAGAAAATCAAAGAGGCGACCACAGAAGAAACTCTACCATCCGTGAGCACAGAGCCAATAGAAGTAGGTGATTTTGTCCGCTGGGAAAAATTCCACGGCAGCGGGCAGGTGCTCTCGAAACCGGATAGCCAAGGTCGTATTTTGTTGTTGATTGGGGGAGTGAAGATCAAAGCACCAACAACGGAACTGGTAAAAGTGAAGAAACCTCAAGTTCAGGAAAAGGCCGGTGTGCGTATCCGTGTTGACAGCACTTCGGAATATAAGAACGAACTCGATCTGCGTGGACTACGAGCCGAGGATGCCCTGGAACAGGTGGAGAAATTTTTGGATGAGGCTTTGTTGGCTGGGTTCGGCGAGGTGCGCATCATCCACGGCAAAGGCACCGGCCGATTGCGAACCACCATCCATCAATATCTGCGGCAGCATCCACGAGTGATTACTCATCGTTTGGGAAACTGGAATGAAGGAGAAGCCGGTGTGACAGTAGTGGAGCTAAAGAACGAATGAAGACGGAGGAAAAGGATTTTTTACTTTTGGCGGAAACGGCGGCTCGAGAAGCTGGACAGTTTCTGCTGAAATATCTCGGCACTCTGCAAGCAGAAGATATCAATCAAAAAGGCCCGTTCGATTTTGTCACCCACATCGATCATCAGGCCGAAAAAATATTGGCCGATCGGATTCGTGCCGTTTTTCCGCAGCATAAAATTTTCGCCGAAGAGGACAATAAACAGGCGGCAGGTGGGTTTCGCTGGATCATCGATCCACTCGACGGCACCACCAACTATGTGCATGGTCACCCCGTGTTCAGCATCTCCATGGCTCTGGAGTATGAGGGTGAACTCATCCTCGGCGTAGTATATGATCCGACACGAGACGAACTCTTTGCCGCCCAAAAGGGTTGTGGCGCTACCCTCAATGGCAAAAGGATCGGCGTCTCACGAATCTCCCGCCCCGAAATGGCTCTGCTGGCCACCGGTTTTCCGTTTCGCAAAAAACATCTGCTGCCGGCTTATCTCCAGTGCTTTCAGCATCTGTTCACCCAGGTGAGCGGCATTCGTCGCATGGGCTCGGCAGCGCTGGATTTATGCTATGTCGCCTGCGGCCGTGTGGATGGCTTTTGGGAAATAGGACTGTCGCCCTGGGATGTGGCTGCCGGCGCTGTCATTCTCAAAGAAGCTGGTGGCGTCATCACCGACTTCGGCGAGGACAAAGCAGTCTGGTCGGGAAACGTGATCGCCTCCAATGGTTTGATTCACGACATCCTCAAACAAAGTGTGACCATGCATTTGCTACCTGCTATGCGGCAAAAAAGGAATGAAACCGCCTAAAAACTTTTATTATTATTGGTTTTCATACAGCCAATTCAGGAATAGCCATGAAACGTTGGATTCGCATGGGGGGCTATTTGGCGCTGTTGGTCGTTTTAATCTGGTACGGCAAGGCATATAACCCAGCGATCACCCTCGCTAAATGTATGGCCGATCCGCAAAAATACGACGGCACCACCATAAACATCGGCACCGAAATTATTGTGCGTGAAGTATTGTCGGATGGATTCATCGTCGAACAGATGGGGATAAGAGTACCGGTTAAAGGTGAGGTAACCGGCGTAAAGGGAGGCCAATACGTGGCCTTGTCGGCGGTATTTCATGCGCCGGGGTGGTTGGAACTCAAACAGCTTTACATTGCTAAGGGTCGACGGGGGAAAATCGTGGTATCTCTATTACCCCTCGGTATTGTGGTGTTGGTACTGGTCCGCCGCTATCGCTTCGATTTTCGCCGCCTGGTCATTTTTGAACGTTCATATGTGGTTAATGTAAAGGGAAAATGCAAGATACCTTCTATTTTTACTTTTATGGTGAAAGGGTAAAAGAATACCTAAATTAAGCGATTGTTGTTCAAGAGGTTACTTTGCAAAAGTCGAGAACCCTCGCAAAATTATGGTAATCGCTCAGTTTAGGGGATAGTTATTTACGGAAAGATACGGATGCCTTTTATTATTACCGTGCATCTTGAGGAATTGATCACATGCCCGAGTTAGTGACACATGCTTTTTCGGTCTATTTCATTGGCATGCATCCTTCTGTGAAAAGGGTGCGTTGGCTTTTTTATTTTGGCGTGTTGCTGCCAGATGTGATCAGTCGGCCGATTTATATCTTATGGCCGCGATGGTTCGGTTATACGGTGGCCATGCATACCCCCATTTTCATGCTGATAGTTTGCTTGTTGTTGGCAGAATTTTTCGCCAGTCCCCTTAAAATAAAAGCGCGTTGGGCGCTGTTGGCTGGATGTGGGTTTCATTTTTTGCTCGATCTTTTTCAAAAACACATTGGCGCCGGTTATTTCTGGCTGTTTCCATTTTCCTGGCGATCGTTCGAAATCGGCTTGTTCTGGCCCGAGGCAACGCTGCCTCTGGTGCCCATCTGGCTCTTGTTGATGGTGGCTTTTGAAGGCATCTGGCTGCTGCGTCGAAGAAAATCTCAAGTTATTCCTGGGATTGGTTGAGATATTCCTGACAATTCTGAGGATTTCAAGCAAGCGAACCTGATTTAAAACTGCCACCAGGCCTTTGATCGCGTATTATATTGGCTAAACAACGAGAACCTACGAACGTTCCAAAAGATTAGTGACGAGGAAAAGTTTGTCATACGACCTACCCCGAAAGTTCGGTCGTTTGCTACGAACGTTCTAAAAGATAAATGGCACAAGAAAATCGAATGTTTGATGGTCTTTATTCAAGCTAGGAACGAAAGGGTTTGTTGATTTGTTATTTAAAAATGATTCAATTTGATATAGCGTCCCCTCTTTTAACAAGACAGCTGATCATTTTAGTGATCATTGTGATAAACTTATTGTATAATCACAACCTTGATAAACCGTCACCAAACGGGATAAATTTCAAAGACCCCGTTCAGGCTTGTGTGATTTTTTAATTACTTTCAAAAGCGTGTCATGTCGAGGAGCACAAGCGACGAGACATCTTACCCAGATTTTTTGTTTATTATCGCCTCAGGCTTAATCTTAATTCACTTTTGTTGTGGAATTTCAAAAAAGTTAATAAAGCCAATAGGTGATAAATACTGAGAGGATGAAAAATGAAGCAACTTCCTGCGCTCATCGTTCATGGTGGCGCCTGGGATATTCCCGATGATGCGGTGGAGGCCCATAAAGCGGGGTGTGCCGCAGCCTTGGAGGCTGGTTGGAAGATTTTGGCGGCCAGCGGCAGCTCTTTGGATGCAGTGACGGCAGCCGTGACGGTGATGGAGGATGACCCGACCTTTGATGCTGGACGTGGTGCTTTTTTGAATGCTGCGGCCGAGGTGGAGTTGGATGCTTCTATCATGCGTGGTTGTGACCTCGGAGCCGGTGCGGTGGCTGCGGTGCGTCGGCTGCGTCATCCCATCCAGCTGGCGCGAATGGTGATGGAACAAACCGAGCATGTGATGCTGGTTGGCCGGGGCGCCGAACAATTTGCCCGCAGTCAGGGCATCCGCTTATGCCGCACCCGAGACTTGTTGGTGGGCCGGGAGCTGCAGCGCTATGAGGCTCTACGGCAGCAAAAGGATTTCCACGCCCGACAAATTTTCGAGAAACAGCCACGCGGTACAGTGGGGGCGGTGGCCATCGATATGGCGGGACGATTAGCCGCTGCGACTTCTACCGGCGGCACGCCGCAAAAGATGCCCGGTCGTGTTGGCGATACGCCCATCATCGGCGCCGGCACCTATGCCGACGATGCCATTGGCGCTGCCTCGTGTACGGGTTGGGGGGAGAGCATCCTGCGGGTGTTGTTGGCGAAAACCGCCTGCGTTTTCTTGTCCAGTGGTATGTGGCCACAGGAAGCCGCGCAGAAAGCCGTAAGAATTCTCGAAGATAGAGTCGCGGGCCGAGGCGGCGTCATCCTCATCGACCGCCATGGCCGTATTGGCTGGAGCTTTAACACCCCGCGCATGGCCTACGCCTACCGGCAGGGGAAAAGCGATCTTTTGGTGGTGGGGATTTGATGGTTTTCGGCATAATGAAATAGGACTGCAGCAGGATGGGAAAAATATGATAATAGCTCTAATACCATGGCTTTGACTTCATAATTGCCTGCACCTCAAAATATCAGCGACCATCCACACCAGCAATGTCTTACAAAGATTATAAATTATTCCTATGCACCCGCACTTCGTTATACCAGCAACCATCTGCACCAGCCAATGATTGGGAGATGGATTGATCCCATGGATCTGCCTAAGAAGTAAAAATGACCTCGGAGTAGGTTATTCATGCTTTAAAAAGTGTGTTAAAACCTCTAAAAAAAGTGATGTCGGATAAGTGCATGCGACGAGACATCTTTCATTATCACCGTTGCAATTATTTGATATTATTATATTTTCAACTCGCTCCTTCGATCTCGGTGAGAGCGCGAACAATTACCTTTGGACTATGCCGCCTCGGCGGCGCTTTAATCTATCCTCATAGTTTCCGTTGGAGTGTAAACAACGGAGGGCAGTCATTCCTGACTGAAACAGCATGCTATCCTTGTAATATGATGCCTCAATCCAATCATGCTCGGGAATTCGATAGGAAAACGCCAAAGGCGTGACATGATTATAGCAAAAGAAAAAAGAAGCGCTAAACCCTGAATGAGTGATATGGTAAAGTCCTTTGCAAGAGAAAGGGGAGAGATGGCATCCCCGCCGTAAATATGTACGTTTTTCTTCTTTTCATTCTTTTCGATTTTACATAAAAATGAATATTTTTATCTGACGCAGAGCGTCTCCCTCTACGTTCCACCGCAGAGCGATGGAACGAGATTAATTAAAAAGTGGGGTAGAACTTGGCGGTGTCGGATTTTCAAAACCTTCATCGACCTTCAATTCTTTTTTTTGTGTTGCCTCCATCGCCAGTTGATCACATCGTTCATTTTCCTTGATGCTGTTGTGACCTCTAATCCAGTAAAACTCTACACTATGTTGATCGCATAGATCCAACAATTGAGCCCATAAATCTGAATTTTCGACAAACTCTTTTTTGTTTTTTCTCCAACCCTGCGCCTGCCATTTCTTAGCCCAACCTTTCGAGATGCTGTTAACGACATATTGAGAATCACTGAAAATAACGACTTGTGATTTCTTTTTCAAAACACGTAAACCCTCAATACACGCCATGAGCTCCATACGATTATTGGTGGTCTTGCGAAACGCACCCGATAATTCCTTTATTTGATCCTTATATTTCAGAATTACGCCATAGCCGCCAACGCCCGAGTCCGGATTGACACTACCATCAGTAAACATGACTACCTTACCAGTTGTTAACATATCGGCGATCGTTTCTGATAAGGTTGGCCCCGTATGAACTTGTTTCTCAAGACAGGACAATAAATTTGGTGCAAGATGTGCCAAGGTTTCGGGAGGGAATGTCTTGAGCCAATTCAAGGCTTCTTCACGAGTATAAAAGCCTTTAAAGATGGCATTATCAAAACCTACCACTTGTTCCGCAGCCCCTCCCTCACCGAACCAATTGGCATAGATGCCAGGGTTGTGGCCTTTGATTACCACGTAACATTGCTTTTTTTGTTTGCTCATCTTGTCCTCTGTTTAAGTTTTACCCAATTGGGCATACCTGGGAGGCCTTTCTCGCCTATACATCATTATGAATTATATTGCCTCTTTAAACGACTACCGCTGATATTTTTAATATAGTAGATGAAAGATCGGTAGTCAAATCATTTTTTTAGCTTGTCACAGAATAAAAATAAGCAATAGTGAGTTGATTTTGAAAAGAGACTGGTATCATTTTGTTGGGTAGATAATAGTCGACAATTTACAAAGCTGATTTAAGGGCACACAGTCAGGCAGGAATTGATAGGAATAGACTCCCGCTGCTAGAATTTTGGCTAGTTAAATAAAGGATCAGTAATGGGTAGAAATATATTTCAAGAAAAAATCGGTTAGGTACGTTTTTTTTCACGCTTTCACGTTCTCTGTGGGAGCGCAAATTCACCGCCGCTCTGCGGGGAGAGGGTACAAAAACGCCAAAGGCGTGAGAGGATTATAGCAAAAGAAAAAAGAGGTGACCAACCCGGAACGGGTGACATGATAAAATTTCTTCCATGAGACAAATGAGAAAAGGGGAAGTCGTCCCTGTCGACGTTTTGGTTATGGCAATCTCGTTCCTACGGTTTTCTTGTGAGCGCAAATTTTGGATTGCGCCGCCTCGTTGGTGCCTTTTTCACCACAGAGGCCGCAGAGTGCACATAGCCTACAACAAAGTGTCGGAGATAATCTGCGATCTCGCTCCCCCGGTCTGAGGCTGTGTGAAAACGAAATATTTTCCTAAAGAATGACAGATAAACGCTATTATTTTGACAGTTTGATATTTAAATATATTTAATATTATCAATTAATTACGAAAATTATAATTTAAGATGTCTCGTCGCTGGCGCTCCTCGACATGACACGTTTTTTATAGATTTTCGCACAGCCACTAAAGTTTGAACAACATACTTGGGAA
>FWPV01007445.1_pt1 | contig 16615 bp, 10 predicted proteins | sample 2228371 | NCBI WGS metagenome assembly FWPV01 (sample SAMEA103939776, study PRJEB20133) | metagenome | reverse complement strand
CGGATGCACGGGGGCTGTAGGTGCAGCCCTCGTGGCTGCCCGTGAGTATGGCCCCCAGTTGTGGTAAGGGGTTCCGCGGGGAAAAACACCCGCTGTCTCTTGCCGGAACGGCCCTTGGCGCCCGCCAGGGCGGCGGGCACCCGTCGCACAAGAGGCAGCGGGTATCGTTCCCCCGTGCAGGCGGCAACTTACCACAACTGGGGGCCATATTCGCTGCCCCTGGGCGGCCACAAGGGCCGCCCCTGCGATGTCCGTGGGGCTGCAAGCGAGGGTTGGCGGAGTGTGGCGTTCGGCGATGACTTGGCTGCTGGGGATTGAGCGCGGCGAGATCGCGCAGGGAACCGGGGTGCGCCTGAAGCTGGCTAACCCCTGGCCAACGTGGGTGATTCTGCTCTTTGCGGCCGGCGCCGTCTGGCTCGTGGCCTGGCTCTACAGCCGTGAGAAGGGGACGGCGACGCGTGGCCGGAAGATCGTCCTGGCCATTCTTCGCTGTCTCCTCGTCGCCCTCGTGGTGGTGGTGCTGTTCAAGCCGATTCTGGCGGTGGACAAGAGCGAGCTCAAGGAGGCATACGTGGTGGTGCTGCTCGATGACTCGCTGTCGATGCGTTTGAGCGACCGGTATGGCGACGCGAAGGTGCGGGCAGCGCTGGCGCGGGTGACTGGGCTGGCGGAAGAGGCGCTGGAGGGGGCGAGCCGCGCGGAGCTAGTGAACCGCGCGCTGGCGAATGCGAAGATTGACCTCCTCGGCCAGCTTGGCCGCCAGTGCAAGCTCCGCGTCGTGACCTTCGCAAACGACGTCCGCGGCGTGGACCCGAAGGCGCTAGAGACAAAGGACGCAACACTTGTGACCCCGACAGGCGACAGGACGCTGCTCGGGGCGGCGCTGCGGGAGGTGGCCGACAGCCTTCGCGGGCACCGCGTGGCGGCAGCAATCGTGGTGAGCGACGGGCGCGCGCAGGACACCGACCCCAACGCGGTGGAGATCGCCCGCCGCCTCGGGGTCATCCACGGCGAGGCGTTCCCCGTCTTCACTGTCGGCGTCGGCGCCGCAGAGGAGGCGAAGGACATTGAAGTGGTGAAAATCCTCGCCCCGACCGCGGCGCGGAAGGACGACGAGGTGACGTTCAACGCGGTGGTGACCAGCAAGGGTTTTGAGGGGGAGGTGGACGTGTTGCTGAAGGCCGACGACAAGCTGGTGAGGACAGCGCGGGTTCGGCTGGAGGGTGGCGATGCGCCGCAGACCATTGCTCTGCGTTACACGCCCGAGGCGACGGGCACCTTCCGCTTCAGCGTCGAGATTCCCCCCGAGCCGGGCGAGGTGAGCCGTGAGAACAACTCGGCCCGCCACGTGCTGACGGTGAAGGATGCGCGGGCGAAGGTGCTGTTCGTGGCGGGGGAACCGAGCTACTTCTACCGCTTCCTCAAGAACGCCCTGGTGGTGGACAAGAGCATTCAGCTCAGTTGTTGGCTCCAATCGGCCGACGCCGATTTTATTCAGGAGGGGAGCCGTCGGATCACGCACTACCCGGAGAGCCGCCAGGAGCTTTTCGATTTCGACGTTGTGGTGTTCAACGATGTTGACCCCGCGGCGTTGCGGGCGGAGCAGTTGGCGGACCTGCGGGCCTTCGTCGGCCAGTTCGGCGGCGGATTCATTTTCGTCGCCGGGCCGTTCCACCCACCAGAGGTCTGGAAGGGCACCCCGATAGAGGAGTTGTTGCCCGTGGCGGTCGGCGGCGCGGTGCCGCGCGAGGACCTCCTCGGCGCCAAGACCCTCAAGGAGGCATTCCGCCCGCGTCTGACCGAGCAGGGCCGCATCCACGGCATCACCCAGCTCGCGGAGACGCCGGAGGAGAGCGTGAAGGTGTGGGAGGGGTTCCCTGGTTGCTACTGGTATCATCCCGTGGCGAAGGCGAAGCCGGGGGCGCTCGTCCTCGTCGAGCACCCCTACGACCGCGACGAGCGAGGCGCGATGCCCCTCATCGTCGTCGGACGCTACGACCCCGGCCGCACGATGTTCTGTGGCCTCGACGAGACCTGGCGCTGGCGCTTCTGGGTCGGCGACGCGCACTTTGGCCGCTTCTGGGTGCAGGCGATCAACTACGTTGGCGCATACCGCATCCTGGGCGGCAGCCGCAGGGTGCAACTGGCGACCGACAAGCGCTCCTACGCCCTCGGCGAGCGGGTGGTGGTGCAGGCGCAATGCCTCGACGACGCCTTCCGCCCGCTTCAGGCCGAGGCGGTGGAGGCCAAGCTTGAGGCGCCGAGCGCACCACCCCAGACCGTGCGCCTGCTCCCCAGCCGCCAGGGGCCGGGCATCTTCGAGGGCTCCTTCCCTGCCTCTCGCCCAGGGAGCACCGTCCTCTCCGTCACCCTCGGACCCGAGCAGGAGTCTCTGAACTTCGATGTGCATCTGCCGGAGAACGAGTTCCAGCACCCGACGATGGACGTGCGGACGCTGCGCGAGATAGCGGAGGCCACGCGGGGGGCGTTCCTGCGCCTCGACGAGCTCGAGCGCCTCCCAGGGCACATCCAGGCGGCAGGGCAGGAGATCACCACGGAGATACAAGAGAGCATCCACGACTGCCGGCTTGTGGTCATCCTCTTCATGGGGCTGGTGTGCTCGGAGTGGTGGTTTCGGAAGAGAGGCATGTTGGCATGATGAAGGCCATTTCAGATTTCAGAGCCACAGTGCTAGCCGTTTGGCTCACAGGCGGCCTTGCCACAGCGGGAACGGTTGCGCCGCTGGGGAAGGTGGAGTTGAGCGAGCGGACGAAGCAGGCGGTGCTGGATGGGCTGCGGTATCTGGCGAAGACGCAGAACCGCGACGGCTCGTGGTCGGGGCGAGGGGGCTACAGCCGCAACGTGGGGGTGAGCGCGCTGGCGTGCATGGCGTTCATGGCCAACGGCAGCCAGCCGGGGCGCGGCGAGTTCGGGGAGGAGATTGACCGGGGGCTGGACTTCGTGCTCTGGAACGTGCGGAAGGACGGCTACATCAGCGCTGGGGGCGACTCGCGGATGTACGAGCACGGCTTCGCGACGCTTTTCCTGGGCGAGGCGTACGGGATGACTCAGCGGCAGGACATCGGGGAGAAGCTCCGCCTAGCCGTTGCCTGTATCCTGCGGTCGCAGAAGGCGATAGACGGCGGCTGGCGCTACGACCCCAGCCCGATGGCGGAGTCGGACATCTCGGTCACTGTCTGCCAGATCATGGCCCTCCGCTCCGCGCGCAACGCGGGGATCAAGGTGCCGAAGGACTGCATAGACAAGGCAATGGCCTACGTGAAGCAGAGCTGTCTGCCCGACGGCTCGTTCTGCTACATGGTGCGGAGCCGCACGCGCGGCTCCTACGCGCTGTTGTCGGCCGGCCTCAGCTCGCTCTACGGCGCCGGCGAGTACGACTGCCCGGAGCTCAAGCGCGCGCTGCGCCTCTTCGAGGAGGAGACCCCCCGGAACATCTTGCGCCGGGGCCCGATAAGCCACTACTACTCCTACGCCCACTACTACGCATCGCAGGCGGCATACCACGCGGGCGGACACTACTGGAGCAACTACTACCCGGCGATCTGCCGCGAGCTGGCGGAGAGCCAGGAGACGAACGGGAGCTGGCAGGACACGTTCGGGGAGGCCTACGGGACGGCGATGGCGTGCCTGGTGCTCCAGCTCCCCTACCAGTATCTGCCGATCTTTCAGCGGCTCGGGGCCGACGAGGCCGTGTTGAAGAAAGAGAAAGAGGAACCGCGTGCCGACGAATGACCTTCATCGGAAACTCCGGTCCCTTCGGGGACGGTTGCGCGGGCTGCTTGTCCTTGCCGGCGCCAGCCGCGTGGTGCTGGTGGTGGTTGCGGTGCTTGCGGCGGCGTTCGCGCTCGACCGGACGGCGAAGGTCGAGATGCCGGGGCGGTTCATCGTGCTGCTTGCCTCGGTCGCCCTCTGGGGCTATGCGCTCGTGCGGTTCCTCATCGCGCCGCTGCGGGTGCGGATGGGGGACGACGAGCTCGCGGTGCTGGTGGAGCGCCGCTTCCCCGGCCTGCGCGACCGCCTGATCTCCACCGTGCAGCTCGGGCGGGTGCCCGACGTTGCCCCGCTGTCCCAAGAGATGGTGGACCGCTTGGCGGCGGACACGCTTGCGGAGACGGCGGGGCTGAGGTTCCCCGAGGTGGCGTCGGCCAGGCAGCCGGTGCTCTGGGCGCTGGCGGCGCTCGCCGCCCTCGCCGCCGCCTGCACCTACACGCTGCTGTTCCCCGCCAACGCCGCCATCTTCGCCTATCGCTTCTTCGACCCCACCAGCTCTGTCGAGTGGCCGCGGCGCACCCAACTCAGCCTCCTGGCCTACGACAAGGACGGCCACCAGCTCGCCGCCGAGGAGAACACGCTCCACGTGCCGAAGGGGGAGGACCTGAACCTGCTGGTCCGCGCCTCGCGGTGCTCGGGGGCCATCTGGCGCCCGCCGCGAAGGATCACGGTCCACTACCGCTACGCCGCGGGCGGCCCCCGCACGCGCAGCGTGGCGATGGGCGACGACGCCACGAGTCGCACCCGCTTCGACACCGTCGCCGAGCCATTCTCGTTCCACGTCACGGCCGACGACGCCGCCACGCCGACCTATCGCGTGGACGTCCGCAACCGCCCCCGCATTGAGGACCTCCGCATCACCATCACCGCCCCCGCTTACACCGGCGAGCCCGAGCGGGTGCAAGCCGACGGGCGCGGCGCAATCGCCGCACTCTCGGGCTCCGTTGCCCGCGTCGAGCTTAGTTCTACCAAGCCCATCTCCGAGGCCCCCGGCAGCGCTGCCATTGTGATCGAAGGCCAGCCCCCAACTCCCCTCGCCTTCATCAAGGACAAAGGTGGAAAGCCCGAGCCCACGCGCCTCGAAGGCTCCTTCACCCTGCGGGCTGGCCAGAAGGAATACGCCATCGCACTCACCGACACCGACGGCCTGAGCAACTCGCCGCCGGCGGTCTATCGGCTCGACATTCGCCCCGACCGCGAGCCTATCGTGAAGCTCCCCCAGCCGGGGGCGAGCAAGAAGGTCACGCCTCGAGCCATTGTGCCCATCCGCCTCACCGCCGAGGACGACTACGGCGTCACTCGCTCCCGCTTCCTCTTCCAGCGGGGCGAGAAAGACGAGCCCGTCGCCCGCCCCTTCGCGGACCAGAAGCAGCCTGCAAAGAGGGTGGAGGAGGGGTGCGAATGGGACCTGACGGCCCTTGCTCTTAAGGAGCGCGACGTGCTCCGGGTGTGGGGCGAGGCGGAGGACGCCTACGCCGAGACGCTGGACGACAAGAAGCTCGGCCCCAACGTCGGCCGCTCGCCCGTCTACATCCTCACCGTCATCAGCGAGCCCGAGATGGCCGCGGCACTCCAGCGTCAGCAGCAGGAGATCAAGGAGCGGATCAAGAAGCTCATCGGGCGCCAGGAGGCCGAAAAGGCGACGGTCGAACAGCTCCGCACGAGCGAGAAGCTCGACCGCCGGAACGTCGGGATGGCGGAACGCGAGCAGATGAAGATCGCCGCAGTCGCCGAGAACATTGCGGCGGAGCTGGGGGGGGTCGTGGCCGACATGAAGAACAACAAGGTCGGCACCCCAGTTGACCACCGCCGCGCCGACGAGCTTGGCCAAGCTGTCCGCCAAGCCGCCAAGGCCGACATGCCCGAAGCCGCCCGCCAGATCGCCAAGGCATCGCAAACCGACGAGCACGCCGAACAGCTCCGCCACCTCGCCGCCGCATCCGACAAGCAGCAACAGGTCCTCGACGACCTCCGCGCCGCGCTCGCCAGGTTCGACCAGTGGTCCGACGTTGACGACCTCGTCCGCGAGGCGAGCGAGCTCCTCCTCCAGCAAAAGAAGCTCAACGAGGGGACAGCGGACATGGCCCGCAAGCTCCTCGGCAAGCCCGAGGAACAGCTCAGCCCCGCCGAGAAGGGTGCCGCACGCTCCCTCGCGCGCTCGCAGCAGGGCGCACGCGACGCAATGCAAGCCCTGGAGGGGCGGATGGCAGAGGTGGCGGCGAAAATCCGCGACAAGGACCCCGCCGCCTCCAAGATCGTCGAGCAGGCGCTCTCCCAGGCAAGCTCCGACCAGATTCGCAAGCGGATGGACGATGCGGCGACGAAGATCGAGCAGGCCAGGCCCGCCTCCGCCCTCCCATCCCAGGCCGAGGCAACCCAAGCGCTCGAGCGCCTGGTCGAGACCCTGTCCCGGGCGCGAAGCCCCCACCTCGCTCGCGACCTCCGACGCCTCCAGGAAGACATCCGCCGCCAGATGGAGGCCGTTGACAAGCTGCTGAAGGACGAGCGGCGGCAGCTCACCGAGACCGAGGTCGCAAACCTCCGCCGCCGTCTCCAGCGCCTCGCCGAGCACCAGAAGGCCACCGAGGACGCCACTGGCAAGGCAACGTCGGGCGACGACCTCAAGAAAAACGCCCCCGCCCAGGCCGAGCACGCCAAGCAGGCCGAAGACATCGGCCGCCGGCTCGAACGCCTCACCGAGATGGCCCCCGAGCACAAAGACCCGCTCGCCAAGGCCGGCGAGGCCATGAAGAATGCCTTCGAGCAGATGCTTCTGGCATCGGGCGCACTTGAGAAGGGAACGAAGCCTGAAGCTACGAAGGCCCAGGCCGAGGCCACGCGGCAGCTTGCCGAGGCCGACAAGCAGCTCGCCGGGCTACAGGACAAGCTTTCCGAGGGCAAACGCCAACTCGAACGCCTCACCGAGCGCTCGGCGGAGCAAGAGAAGACCGCAAAGGGCGCGTCGGAGACCTCCGAGGGCATCCAGAAGCTCTCCGACGAAGCCCAGAAAATGGTCCCCGCCACCTCCAAAGCGATGGAGCGCGCGGCCCAGAACACTCGCGACGCCGCCAAGGCGATGGAGAAGGCGAAGGAGGAGTTAGGCAAGGCGTCGCAACAGCCCGACGGCGGCCCGTCCGAGCAGGACAAGGCCGAGCAAGCCCAACGCGAGGCGGCCGACGAACTCCAGAAGGCGCGCGACGAACTCGCCAAAGCCCAGGACCAGCTCGACCTCCAGCGCCGCGCGCAGGAGCTCTTCGAGCTTCAGAAGGTCCTCTCCGAAATGCTCCCGCGCCAGGTCGCCATCCGCGAGGGCACCGCCAAGCTCGACGCCGCCTCCGAGGGCGGCCAGAAGCCGCTCGACCACGCCCAGACCCTCAGGCTCCGCGAGCTCGCCGACGCCCAGGCCAAGCTCCACGACGAGGCCGGCCAAGTCGTCGAACGCCTCGACCGCGAGCAGGTGCCCATCTTCTCCTATGTCATGAAAGACGCCGCCCGCCTCATGGCCGAGGTCCACAAGCTCCTCACCGACAAGAAGGTTGACTGGCTCACTCAGGACTGCCAGCGGGAGATCGAGCGCGACATCGCGCAGCTCCTCGAGGCGATGAAGTCGGAGACCGAGCGCCTTGCCCAGCAGCAACAGAAGGGCGGCAACGGCGGCGGGAGCAGCGGCAGGCCCCAGCCGCTCGTCCCCCCAGCCCAGCAGCTCAAGCAGCTCAAGGCCATGCAGCTCCTCGTCAACACCGAAACCAAGGCCATCGAGGTCGAGCGCGCCACCGGCGGCCCGCGCGAGCGCCTCCTCAAGCATAAGGCCGGCCGCCTCGCACAGAAGCAGGCCGAGCTGGGCAAGCTCAGCCGCGAGTTCGGCGACGTCCTCGAAAAGGCCAAAGAGCAGGAATCCATGTCCCCACCGCCCCGAAGGGAGCAACCGAAATGAGCCGCAACCGCCCCTCTCCCACGCTCCTGCTCATCCTCCTCATCCCCGCCCTTGCATGGGCCAAGGACGAGATCATCCCCAGCAAGAAGGGCAGAGGCCGCGACCCCAAGGCCGACGAGAACCCGCTCTACGACGTGGCCCGGGACATGGACCTCTCGGCCCGCCGCCTGGCTGAGGCGAAGACCGACGACACGACCCAGGACGTGCAACAGACCATTGTTGACAAGCTCGACAAGCTCATCGAAGCGGCCGAACAGCAATCCCAGAAGCAGCCCCAGGGCGGCTCGGGCGACCAGAAGAAGCCCCAGAAGCGCCCCGAACCTCAGCCCAAACCCGGCGAGGAGGATAAGGACAAGGAGAAGACGGAGAAGAAGCCCGCCTCCGCCGAAGAGAAAAAGAAGACCGAGCGCCCCGGCATCGGCCCCGCCGGCAAGGGCGACCCTACCGGCCACATCCACACCGACGCCAACGAATGGGGCAACCTCCCCCCCGCCATCCGCGACCAGCTCCTCCAGACCCAGGGCGAGGGCTTTCCCCTCAAGTACCGCGAACTCCTCCGCCGCTACTACCAGGACCTCGCAAACCCCAAGGAGTAGCCTCGCATGCGAAGGTTGGCCTGGCCCGCACTTCTGGCCGCCGGGACGCTCTCTACGGCCCTCGGCGCCCACGATATCCTCATCGCCGACTTCGAGGGGGAGCACTACGGCGACTGGCGGGTCGAGGGCGAAGCCTTCGGCCCAGGGCCAGCCCGCGGCACACTCCCACAACAGATGCCCGTCAGCGGATTCCTCGGCAAGCGGCTCGTCAACTCCTACTACAAGGGCGACGGCACCACCGGCACCCTCACCTCGCCGCCTTTCAAGATTCAGCGCCGCTTCATCTGCTTCCTCATCGGCGGCGGGGGTTATAGGGACGAGACCTACATGGCCCTGCTGGTGGACGGCAAGGTGGTACGCACCGCCACAGGCCCAAACACCCGTCCCGGCGGCTCCGAGCGCCTTGCCTGGCAGGCCTGGGACGTGAGCGACCTTGTCGGCAAGGAGGCCGTCATCCAGATCGTGGACAAGCGCACTGGCGGCTGGGGCCACATCAATGTTGACCATATCATCCAAAGCGACAGCAAACGCGAGGAGAAGCCTGCCATGCGGGAGCTCGTCGTCGAGAAGCGCTACCTCCATCTGCCTGTGAAAACCGGCGCCCCGAAGCAGCGGATGAAGGTCAGTGTCGGGCAAAAGATAGTGGACGAGTTCGACATTGAGCTCGCCGAGGGCCAACCCGACTTCTGGGTGTTCCTCGACATGGCGGCCCACAAGGGCAGGAAGGCCAGGATAGAGCTCGGCCCGCTGCCCGAGGAAACAAAGGCGCTTGAGGCCATTGCTCAGGCCGACGATGTGCCCGACGCCCCAAACCTCTACAAGGAGAAACACCGCCCGCAATTCCACTTCTCCTCGCGCCGCGGCTGGAACAACGACCCCAACGGCCTGGTCTTCCACAAGGGCGAATACCACCTCTACTACCAGCACAACCCCTACGGCTGGGACTGGGGCAACATGCACTGGGGCCACGCCGTGAGCCGCGACCTGGTGCACTGGACCGAGCTCCCCATCGCAATCTACCCGCACCGCTACGGCGACTGGGTGTTCAGCGGCAGCGCCGTCGTGGATAGGGACAACACCGCTGGCTTCAAGACGGGCGACGAGGACGTCATCGTCGCCGCCTACACCAGCACCGGCCGCGGCGAGTGCATTGCTTACTCCAATGACCAAGGCCGCACGTTCACCGACTACGAGGGCAACCCCGTCGTAAAGCACCGCGGCCGCGACCCCAAGCTCATCTGGTACGCGCCTGGCAGGCACTGGGTCATGGCCGTTTACGACGAGCACGAGGGCAAGCGCTGGATCGCCTTCTACACCTCGCCGAACCTCAAGGACTGGGCGTTTCAGAGCCGCATCGAGGGCTACTACGAGTGCCCCGAAATCTTTGAGCTGCCGGTTGACGGCGACAAGGCGAAGACCCGCTGGGTCGTCTACGCCGCCGATGGGGCCTACGCCGTCGGCTCCTTCGATGGCAAGACATTCACCCCCGACCACCCGGGCAAGCACCGCTTCAACTGGGGCAACTGCTTCTACGCCTCGCAAACCTTCAACAACATCCCGCCCTCCGATGGCCGCCGCATCCAGATCGCCTGGGGACGCATCAACCTCCCCGGCATGCCCTTCAACCAGATGATGAACTTCCCCGTCGTCCTCACCCTCCGCACCACCGACGAAGGCATCCGCATGTTCGCCGAGCCTGTCCGCGAGATCGAGCTTCTCCACGCCACGAAGCGCGAGTGGAAGGGGCTGGAGCTCAAAGATGACGGTCGTGGAGGCCCGCCCATGCCGGAGGGCGAGCTCTTTCACATAATCGGCGAGTTCGAGCCTGGGGACGCCGTGGAGTTCGGCTTCGTGATTCGCGGCACCCGAGTTGTCTACCGCTCGAAGGAGGGAGAGCTTGAATGCAAGGGCTGCAAGGCGCCTGTGAAGCCGGAGAACGGGAAGATTCGGCTGGAGATACTGGTTGACCGCACGTCGGTCGAGGTCTTCGCCAATTGCGGGCGCGTTTACATGCCGATTGGCGTCATCGCGCCCGACGAGGCTCGCTCGCTCGCCCTCCTCGCCAGGGGCGGAGTCGCCAGGATCATCTCCCTCGAAGTCCACGAACTCCACTCCGCCTGGCACTGAAGGCGTGCGGCCAACTTCCGCTATGTCTTTGCCTTGATCTCGAACAGGTTGCCGTCGGGGTCCTTGATGAAGGTAATCAGCGCACCTCCTTTGGGCACGCGGATGATCGGCACCTGGCGCTGCTCGCACTTCCCCAGGAACTCGGGCAGGTTGTCCACCGCGATGCAGACGTGCTCGACGCGTTCTGTCGGCGCGGGCGCGTCGGGGCAGATGAAGACCTCGAAGCGCGCCGAGCCCCCCGTGTAGACGATGGCCGTCAACTCGCGGCCAATGCCGAAGATCGCGCGGCAGACGTCCGCCGCCACCACCTTTGGCCCGGCCTTCGTCAGGCCGAGCAAGCCAACGAAGAACCCGTCCGCCCTATCCTCGGAGCCAGACGCAAGAGCCACGTGAACCAGGTCCATCGCGTTCCCCCAAACTGTCGCCTACTCGTTCGGCCTGATGATGACTTTGAGCGACTCCTGCCCGTCGAGGACGAGGCGGAAGCCCCTGGCCGTCTCCCTCAGCGGCAGGGTGTGCGTGATCATGTCGTCGACCACGATTCGGCCCGACGCGATCAGCCCCAGCGATTCCTCCCAATCGGGCGGGCCGCAGTAGTACGACGTCAGGATCGTGATCTCCTTCCGCCAGAAGTCGTTCAAGGGGACGGTGGTCGGCTTCTCCGGGCCGGGGACGGCAAAGATGACGACCGTGCCGCCCTGGTCCACGCAGCTCCACGCGGCCTCAACCGCGGGCATGGCGGACGTGCACAAGAGCACCACGTCGGCCAGCCGGCCGGTCTCCGCGGCCAGCCGCTTCGCAACGTCCTCGGCGGCGTTGATGGTGACTGCTGCGCCAACCTTGCGCGCGAAGGCCAGGCGGCCAGGATTGATGTCGGCCGCAGCAACCCGCGCGCCCCGCGCGTGGGCCAGCTTCACGTGGAGCAGGCCCGACATGCCGCAGCCCAGCACCATCACGCTCTGGCCTTCCTTCACGCGGGCAAGCCGCTGCGCCCGCACCACGCACGCCAGCGGCTCGATGAACGTGCTCTGGTCGTAAGACACGTTATCGGGCAACAGGAGCGTTCCGTTCTCCACGATGATTTCGGGCGCCAGCACGTATTCCGCGAACGCGCCGGGCAGCCTCTCCTTGACGACCGAGCACTGGGGATGGTGGCCCTCTCGGCAGTAGCGGCACTTCAGGCACGGCGCCTTTGGGGCAATGAACACGCGGTCGCCCGGCTTGAACTTCGTCACCGCGTCGCCAACCTCGGCGACCAGCGCGCCCAGCTCGTGGCCCTGCACCAGCGGCGCCCTGGGCAGACGATACCACTCAACGACGTCGCTGCCGCAGATGCCGCACGACATCACCTTGGCCAGCATCTCCCTCGGGCCGGGCCTCGGGGTGGGCGCTTCCTCGATGCGTATGTCCCGGTTGTTGTACCACATGCTCACCTTCATCTGCTGGCTCCTCTGAGGGCCGACTCGAAGGCCGCATCGCTGAGGCCGTCGGCAAGCACATACACGGGTGTGCCGCTCGGGGTGAACTCGCGCTCCTTCTGCGGGCGGCCCATGAGGTCCCACAGCACGAGCTTCTCGTCGGCGAGCCTGACGGCGCGCGGCTTGCCCGACTTGGGCGCCCAGACGACGCAGAACAACCGCTCACCGTCGCGGAAGAGATAGGCCCGCACGCCCTCGCCCAGCGCCAGCTTCTTGACGAAGCGGCACGTCGGCGTGAACAGGTGGGCCATCACGGCCTGGGCGGCGTAGATTTTCTTCGGCTGCCCGCCATACTTGAAGAAGACGCCCTGAAGGCTGTCGCTGTTGATCCCGCCGCAAGTGCCCGCGTGGTAGAAGATTTTGTCCACGCCGTTGGCGAAGCACAGCGTCGCCCAGCGCACGGCGTATTCGGCCTGCACCCGCTCGCTTGGGAGCGGGGTGTCGAAGTCGCTGTGGGGGATGGGCACGGCCCAGTGGTCGTCGTCGGCGTAGTAGCCGTACTCGGTGAGCCACAGGGGCTTGCGGCCGCCGTGCTTGTCCATCAGGGCGTTGAGTTGTTCGAGGAGCGGCTCGATGAACTCCGGCGGGCGGATGCGGGGGTAGTGGTGGATGTCCACCGCATCGCAGACGGCGAGGCCGCCGGCCGCAAAGAACTCCTCGAAGTCCTGCATTATCTGCCCCTCGGCGATATAGCCAATGCCCGCGAGCACCCTGGCGTGGGGATTCGCGCGCCTCACCGCGCGGGCGAAGGCGATTGTCCACCTCGCGTAGTCCTTCCCCGTATAGCCGAGCTTTCGGGGGAGCGAGTAGTCGGTGAAGATGGGCTCGTTGAAGCACTGCCACCAGGTGATCCGCCCCTTGTAGTGCCCGACCGTCTTCGCCACGTAGTTCTCGAACTCCGCCACGTCCCGCGGCGCATAGGCCACCCGCGCCCGATTGCCCGGATAGCGGTCGGCCGCCTTCACGCTCTCTGGCGCGCTCGACGACCAGTTGGCCGATGGGAACGGCAGCAACCCCAGGACCTTCAGCCCGTGCTTCAGCGGCCGGTCAATCTGGTAATCGGTCTCGGTGAAGTTGAACTTCCCCTTCTCCGGCTCCACCTCCTGCCACTTGAGCGACCAGTCGCGCACCCACACTAAGCCGGCCTTCTGGCACAGATTCAGCAGGTGGGGCCAGGGATAGGCGTGGTTGACGCCGAAGCGCGAGTCGTCGCCCCTATGGGTGTGGGCCTGGGCGAGGCGAAGCGTTTCCTGGCGCTCCGCTGCGCCCGGCTCCAACGCCGCCCCGGTGGGGACGAAGGCGGATGGCGTCTCCCCAGGCTCGAGCTGGGCCGCGTCAATCCACACTGTCGCGCCCTGGGGCGGATTGGGGTTCTCCTGCTCCTTGCGGAGGTCGGGGCCGGCGAGGACGTAGCACCACCTGGCGGCGGGCGTGAAGGTGAGCGAGAAGCGCTCCCAGCGCGGGGAAGCCCTCGCCGGCTTCTCAAAGGCGCGGCCCTCAAACTGGCGGACGGCCAGGCGGCACGGAGTGTCGGCTGCCGCGGCTCTCATGTAGACAGAGAACGTGTAGGGCTTCCCAGGCTCGACCTCGATGAAGCCAATGTTGGCCGCCAGCGGCGCCCAGATGGGTATGCGACTGAGCTCGTAGTAGTCGAAGTATGAGACGGGTTGGTTCTCGGCAGAGATGGCGATCCGCAGGCTGCGCTCACCATGGAACGCCTCCTTGGTGTCAAGCTCCCCGAACAGGGCGTTCATCCGTCCCCCCCAGTGGGTGGCGCGGTCCCACTCGGCCGAGCCCCAGCCGGCCGCGCCCCCCTCGAAGCTCGCGTTGGGGATGAGGTTCTTCTTACCAGCGGACGGGATGATGTGGCCGGGACGGCGGGCCTGGGGGCCAGCCTCGACGAACTCCACGTCGTCAACCCAGAGCACACCGGTGGAGCCGAACCATATCTGGAAGCGGCTCTTCTCCGGGCAGTCGCGCTTGCCCTGGAAGACGAACTCAAACCGCTGCCATTCGGGGGCTGGGACGAATGCGCTCTCGAGACCGCAGGGCGCCCAGACGGAGGTGTCGGAGACGGCGATGGAGACCATGTCGGCCTCAATGTTCTCGCCGCGCGCCCAGAGGCTGACGCGATACCAGGTGCCGCGTTTGATGGGGATTCCGAGCTGGCAGAGCATCGCGTGAGCGGCCGGGCCGCCGGCTGAGAACTTCGTGCAGGCGAGCTTCGCGCAGCGCTTGCCGTCGCGGCCCTTGTCGAGCGACAGCGATTGCGTCACGAGCCGAGCATCGCCCGCCGCCTGCCAGTCGTCGGGCGCGCCGCTCTTCTTCGCATCGGACTCGAAACTGGGATTTCGGGCCAGGTTCTCGGCCCCCAACGCCGTGACCCCAATGCACACCACAAGGGGCAACACAACCCTTCGCATCAGGAGATCTCCCTCACGCAAAGTAGCGGAGCGCTTCGGCGGCGCCGGCAACGAGGACCAGCGAGCCGCCGAAGCGGTGGGCTTGCCAGTGGGGCTGACGCACCAATTGGAGGCCCCGCTTGCATGGGAGCGCTTGGGCGAACCTGGCCCAAGAGGGTGCCGGGGCCGTTTCGGCGAGCTTGACCTCGACGGGGAGCCACGGCTCGCCATCGCGGACGATGAGGAAGTCGATCTCCCGACTCTCCTTGGTGCGGAGGAAGAAAAGATCGAAGTCGCCCTCGCCGGTGTCGGTCCAGTAGTGGCAGGCCTTGAGGAGGTGGGCGGCGACGAGGTTCTCGAAGCGCTGGGCCGCGCCGCGCACCGCCGCGTAGTCCCAGAGGTAGACCTTGCCCTCGCGGCGCAGGGAGCGCGCGATCCGCCTGGTGTAGGGCTTGATCTCGAAGACATAGTAGAGCTGGTCGAGATAGGCCATCCAGCGCTTGATGGTCGGGACGCTCACCTCGAGGTTGCGGGCGAGGGAGGAGAGGCTGAAGAGGGAGCCGACCCGCTCGGGCAGGAGGGCGGAGAGGAGCTCGATGCGGCCCAGGTCGGGCAGGCGGCTGAGGTCGCGCAGGTCCTCGCGGATGACCAGTTGCTCCCTGTTGCGGCGCCAGAGGCGCGCCTTGCGGGCGTCCTGGGCGAGGAGCGGCGCGGGGAACGGGCCGTAGGCCAGGAGCGCCGCCAGCGCGTCTTCGGATGCCTTGCGGGGGGCGTCCCCGCGCGCGAAGAGCGCTCCAAGCGCTTCGTCGGGGCCAAGCACGTCGGGCCGCTCCAGCTCGCGCACCGAGAACGGGTGGAGGCGGAAGCTGAGGTGGCGCCCGAGGAGGCTGTCGCTGCCGCGCATGTAGACGCGGAGCCGCGCGCTGCCGGTCACCAGGATGTCGCAGGGGGCCTCGAGGGTGTCGAAAACGCCCTTGAGGTTGCGCTTCCAATGGCGGTCCTTGTGAATCTCGTCGAGGACGGCGAGCGGGACGCCCTGCCCCTTTGCCCTCGGGATGAGGGCCGAAGGGTCGAGCGCCCAGGCGCGGCGGAACCGGACGGCGTCCCAGTTGTAGTAGGCCCCGGCCCCGCGCCGTTGGAGGAGCATCTTGCCCAGCGTCGTCTTGCCGCACTGGCGCGGTCCCGACACGAAGGCCATCTTATGGTCGGAGAAGGCGAGGGCTTCGATTGGCCGCGCGAGCGAGCGTTCCTTCATGCTGACCATTTTAACGCCTGGCGTTAGTTTGGTCAAGCAGGCTCTTGTCAATCGCGGCGGCGAGGGTGGTGAGGAGCTTGTGGGCCTCGGGGCTGGCGCCGTAGATGATGAGGCGGCAGAAGAATGGGCCGCGGTGGAAGATGGCCTCCATCTCCCGGGCCTCCCAGAGCGCGCTGGCAAGCCCGACGCCGAGGGTCTTGCCCTTGCCGTCGTTGCTCTCGTCGAACAGGGCCTTGGCGTTGGCGGCGGCCTTGAACTGGAACAGTTCCACCCGGGCATCGGTCTTGCCGAGCTTGGTCTCGGCGGAGCCGAGGGTGACGAAGCTGTGCTTGTAATAGCCCTCGGCCGCTCCGTTCATGTAGTCGAACAGCCGCGGGCCCGGCCAATCGGCCACGTTGGCAAAGGCCACGTCGGGCAGCGCCGCGTCGGCTGACTTCAGGATGGCGACAGGATTCGCAGGTTGTTTGCCCCAGAAGGGCAGCTTGCATCCGGCCGCGGCGATGGTGAGAGCCACGGCGATGCATGCCGCGTGCCGCGTGCCCCGTGCCCCGTGCCCAGAGGAGAGTTGGTCAGTCAATCTTCACCTCCTCGATCTTGATTTTCGCGAGGTCGCCCTGGCCGGCGCCCAGCTTGTGGCATTCGGCCAGGTAGTTGCCTTTGGTGACGTTGGACTTGACGTAGACGCTGTCGCCCTTCGTCCAGTCGTCGAGGGCGGCGGGGATGAGCTTGGGCTCCTGCTCGTGCATCAGTTGGCAGCCGTAGGCGTCCGCGGCCAGCGCGTCCGTGCCCACGATGACGGCGTGGGTGGGGACGGGGCGGATGCGCTCGGGCTTGGGGCCGCCCCAGCCGTAGACGGTCTCGCCGGCGTCGAGGATGTTGAGGGCGAGGGCCTTGCGGTAGACGTCGTTGTAGGCGCCGGCGAGCTTGCCGGGGAACATCTCCCAGCCCTTCAGGCGCGCCGGGTGCTTGTCGTCCGCGCCCGCCTTCGGGTTCCGGTCGTCGGTGCAGTGATGGGCATACATATGCCACGT
>FWPV01009336.1_pt1 | contig 16617 bp, 11 predicted proteins | sample 2228371 | NCBI WGS metagenome assembly FWPV01 (sample SAMEA103939776, study PRJEB20133) | metagenome | reverse complement strand
GAGGCGCGGCATGTGATCGTGGTGGATGCCATCGTCTCCGGCGCCCAGCCCGGCACGCTTCACCGCATGCGCCACGGCGAGCCGGGCTTCCAGCCGGAACGCGCGCGCTCCTGCGCGCGTGGGCCGGGGCTGGCGCAGGCCGTGCGGCTGGCCTCTTCCCTGCACTGCATGCCGGAGACGCTGGTGCTGATCGGGGTGGAGGGCGGCGATTTCGAATGGGCGTCGACGCTCTCGGCAGAAGTGGCGGCGGCGATGCCCGCTCTGGTGGATGCCGTGGCGCGAGAGTGGCAGGCGCTGCTTCCGGCGGGGCGCGGGCGCGGCGCGGAAAAGCCGGTTTGAAAGCGGGCCCCAAGTGCGGCCTGCGCCAGGAACGGAGACCCGGCAGCAATTCAGGAGGTCTTCTCAGACGGCGCCGGGGGCGCGGACTTCAAATGCATGTCGCGCTGCGGGTAAGGGATGGTGATGCCGTGGGCGCGGAAGGATTCGAGGATGGCGAAATTGAGATCGCTGACGAGCTTTCCCTTACGCTGGATCAGCGTGGTGGTCCAGGCGCGCAGCTCGAAGTGGAGGCCGCTGTCGCCGAATTCGAGGAAGCGCACCGCGGGGACGGGGTCGTCGAGCACATCGGGGTTATTCCGGGCCACGTCGAGCAGCAGATTTTCGACCAGGCGCACGTCGCTGTCATAGCCCACGGAGACGGGGATGCGGAACCGGACCTTGGGATCGGAGTAGCTCCAGTTGATGACCTCCTCCGTGATGAAGCGGGAATTGGGAATGATGATGGCGATGTTGTCGTTGGTGAGCACCGTGGTGCTGCGGGCGCGGATCTCCACCACCTGTCCTTCGGTGCCCGCCACTTCGATCCGGTCGCCGATCTTCACCGGGCGCTCCAGGAGCACGATCAGGCCGCTCACCAGGTTGTTGGCGATGTTCTGCAGGCCGAAGCCGATGCCGATGCCGAGGCCGCCGGCGACGACGCCCAGCGCCGTGAGGTCGATGCCCGAAGTCTGCAGGATCACCAGCAGGCCCAGGAAGACGAAGCTGTAATGGAACAGCGCCCCGACAGCCTGCCGCCCGCTGGCATCCAGCCTCGTGCGGGTCAGCAGCCGCCCCACGAGCATCTTCTTCAGGCGCCCGGCGACGAAGAACAGCAGCAGCACCAGCAGCGCCAGCTGCAGCAGCAGGCCGAGCGACAGCCCCGAGCCGCCCAACGGCAGCACGGGCCGCCCGGCGGCTTCCCGAAGCCGCTCCCACCAGTTTTCCGGCATTTCCACGCCCTCCTTTCCCGAGAATCACGGGTGAAATGGCCAGTATTTCGGAATGAAAATCACTGACAGGATCCAGAAAATCAGGTTCAGCGGCGCGCCCACGCGCAGGAAATCGCGGAACTTGTATCCCCCAGGGCCGAAGATCAGCGTGTTGGTCTGGTAGCCCACGGGCGTCATGAAGCTCGACGAGGCGGCGAACATCACCGCCACAAGGAAGGGCCGGCTGTCCACGCCCATCGCCTGGGCGCTGCTGATGGCGATGGGCGCCAGCAGCACCGCCGTGGCCGTGTTCGACATCACTTCGGTGAGCAGCGACGTGCACAGATACAGCGCCGCCAGAAAGGCCACCGGGCCAGCCCACCCGAACACGGCGGCGATGAACCTGGCCAGCATGGCGGCAAGGCCCGTCGTTTCCATGGCCGTGCCCAGCGGGATCAGCCCGGCCAGCATCAGCACCACTTTCCAGTCCACCGCCGGGTAGACCTCTTCCGGCTTGAGGCACCCCGTCACCACCATCAGCGCCGCCCCGGCGAGCGCCGCCACCACGATGGGCGCGATGTTCAGCGCGCTCAGGCCCACCACGCCGGCGAGGATCGCCACCGCCAGCAGCGCCTTGCGGCCGCGGTATTTCGGCATCACCTTGCGCGTCACCAGAACGAAGGCCGGGTTGCGGGCGATCTCTTCCAGATGCCTGCGGGGGACGCTGAGCAGAAGGGTGTCACCGGCGCGCAGCGGCACGCTGTCGAGCTTGGTCTGCGCCACCTGCCCGTGATGGCGGATGGCCAGCACCTTGGCGCCGTAGGTATCTTTGAAGCGCAGCGACTTGAGGGTTTCGCCGATGAGCTGCGAGTTGGGCGCCACGACGGCTTCCAGAAGCTCCAGATCCTCGCCCTCCAGATCCTGATCACGCCAGCCGAGGTGCGAGATCAGGCTGACGCCGAAGCGCTGCTGGAGCTTTTCGAGCCGCGCCGTGTCACAGTTGAGGCGGACGACGTCGCCTGCCTGGAGGACGATCTGCTCGGGCGGCTCGGCCAGCCGCTGTCCGTTGCGGAAGACGGCCAGGATCGCGACGTCGAGGTCTTTCACGAGCGGGGAGTGCGCGGCCACTTTGCCGACGGATTTCGCCTCCGGGCCCAGGACGACGTCCGTGAGGTAGCGGCCCACGTCGAAGAATTCGGTCAGGTCGGCCGTGCCGCGCCGCTCCTCGATCAGCCGGATGCCGACCAGGAACATGTAGGCCATGCCCGCCGCGGACAGGATCAGGCCCAGCGGAGCGGGCTCGAACATCGTGAACGGGCGCAGCCCGTGCTTTTCGGCGATCGAGCTTACCAGGATGTTGGTGGACGTGCCGATCAGCGTGCAGACGCCGCCGAACATGGAGGCGAACGACAGCGGCATGAGCAGCCTAGACACGCTGACGTTCGCCGCGCGGCCCATCTCCAGAGCCACCGGCAGCAAAACCGCCACCACCGCCGTGTTGTTGATGAACGCCGAAGCCGCACCCGCCGCAATCATCATCACCAGCACGGCGAGCCACGGCATCCACCTGGCCAGTTTCACCAGCACCGCCGTGGGGGCGTTCAGAACGCCCGTGCGCGACAGCCCGGCGCTGAGCACGAACATCGCCGCCACGGTCACCGTAGCAGGGTTGGCGAAGCCCGCCAGCCCCTGCTCCGGCGTGAGCACGCGCGTGGCGATGAGCGCGATAGGGACGAAAATCGCCGCCAGAAAACCAAGGACTCGATAGATATTGATTAAATTAATTAACCTCTTTTAAAAAATAGACTTTTTTGCTATAATCTTAAAATAAAAAGAGCTATTTTAAGTGAATTAAAACTTGAAAAAAAATACTACAATTTGTTTTTGAATAGAAAATAAAAACTAACGGAGGTTAAATAAAATGCGTAATGCAATTATTATGGGTGCAGCCGGAAGAGATTTCCACAATTTCAATGTCTATTTTCGAAACCGGAAAGATATTTGTGTCAAGGCTTTTACTGCCACACAAATTCCTGACATTGAAGGCCGAAAATATCCGGCCGAGCTTGCCGGTCCGAATTATCCGAAAGGAATCCCCATTCATGCTGAGAGTGAGATTCTTGAACTGATCAAAAAATATGATGTTCAGGAAGTCTATTTTGCCTATAGCGATGTTTCCCATACTTATATTATGAATAAGGCAGCCATGGTGATGAAGGCCGGGGCTTCTTTTGTTTTACTGGGACCGGATGATACGATGATTAAGAGTAAAAAACCGGTGGTTTCAATTTGCGCTGTTCGGACCGGATGCGGAAAAAGCCAGACTACCAGACGGGTAAGCCTTATTTTAAAAGAACTTGGTTACAAGGTTGCGGTCATCCGTCATCCGATGCCTTACGGTGATCTTGTTGCCCAGAAATGCCAGAAATTTGAAAAAATAGCGGATTTAAAAAAGCATAAATGTACGATTGAAGAAATGGAAGAGTATGAGCCGCATCTGAATAACGGCATGATTGTCTTTGCCGGTGTTGATTATGGCGAGATTCTCAAGGAAGCAGAAAAAGTTGCTGATATAATTCTCTGGGATGGCGGTAATAATGATTTTCCATTTTATAAATCTGATCTGGAAATTGTTGTTCTTGATCCGCATCGTCCGGGGCATGAAACTGAATATTTTCCCGGTTCGGTTAATTTCCGCAGGGCAGATGTCATTGTAATTAATAAGATCGATACTGCTGATATTGAAAATATTCTTCAGGTCAGAGACAATATCCGGGAAAACAATCCTGACGCAATTGTTGTTGATGGTGCATCTCCGATTTTTGTGGAAAACGGTGAAAAGATTCGGGGACGAAAGGTTCTGGTTGTTGAAGATGGTCCGACATTGACCCACGGTGAGATGGCTTACGGAGCTGGTGTTATGGCCGCCTATAAATATGGCGCCGGTGAACTGGTTGATCCCCGTCCCTATGCTGTCAGATCAATAGTTAATACATTTGAGAAGTATCCGGAAACCGGCACCCTGCTGCCGGCAATGGGTTATGGCGAAAAGCAGATGCGTGATCTGGAGGAAACGATAAATAAAACTGAATGTGATCTGGTAATCATTGCCACTCCGATTGATTTGAATCGGGTAATTAAAATCAAAAAGCCAACCGTGCGCGTAACCTATGAGTTGCAGGAGATAGGAACTCCCACTCTGCAGGATATTTTAACCAGAAAGTTCAATAAAAGGAAAAAATAAGCTGTGAACAGAAGAAGACGGGTTGCTTTAATTGCCTTTGGCGGAAATGCCATGCTTCCGGCCGGGATAAAGGGCACGGCACGCGAACAGCAAAAAAATGCCCAGAAAGCTGCCCGTCTGATGGTGGAAATTGTAAAAAAAGGATACGAACTGGTCGTTGTTCACGGAAACGGCCCGCAGGTAGGCAGTCTTCTTTTACAGATGGAGAGCGGGGCAAACATCGTTCCGCCAATGCCTCTTGATGTCTGTGACGCAATGACTGAAGGAAGCATGGGGTATATGCTGGAAAGGGCAATTATCAATGAATTGCGGCTCAATTCAATTGATAAAGAGGTGGTTACGGTTTTAACCGAAGTGATCGTTGACCGCAATGACCGGGCTTTTCAAAATCCGACCAAACCAATCGGTCCTTTCTACAGCAAATTTCGTGCTGATCAACTGAAAAGAGAGAATAAATGGATTATGGTTGAGGATGCGGGGAGGGGGTTGCGCCGTGTAGTCCCTTCTCCCTTGCCGATTGATATTGTTCCCAAAAAGACTATTGCCAGACTGGTTGCTTCAGGAGCAATTGTCATTGCCGCAGGCGGAGGCGGAATACCTGTTTTTATAAATAATTCCGGTTATATCGAAGGCGTGGAAGCGGTAATCGATAAAGACTATGCCTCAGCACTGCTGGCAAAAGAGATCCATGCCAATTTGTTTATCATTTTAACCGGCGTGGAGAAGGTCTATGAAAATTTTGGCACTCCTGATCAGCGGGGGCTTGCTTATCTGGAAGTTGCCAGAGCCGAGAAGATGCTTGCTTCAGGTCAGTTTCCTGAAGGATCGATGGCGCCTAAGATAAGAGCAGCCATAAACTACATTAAAGGTGGCGGCGAAGAGGTTCTGATTACCTCTGCTGAAAAATTAAAGGCTGCTCTATTAAAGCGTTCAGGAACGAGAATCGTTCCGCAGCTTAAAAAGAAAAATCAAGAGGAGATGGCTCGTGGTTCAGGAAGAACTCTTTAAAATTGAAGAACAGGATCTGCTTTTTTTGAAAAATTATTTGCAGGGGCAGGAGAATCCGGTTAAAACAACTGAACTTGCCCGGCAACTGGTTATGTTTAAGACTGAAAGCGATCGCCAGAAAAAAATCAAAATTTATAATCCTGAATGCAGTTATGAAATCGGAGATTTAATCTATAAGGAATATTCTGGCAAATTGCCGGTTGGCAATAAAAAATTTATCGAACTGGAACAGGGAGTTGTGCTTAAAGTGGTAGAACTCCGGCAGGGCAGCGGAGTATCATATATCAAACTGATTTATGAGGGCTCGGCTGAATTTCGCAAGCATATCGATTATCTTACCAAACAGAAGATTGAATTATTGCTACCGCATAAGATGGGTAAGCAAGAGCCGGAATACCTACAGCCAGAAGACGATCCGCGCCGCGAGGAAATTCCGGTAAGTGAAAAAGATTTGTCATTGATTGAAAAAAAACTGATTTCAGCTATCAGCCATCAGAAAGAGTTTGTTGTTAGCAGCGGATATGCTTTTTTGAAAGAAAAGCTGACGCCGCTGCCTAAGGAAATTGTCGATCAGATTAAGGAATTTTTTCAGACCCAGCAGCAACCTGTCGGAACAGAATTTTTGGTTCAGCATTTTTTAAAAAAGAGCGAAAAGGATGAAGACTATCAGAAAACCTGTTTTAATTTAAACTTTACATTTGAGAACTTTTATAAAGTTGTTTTTAAAAAAACGCGCGATCAGGACTGGGGAAAGTGGTTTCTGATTTCCGAACTGGTGCGCAAAAAAAGAGAAAGCCTTGTTGCCGAACCGAATCCGCTGCTTTCCCGGCTTGAGATTAAAGACACGGCAGACCTGACTCAGAAAAGAAAACAGCTTGAGCATCAGCTTTTTCCGGAAGGCGAAAACCGCCACTATTTAACGCTGCGGGAAATTTTTTCCGGTGCTTTGCGCCTTAAATACTCCGGCTTAAAAATTCCGGAACAGGTTGAATTAGATCTTATTGATACTGAATCGAAGAAAGAGTATCAGGTTTTCTATTATAAAGATGATGATCTGCTATTTGGTCTTGATGCAATTTACGAGCTTCATCGTGTCGTTGGCGGAACCGTTATTGCCCTTGATCTTGCCGAGGATGGAAAGCTAAATCTTTCTGTAAAGCAGAGCAAAAAGGGGATTGTTTTTGAAAAGGTGCGTTTTGATTCTGCGAATAAGCGGTTTGAGCTTTTTCAGGAGCAACAGTTTTCTTCTTCAGTTATGGTTAATAAAAATATGTTTCTTGAGGCAGAGGAACTGAAAAAACTAAACGAGAATCTTGAAACCTATCGTCAGCTTCCAACTTTAAACAAGCTTGTGCAGAAAATTTTCCTCGATTTCGGAGATAAAACTAAAAACTATGAGCTGCATGTTTTGAAGCTTTATCATCTGGTTGATACTGTTTTTCCTCTTTGTTTAAGAACGATCGAAGATCTGCTGCTGGGAAACAGTGAATTTGTGCAGTCGGAAAAATTAGAAGGAGTCTTTTATCTTGATTCTGAGGCAGTTAATGCAATTGAGGCTGAAGAGCGTCTGCGTCGTGAAAAAATGCTTGAAGAAGCTCGAAAAAGAAGGGAAGAAGAGCGGCTGAAAAAAATTGAAGAAGAAAAACGCAAAAAAGAAGAGATTCGTCGTTTAAGAGAAGAACGCCGGAAAAAGCGTGAGCAGGAAATGTGGCTGAAAGAAAAGAGCAAACAGAAAAAGATTGTTCCTCCTGCTGAAAAAACAGCCAGTAATGTTTCAGCTGTTCCTGAAGCTGGCCGGAAGGAATTTGTTAAACCGAAAGTTTTTGCTGCCGAGCAGGTTCCGTTTCAGGAAAAAGAGCCTGCACCACGGGTAATGGCAAAAAAAACCGTGAAAAAAGAACGCAAGGAAGACAATGAAATCCGCCCCGCAAAAAAATCTTTTTCGGCAAAACGCTCTGATGAGGACTTGATTGAAATTGAAGAGATCAAAAAAGAAGTTTTATCACAGCCGGATGTTGAGAAGATTGAGAAAAAGAAAGAAGTTGAAAAAGAGATTGTTTATCAGGACCGGGCTGATTTTGGCGGAGTTTTTGCCAGGAAGCTGGAGAGTATAATTTCAAAGGAAGAAGAAGAGAAAACTGAGACAGATCAGCAAAAAAAAGATAAGACGGCAAAAAAGAAAGAAAAATAGATGCGTCTCTTATTTACAAAATGGATGGCAGAAATAGACCGGCTTGCCATCCGCGAATATAAAATTCCCAGTCTTCTTTTAATGGAAAATGCTGCTCAGAAAACGGCTCAGATTTGTGAAAAAGAATTTCCTGCTGCACAATTCAGAAATGTTATCATCATTGCCGGCAAGGGGAACAATGGCGGTGACGGTATTGCTCTGGCAAGAATACTGAGTTTTAAAAACTATAAGGTTACTCTTTTAGTGCTTGCCGCGCCAAAAGAACTTGCTCCTGATGCAAGAAAAAACCTGCTGATCGCAAAAAAATGCCTTCCTGGTTTTCAACGGATTAAGAGTGTGGATCAGCTGCGGAAGATTTTAAAGCGCTTTTCAGTTTCAGATTCCTTTATCGTCGATGCTGTTTTTGGCACCGGACTGCAGTCAGAAGTGAAGCCCGGTTTTTATCAGGAGATTATTCAGGCAATAAATAATTCAGGTTATAAGGTGCTGGCAATTGATGTCCCTTCCGGCATGGGTGAAGGCTTTGTTCCTGATCTTACAAGAACTGTTAAAGCAGATATTACGGTGACTTTTCACCTGCCCAAGTGGGCGCATTTTGCTCCGGACGGAAATAATTTTGTTGGCCGCCTTTATGTGGCTGACATCTCTATTCCGCCCTTCCTCAAAGCAGAAGAAGAGTTTTGTTTTGAAGCAATAAATCCGCAATCCCTGCATCATCTTTTTAAAAGAAGAGAGGCAGCAGATCATAAGGGGAAATTTGGTCATTTGCTTTCGGTTGCTGGTTCCTGGCAAAAACCGGGAGCAGGTTTACTCGTTGCCCAGGCGGCAATTGCTTCCGGAGCAGGACTTGTAACCTGTGCCATTCCGGAAAAAGTTGGGCCGTTTTATATAAACCGCAAGCCTGAATTGATGCTCTTGTATTATCATAATTTTTCTGAGCTGCAGGCAAAGCTTAGTGACTATTCGGTAGTCGTTGCCGGTCCGGGACTATCTGTTTCCAAAGAAACAGCAGAACTGATTGCAAAATTGATCGGTTTCTATGAGCAGACTCTAATTCTTGATGCCGATGCGCTCAATGTTCTGCAAACACAAAGAGACATTCTGAAGAAAACTCAAGCAAGGATTATTCTCACTCCTCATCCTCTGGAATTCAGCAGAATAAGCGGAATTTCCGTTCAGGATCTGGTTAAAAACCGGATTCTTTACGCCCGTGAATTTGCTCTGCAAAACAGTGTTTATCTGGTTTTAAAAGGGCATCATTCAGTAGTGGCCACACCGGACGGGGCAGTAGCAGTTAATTTTTCAGGAAATCCGGGAATGGCAACGGCAGGTTCGGGAGATGTTTTAAGCGGAATTATCGGCGGTCTCTTTGCTCAGCTTCAGGAGCGGTTTGTTCCGGAGGAGATTTTAAAACTTGCGGTTTTTCTTCACGGCTACAGCGGTGATCTTGCTCTGAAATTAAAGACAGAATGGTCGCTGAATGCTTCTGATCTGATTGAGTTTTTACCGCAGGCAATAAATTCTTATGAGAGTTTTCAGCTTCCTTTCCAGATCTGCTGATGAGACTGAGGCTATCGGTTTTCGGCTTGGTGAGCAGCTGCAGGGGAATGAACTGCTTTTACTGACAGGTGATTTAGGAGCGGGAAAAACTGTTTTTGTCAAGGGTGTGGCCAGAGCACTAAGTATTGATCCGGATGAGGTTTTCTCTCCGGCTTTTGTAATTATGCAGCAGTTTAAAGGGAAATTCTGCTTTTTTCACTTTGATTTTTATCGGCTGGAAAAAAATGCCGGCAGTTTTGAAATTGAGGAATTTATAAATGAAGGTGTCATGGCAATTGAATGGGCAAACTATTTGCATCCGGATACATTTATCGGCTGTCAGCTGATTGATATTCACATAACAGTCAGGGATGAAGAGAGAAGAATAACAATTGCCAGCGACCTTGCGTATATAAATTTATAAAACCGTGAAAGTGAAAAAAATTTATTTAATCAGACATTCGGAAACCGAGGCAAATGCCAGAGGTCAGTTTCGTGGGCGGATAGATTTTGCTTTAAGCGGCCGTGGCTTGCAGCAGTGTCAGCAATTAGCGGACTTTTTTTCTAAAATCAATGTGCAGCAGATCTTTTCATCTCCGCTGAAACGGGCAATGTTAACCGCAGAGATTGCCTTTAAAGATCAACATGTAGTTGCCGATGAGTTGATTAATAATCTGGATCTCGGAAAATGGGCTGGTCTGCTCAAGAGTGAAGTTAAACAGCAGCAGCCACAGCTCTTTGCGGTCTGGCTTTCAGATCCTGAAGAGCTCAACTTTCCTGGCGGAGAAAAGTTTTCTGATGCTGAACAGCGCGTAAACAGATTTATTCAAAAAATAAAAGATAGTGAAGCGGAAACACTGGCCGTTGTTTCGCACCGTTCAATACTCAAGATTTTGCTGGCTCTCGTGCTGGAGCTTAAAAAACCTTACTTCTGGAAAATTCATCTGGATAACGCTTCAGTAACTACTCTGCTCTTTTCTTATGAACGCGGGTTTGTTCTCTATCAGAGCAACTTTACCGGACATTTGTCCGGATTTGTCAGTGAATGGGATTAAACTGAAAGAGGAGGCATGATGATAAAAAAAATAATTTCAGCTGTGATTTTGTCAGGGTTCATTTTTTCTTTAAAAGCTGATTTTAAGCCTGAAAATATCAGCAGTTTCACGCTGGCTAACGGGCTGAAAGTTCTTCTTTATGAAGATCACAGCCAGTCTCAGATTGCGCATTATACTTTTTTTCGTGTCGGTTCGCGAAATGAACGTCCGGGACTGACCGGAGTATCTCATTTCATCGAGCATATGATGTTTAATGGAACCGAAAAATATGGACCGGGAGCATTTGATCAGATAATGGAAAATCTTGGCGGAGCCAATAACGCTTATACGGGTCAGGATTTTACTGCTTATACCAACTGGTATCCTCCGCAGGCGCTGGAAAAGATGATTGAGCTGGAAGCAGACCGTATGCAGGGATTGCTTTTTCAGGAAGATGTGCTGGAGTCAGAAAGAGGTGTTGTTGCTTCTGAACGCCGTCTTTCTGAAGATGATGACTTTTCAATGCTTTCCGAATTGCTCCAGGCAGTCTCAATAATTGCTCATCCGTATCACTGGAGCGTAATCGGCTGGATGAGTGATATTCTGAGCTGGAAAAGAGAGGAAATTGTTGCTTATTACCGGACTTTCTATGCTCCCAATAATGCTCTGCTTGTAATCTGCGGCGACTTTAAGAGTTCAGAACTAAAAAAGTTAATCGAGCAGTATTATGGAAAAATTCAGCCAGCTGCCCTGATTCCGGAGGTGAAGACAGTTGAGCCGGAGCAGAAAGGCGAGCGCAGAGTAAAATTGATTCGTCAGAGTAATTCCGGAATACTGATGATTGCCTATCCCGGAGTAAAAACAGCTGACAGGGATTTTTATGCCCTTTATATCTTAAGTTCAGTTTTAACTGCCGGAAAGGGCAGCCGGCTTCATAAACTTCTTGTTGAGCAGGAGCAGCTTGCTTTTCGTGTTTCCGGATATTTTGAAGAGAGCTTTGATCCCTACCTTTTCTTTATCGTTGCTTATACACCGGATGCAAAGAATTATCAGAAGATTGAACAGCTAATTGAAGAAGAGATCAGTCTTATTGCCAGAAACGGCGTTACTCTCCAGGAATTGGAGAAAGTTAAGAATCAGAAATTAGCCGAGCTCTATGTCAGTTTGCAGACTCTGGCCGGAAAAGCAAATTCTCTCGGTCAGGCAGAGATGCTCTACAACGATTTTAGAAAAATCTTTACCCTGGATAAAGAGCTGGAAGCGGTTAAAGCTGAAGATCTGCAGAAGGTTGCCGGAAAATATCTCCTGCCGGCAAAAAAGAATGTGGCTGAACTTATACCTGAAGGAGGTGAAAAATGAAAAAATTTCTTTTATTGGTAGTCTTATCTCTTTTCTGGCTGCAGCTATTTTCCGGACCAAAAAAAGTGCAGAATTTTAGCCTTGACAATAAGATGCAGGTTATTCTGCAGGAAATAAAGGAATTTCCCTATATTAATTTTTCCGTTCTGGTTAAAAACGGCGGAGCAGTGGACTGTGAATCCGAAGGCTTACCGTTGCTTACAGCTCGTCTTTTGCTTAAAGGAACGAAGAAGCTTGATGCCGCAAAACTTCAGGAGCAGCTTGATCTTCTTGGTGCCAGAATAGATGCTTCAGTTGATGAGGATTTTACAATTTTTTCCGGTGGTGTTCTGGCAAAAAATGCGCCGGAATTTTTCCGGTTGCTCGCTGACATTCTTTTTAATCCTGCCCTGCAGGAAGATGAATTTCAGAAAGAGAGAAATAAAATGATTCAGGGTCTGAAAGAAGTTCTTAATTCACCGCAGGCGCTTGTTTTCAATTATTTTAAACATCTCTTTTTCCAGGGACATCCTGCTTCCCGACTGTTTCGCGGAACAGAAAAGAGTCTGCAGCAGTTAGCGCCGGCGACTCTGAAAGAATATTATCAGCGTGTATATCAGCCGGCGCAGCTGGTTATGTCTTTTGCCGGAAAAATCTCCCGGGCAGAGCTGCAGAAGCTGATTCAGAAAAATTTTGCCGCTCTTAAAAACAGCACACTCTCTTCTCCGGCAAAGGTCTCTGATTTTGAGCTCAAAAAGAGTTCCTGCTATTTAATAAACAAGCCTGATACAGCACAGGCATATTTTGTGCTTGGGTTTAGCGGGAAAAAGTTTGGTTTTGCCGGCAATGAAGAGTATGAGCTTTTTAATACGGTTTTTGGCGGCCGCTTTACCTCCTGGCTCAATGCCGAGCTGCGCATTAAGCGTGGACTGACTTATGGCGCCCGAAGTCAGATGAGCTCTTTTGCCAGCGGCGGTGTTTTTTATATCACTTCCTATACGAAAAATGAACAACTGGCTGAAATGTTAACCATTGTTCAGGAACTGATCAAAAAAGTAAATGAGCAGGGATTAACGCAGGAAGAGCTGTTGAGCAGCAAAAATTATTTACAGGGGCAAATGCCCAGAAAAAATGAGAGCTGGCAGGCAATTGCTCTTAACAATGCCCGGTTATTCTGCTATCAATTACCTTTTGATTACTACGAACAACTATTGAAGAGAATAGATGGTGCCGGACTGGAAAGTGTCAATGATTTTGCCCGCCAGTTAATGCAGAATAAAAAATATATTCTGGTGGTTGTTGGTAAAGCAGAAATACTGAAACCAGCACTTGAAAAGTTTTCAGAGTTTGAGCTGCTTGAAGCTGACCTGAATTTTTAAAGCTGTAAGCCTGGAATGAAAATGAAAAAAATAGTTTTCCTAATCCTGCTTTTTACCGGGATTTATTTTGCTGCCGAAAAAACAGATCCGGTTTATAAAGAAATCAGGGGAATTGAAATTTATCAGCTTTGTCAGAGGCTATGCGGGGATGATTTTCGCGGCAGACTAACCGGTGATGCCGGATATACAAAGGCTGCCAACTGGACAGCACAGCTCTTTAAAAAATGGGGACTGCAACCTTTTGAAAAAAAATATTTGCATGACTATCAAACTGCTTTTTCGTTGGTGAATGCGGCAGAAATGAAGCTGTTCATTTTTAAATCCGGCAGTTCAGCAGAGAGTGATTTTGAAGAAGTAAAGCTTGAACCGCTGAAAGACTTTTTCCCGCTGCTTTTTTCAGACAGCGGCGATGCGGAAGCAGGTCTGGTTTTTGCCGGCTGGGGCATAAGTGCGGCTGAACTCGGCTATGATGATTATCAATACCTGAATGTTGCAGGCAAATTTGTTCTCTGCTTTAGAGGAGTTCCCGACAATCAGGATCCACGCTTTCAGCATTACGATGAGCATCGTGTGCGAATGCAAACCGCATTTTCCAAAGGAGCGCGGGGGCTGATCTATATCTATCCTGAAATTCAGGCTAATCCGAACGGAGATCGTATCAGTGGCTTTCTGGGGGCGCAAATCAGTGAAAAAGCTGCTGACAGAATTTTTTCGGAAAAAGGAATTAACTGCAGCGAGTTAAAAAAAGATTTGCAAACCTATAAAGTTCCCCTCTCCTTTGAATTGAAATCCAGACTGAAATTTTTTGTAAAAGCAGACTATTTTCCTCAGGCAACCGGCTATAATGTGGCCGGTTTTATCGAGGGAAGCGACAAACAGCTCAGGCATGAGCTAATTGTTATCGGTGCTCATCTTGATCATGTGGGCACCCATCTCGGCTACATCTTTTATGGAGCAAATGACAATGCTTCCGGAAGTGCTGTGGTTTTGAGTCTGGCAAAAGCTTTTGCCGGCATGAACAGAAAGCCGAAAAGATCATTGCTCTTTGTGCTTTTCGGCGGTGAAGAACAGGGATTGCAGGGTTCAACAGATTTTGCCGGAAAATTAGCCGGAAGTTCTTACCGGGTAAAATTAATGATCAATCTTGATATGGAAGGTGCCGGAGATCAGGCTCTGGTTTTTTATTCTTCTTCAGAACAACTAAAAGGGATCATCGAACGGGCAGATAAATTTGAAAAGAGCGTTGCAGTGATGCGCGAGATTAAGGGAGTTGGTGTTCGTGGTTCCGACTACGCTCCGTTTTTCAGCCGGGGAGTGCCCTGTATTTCTGTTTTTTCTAATGGCCCGCATCTTAATTATCATCAGCCGGGAGATTCAATTTTCAGAATCAATCCCGCTATTCTGGAAAAGATTGCCCGTTTTACTTTTTTAACAACGCTTTTGGCTGCTGAATAACTGCTGAAAGAGTAGTTTTAAAGCAACTTCAGACCAGGAAAACTTTTTTAAAAAGCAGAGCCAAAGAGTTCCAAAGCGGTTTTTCGCTGATTACTTTTTTCGCTTACCATTTAGTTCTTAAAGTGGTTTTAATATGTTAAAATAAAAACATGAAAAATGTTCTGGTTACCGGCGGTGCCGGATATATCGGCTCACAAATGATTCTGCATTTACATCAGGCGGGCTATTTCCCGGTGGTTATTGACAATTTAAGCAGCGGAAAGAGCGAAAATGTTCTTTACGGCGATTTCTATCAGACTGATATTGCAGATCGGGCTCAGGTGAGCAGAATAATCAGAGACTATGATCTGGATACAGTTTTGCATTTTGCGGCTTTTATTGTGGTTGAAGAGAGTGTGCGTCAGCCCTGGAAATACTTTCAGAATAACTTTATCAAAGGTTTTAATTTTTTACAGACCGCCCGTCAGTGCGGGGTGAAAAAATTTATTTTTTCTTCAACTGCTGCGGTTTATGGCAGCGGAAAAGATGAACCGCTCAGCGAAGATTTTCCTCTTAATCCTCTCAATCCTTACGGACAATCAAAAGCGGCAATGGAAATGCTTTTGCGATCCGTTTCGATAGCCGAGCGCGATTTTCGCTATGTTGCCCTGCGCTACTTCAATGTAGCCGGAGCAGATAAGCAGCTGCGACTGGGACAGAATTATCCCTGTCCGACGCATCTGATTACCCGTGCTTTAAAAACTGCCCTGAATGTTTACGAAAAGCTTGAAATTTATGGAACAGATTATCCTACGCCGGATGGAACGGCAATCAGGGATTATATTGATATTGATGATTTGTGTGCGGCTCATCTTCAGGCACTGAAATATCTTGAACAGGGCGGTCAAAGCGATGTTTTTAATCTTGGTTACGGACATGGTTATTCAGTTCGTCAGGTTGTGGAAGTTGTCAGGCAGGTGACCGGAGTTAATTTCCGGGTTGTGGAAAGTCCACGCCGTTGCGGGGATCCGGCAGTTTTAGTTGCCGACAGTTCGAAAGCGCGGCAGGTGCTCGGCTGGCAGCCGGCATATAATGATTTAAAGAAAATAATTTCTGCTGGCTGGAAGTGGGAAAAAAAGCTTTTACAGAAAAATTGAAAAGGTTATTGTTAATCTCTTTTTTTATTGTTTATGCGCTTAACTGCCGGGCTGAATATCCCCATTACTATTCCTGGAAAGAAACCGAATGCGATCGGATATGTGTGATCTTTCCTGATTTTTGCTATCCGCGAGCGCTTGAAGTTCTCCAAGCTGCTCTGGAAGTGCGCTTAATTCTTGAAACTTACTGGCAGCAGCAGTTCCAAAAAAAAATATATATAGTTTTGCAGCTCAACAGTGATCAGGCTAATGGTCTGGCGACTAACTTTCCTGATAATTTAATAGTTTTTTTTTTTGTTTTGCCTTTTAGCCATTCGGAAATCGGTAATTTTAAAAACTGGGTGCGTTCAGTTCTGGTTCACGAAATGACGCACCTGTTTCAGCTGCAATTCGATAATTCCTTCAGCAGGGCTTTGCGCATGATTTTCGGCCGTTTCCCGCTTTTTTTCCCGGCAGTAAATTTTCCCGGATTTATCAGTGAAGGTCTGGCGGTTAAGGCGGAGTCAGACTTAGCAGAAGGAGGAAGAGAGGACAGTGCAGAATTTGAGCAGATTCTGACAAGAATGGCTCAGAGTAATTATTTTCTCGACTGGCAGGAAACCGGGGGATATACTTTGAGCTGGCCGGCGCGGAAGGCGCCCTATATTTACGGAAGCAAATTCGTTGATTATTTAATCAGCAGGTATGGAAAAGAGAAGCTGATCCGTTTCCTGAAAGAGATGAGTGCTGCGCCGGTTACTTCGGTTGCCCGCTCTTTTAAGCGTGTCTATCGTCAGGAACTGGCTGCAAGCTGGAACGAATTTCAGAAAACTTTTTCGGCGAGAGCGGAAAAATTGCCTGAAAATTTGCAGATTTTAACCACTGACGGCAACCTGAAACTTTTTCCCTGTTTTTTGAGCAAACAGGAGATTGTCTTTTATGCAAATGATTTTCAGTCAAAACCAGCTGTCTGGAAGCTTGACCTGAATTCAAAGAAGAGAAAAAAACTCTTTGCAGTTTTCAATCTTGAAGGTTTTTTTACTGCAAAAGATCGGTTTTTGTTTTCA
>FWPV01009332.1_pt1 | contig 16620 bp, 17 predicted proteins | sample 2228371 | NCBI WGS metagenome assembly FWPV01 (sample SAMEA103939776, study PRJEB20133) | metagenome | reverse complement strand
CCGAAAAGAATGCTAGATTAGCGGTGATCCCACGGATTGACCCTGCTGAGGTGGTTCATGAACTGGTCTACACCGCACCCCGATCCTTTGGCCGAAGTCGCCGCGCACACCTTGCCGGCAGCGCAAGTCGCGGCACGTCTGGAGGTGGACCCGGCGCAAGGTTTGACCCCAGACCAAGCGCAAGCGCGGCGTGCGGTTTATGGCCTGAACCGTCTGCCGCAGGAATTGCCCGACCCGTGGTGGCGGCGCGTCGGGGAGCAGCTCCGTAACCCCTTGTTGGGGATTCTGGTGCTTGCGGCGGTCGTGTCAGCAGCGATCGGCCACACCATCGATGCGTTGGTGATCGCCGCGGTCGTGGTGCTTTCGGTGCTGTTGGGGTTAGTGCAAGAGGGCCGGGCGCAAAAGGCGATTGCTGCGGTGCAAAAGATGCTTGCCCCCAAAGCGATGGTGGTGCGCGCGGGGCAGCGACGTGAGATCGACGCCACCGAGCTCGTGCCAGGAGACATGGTGTGGCTGGAAGCCGGCATGGTGGTGCCGGCGGACGTTCGGTTGCTGACGGCGCGGCAGCTTGCGGTCAATGAAAGTGTGCTCACCGGGGAGTCGCTGCCGGTAGAGAAAGATCCGGCGCCGTTGTCCGACCCGCTTCTGCCGCTTGCGGAGCGCAAGAACTGTCTCTTTTCCGGCACGTTGGTGGTGCGGGGAGTCGCCACCGGGGTGGTGATTGCCACCGGCGCGGCGAGTGAACTGGGCAAAATCGGCGCAATGGTGGCGCGAACCCATGCCGTGACCACACCGCTGATGCGCCGGCTCGAGCAATTTGCGCGCCATTTGTCCGCTGGCATCGTGGCGGCAACGGCGTTGTTGTTTGCCTGGGCGGTGATGGGGCCGGCCGGATGGACGGCAGGGGAGGCGTTTCTGGCTTCCGTGGCGATTGCGGTCGCGGCGATTCCCGAGGGGCTACCGGCGATGGTGGTGATCATTTTGGCGGTGGGGGCGCAGCGGCTGGCGCAGGCGCGCGCGTTGGTGCGCCGCTTGCCAGCGGTCGAGACGTTGGGTTCGGCCACCTTGGTTGCTTCTGACAAGACCGGCACGCTCACCCAAAACGAACTGACGGTGACGCGCTTGCTGCTGCCACAAAGGGACTACCAGGTGAGCGGCGTGGGGTATGCGCCGCAAGGGTCGATCCGCCCCGTTGGCAGTGAGGGCGGAAACACCGTAGCGTGGCCCGATGAGGTGCTGCGGCTTCTCGAGGCCGGAGTGTTGTGTAACGACGCCGAATTGCGGGCGCGCGCCGATGGTATGTTTGAACCGGTGGGAGACCCGCTGGAAGTGGCGTTACTCACTGTTGCGCTCAAGGCGGGTGTGGAACCGGAGTCGGTGCGGCAACACTGGCGGCGACGCGACGTGATTCCGTTCGATGCCGCGAACCGCTGGATGGCGACGTTACATGCAAATGCCGAAGGCGAGCACCGGCTGGTGATCAAAGGCGCGTTCGAAGCGGTGGCGCCGCGTTGCCGCGACGTCGAGCTCTTGGCATGGAAAGCGCGCCTGAATCTGGCGGCCAGCGAAGCGCTGCGACTCATTGCCGTGGCGGAACGACGCTTTGCACCGCATGAGGCACCGACGCAATGGCAAGAAGCGATGCTGCAGGATCTGAGCCTGCTGGGAGTGTTCGGTCTCATCGACCCGGTGCGTCCTGAAGCGGTGCAAGCGGTAGCGGCGTGTCATCGCGCCGGGGTACGGGTGGTGATGGTCACCGGCGACGATCCGGTGACCGCGGCGGCGATTGCGCGGGCGTTGGGGTTGCCCCAGACCGAGGACCCGGTGACAGGGCGCGAGATCGAAACCTTGGACGATGAGGCGTTGTTGGTGCGGCTACGGCATTGCGACGTGGTGGCACGCGCCGCACCCGAGCAAAAAATGCGCTTGGTGCAGCTGTGGCAACGTGCCGGCGAGATCGTCGCCATGACCGGCGATGGTGCCAACGACGCGCCAGCGTTGCAGACCGCGCACATCGGCATTGCGATGGGAATGCGCGGCACCGACGCGGCGCGATCGGCCGCAAGCCTAGTGTTGGCCGATGACAACTTCGCGACCATCGCCCGAGCGCTGCTTTGGGGCCGCACCGCGTACGACAACATCAAGAAGGTGATCGCCTTTGCGCTGGTCACGAACCTGGCGCAGGCGTTGGCCGTGGCGGTGGCGATGGCGCTGGGTTGGGCGCTACCCATCAGCGCCACCCAGATCCTTTGGGTCAACCTCATCACCACGGTGTTACTGACCACCGCGCTCGCGTTCGAGATGCCTGAGGCCGAGGTGATGGCACGCCCACCCCGGGCTCCGTCTGAACCGTTGTTATCCCGGCCGATGCTCGTGCGACTCGTCGGCTTGGCAGCGGTGGCGAGCGTGTTGACTCTCGTGGCATTTTATGGGACGGAACCATTCTTGGGTGGGAACGCCGCTCGGACTTTTGCCGTCAATGTGCTGGTGGCGCTGCAGGTGGGGTTGCTGATCGCCAGCCGCTCGTTCGTGCTGCCGTCTTGGCGGCTGCGTTCGGGTTGGCAACCGGTGTCGTTTGCGGTCGTGGCGATCGTGGTTGTACAATGGGCCATGATGCACCTGCCGCCACTGCAGATGGCGCTTGGCACCACGCCGCTTCCTGTTTGGTCATTGGGCGTTTTTGCCGCGGCAACGTTGTTGGCGTGGGGTCTTACCGAAATGGAAAAAGCGTTTTGGCGGGCCCGAGGCGTACGGGCCTTTTGATCGGGAAAGGAGCACATGATGCCTGTGATGGCTACGAGCAAAATTCGGTGGATGGGTTGGTCGCTGCTTTTGTCGGCAGCTCTCTTCAGTACCGGTTGCGTTACCCCCGGTTTGGGAAGTGGCAATTACGCACGAACTGAGGCGCGCCGCGCGATGGAAGTCGAGTACGGCGTCGTCGAGGCGGTACGTTATGTGCAGATCGAAGGAACGCAAACCGGCGCCGGCGCGGTGACTGGCGCGGTGCTTGGCGGGGTTGCGGGTAATACGCTGGGTGGCGGACGCGGACGTGTGGCGACGACGGCAGTGGGTGCCGTGGCCGGTGCTGTTGCTGGTCAAGCTTTGGAGCGTACTGTCACGGCCAAGCCCGGTGTTGAAGTCACCGTGCGGCTCGACAACGGCCGACGCTTGGCGGTGACGCAGGAGGATCAGGGCGAAGACTTCCGTGTGGGCGAGCGCGTGCGGGTGCTGTATGACCGTGCCGGCAACGCCCGCGTGGCGCGTTGAGGTTCAGCGCTCCGGATAATACGGTCTGACCTCGAACCCTGCCACCCCTTGCTCGAACGTCTCGAGCACGATCGCCAGCGGTTGGCGGTGGCGGGCCGGCAGTACCGCATCGGGGTGAGCGCCGAGTTCTTGCGGAGCGAGCAGCCGCCGCGCCAGGGGTCGGCCCAGCGCATCTTGCAGCGTGAGCGACAGATGCGGCCAGGCTTGCGGATACTCGGCGCGATTGATGAGCGTCAGCTCCAAGGTGTAGAGGCCCGGGGAGGGTTCTTTGATCAGGCGCATGTCATCTACCGCCAAATGCCGCACGTCCTCGGGCGGGGTGACGACGCAATCCAGGTGCTGACAGGCTTTTTTCAACCACGACAAAGTGGGCGGGTAGAGGCGGATGAGGTCTTTATGCCAGACGACCACCGCTTGCACCGCTGCGCTTGCCATCAGTAGCGCAAATAACACGAACGCCAGAGTTGCCGCAAAAGGGTGCGATCGACTCTCACGGGCAGTGCGCAACCGTACCGGTGGCGGGGGAATGGAGGCCGCCCCTTGGTCGAAGGAAACAGCACTCGCGCTGAGTCGGGCGGTTCCCTCCTGATTGCCTGAGGGTTCGCCGAGTACTGAGGCCTGGGCAGAGGGGCGTGTACGAGCTTCGGCCAAACCTTGCGCTGTTGCCAACGAAGTCTCTGGCGGCTGAGTCAGCGTCGAAGTGGTCTCGGCATCCAGATGGTTTTGGGTTGCCCAACCGGCAGGCGCTTGGGTAGGGGGGACTTTCGACGGCTCGGTTTCAGGCAGCGCAGAGGGGACGCGCGGTTCGTCCCGCGGCGCGAAAACGCTGTCGCCCACGCTGGTCGCGCGTGGGCGAAAAACCTGCGGCGGCGGGGAAGGGGGCGTGGACGGCTCTGCGGGTAGCGCTTCGAACGCTTCGAAACACTCGCCGCACAGCGCCCAGCCACGGGATTTGAGCAACGTGTCGCGCCGTGCCCGAAACGTTGAGCCGCAATGCGGGCAGCGGGTCACCACGATCTCGTTGGTATTTTCCTCAACCATGTCGCAACGCTTCGCTTCTCGGCGCGGTTTTCAAACGATGACGTAGGCAGAAAATCGCTCATCCCTGGGCGGGAGTCCCGGTGGTATGCCGCACGCCTTCGAGCCGCACCCAGCCGTCACGCTGCGCGCCGGCAGCGAGTGCTACGTACGGCGCATACGCCGCGATCACTTCCTCGGCCTGTTCCTGCAATATGCCGGTGAGCGCTAGCCGGCCACCCGGAGCGACAGCTTGCGCAATTACCGGCGCGAGCACAATCAAGGGCCGCGTCAGGATGTTGGCAACGACGAGGTCGAAAGTCTCAACCAGCGGCTCATGGCCTGAACGCACGTCAATGCAAGCGGCGACCCCGTTGGCAGCGGCGTTGTCGCGCGTGGCGGTGAGCGCCGCGGGGTCGATGTCGATGGCCACCACCCGTTCCGCCCCCAGTTTCGCCGTGGCAATTGCCAGGATACCCGAACCGCAGCCGTAGTCGAGCACGCGCATTCCAGCGCGCACGTGCTGCACCAGCCACTCCAGGCACAGCGCTGTGGTGGCGTGGCTGCCGGTACCAAAGGCTAGCCCCGGATCGAGCCGCAACACCACCTGCGCCTCAGACGGCGGTTCGTGCCATGACGGTACGATCCACAGTGCCCCATCGGCGATCGCGATCGGGGCAAATTCGCTTTGTGTGCGCCGCACCCAGTCGTCGGCGGGCACCGGGAGGACTTCGAGGGCGTGAGGCAGCACGACTTTGGCCGCACGCGCCGCTTGCCCAAGCTGTGCTTCCCACGGCGCGTCAGCGTCAAATAGCGCAACCACACGGCAGCGATCCCACAGGCGCACCGCTTCGCCCGGTTCGGCGTACTGGGGGCGTTCCGCCTCGGTACCGGCGTCGGCGTCTTCGAGCGTGCACGACAGGGCGCCGCAGTTCAGCAGCGTCTCGGCCAGCCGCTCCGCCGCGTCGGTAGGCAGCACAAAACGCACTTCTAGCCACGGGTGGGGGGTATCCGAGGCGTGATGCAAGCCCGAGGGTGGCGGCGGTGGCGACGTCGCCGTCTGCGGCGGGGCACTGCTGGGGGGAGTGCTCGAGGTGCCCAGCGGCGTTGACGCCTCAAGGGGAGATGACAGGGCCATAGGGCTTACTTTTTCCCGTGTGCGTCGAGCCAGTGTTCGAGGTAATGGATGCTGGTGCCACCGGCGATGAACCCTGGGTCTTGCATCAGCTGCAAGTGCAGCGTGGCGTTGGTTTGAATGCCGGTGACGACGAATTCTTCTAACGCGCCACGCATTTTGGCGATCGCTTGTGCGCGCGTCGGTGCGTGCGCAATGAGCTTGCCGATCATCGAGTCGTAATGGGGCGGCACCATATAGCCGGAGTAGGCGTGCGAATCGACCCGCACGCCAAAGCCGCCGGGAGCGTGCCATTGCTCGATGCGCCCCGGGGAGGGCGTGAAGCGATAGGGGTCTTCGGCGTTGATGCGGCATTCGATCGCGTGGCCGCGCAGCACGATGTCTTCCTGGCGGAACCACAGCGGTTCGCCCGCGGCAATGCGGATCTGCGCTTGCACCAGATCGATGCCGGTGATCATTTCGGTGACCGGATGTTCGACCTGGATGCGCGTGTTCATCTCGATGAAATAAAAGCGCCCGTTCTCATAAAGAAACTCGAAAGTACCGGCGCCGACGTAGCCGATGCGTCGGCACGCTTCGACGCATGCCGCGCCGACTTCGGCGATCAACGCGCGGTCAATGCCGGGCGCCGGGGCTTCTTCGATCACTTTTTGGTGCCGCCGTTGCATCGAGCAGTCGCGTTCGCCCAGCCACACCGCGTTGCCGTGGGTATCGGCCAGCACCTGGATCTCCACATGCCGCGGCTGGGTGAGGAATTTTTCGAGGTAGATCTCGGGGTTGCCAAACGCCGCGCCGGCCTCGTTGCGGGTGGTTTCCACGGCCGAAAGAAGCGCCGCTTCGGTGTGCACCACGCGCATGCCGCGGCCGCCTCCGCCGCCCGCGGCTTTGAGGATCACCGGGTAGCCCACTTCGCGCGCGATGCGGCGGATCGCCTCGGGGTCGTTGGGCAACGCCCCGTGGGAACCAGGAACGCACGGCACACCCGCTTCCTGCATCGCGCGTTTGGCGCTGACTTTGTCGCCCATCAACGCGATGGTTTCGGGCTTGGGGCCGATGAACACGAAACCGCATTCCATCACTCGGCGCGCGAACTCGGCGTTTTCGGACAAAAAGCCGTAGCCGGGGTGGATCGCTTCGGCGTCGGTGACTTCGGCCGCCGCGATGATCGCTGGAATGTTGAGGTAGCTTTTCGCTGCTGGGGCTGGACCGATGCACACCGCTTCGTCGGCCAAGCGCACCGGTTTGCTGTCGCGGTCGGCTTCGGAATACACCACCACCGTGGCAATCCCCAGCTCGTGGCAGGCGCGCAGAATGCGCAGCGCGATCTCGCCGCGGTTGGCGATGAGCACTTTGGAAAAGAGCGGTTTGTCCATGACTTACCCGATCACGAAAAGCGGCTGGCCGTATTCGACCGGCTGGCCGTTTTCGACCAGAATCGCTTTGACCACGCCGGCCACATCGGCTTCGATCTCGTTCATCAGTTTCATCGCTTCGATGATGCACAGCCGGTCGCCCACTTTGACCGTGCTACCCACCTCGACGAAGGGCGGCGCGTTGGGCGAGGGGGCGCGGTAGAACGTACCGACCATCGGCGATTTGACGACGTGCCCCGCCGGTAACCCTGAGCCTTCGGAAGCAGCAGGGGTGGGTTCGCTAGCAGCCAACAAGGGTTGCGGTGCAGTGGGCACCGGGGTGGCATGAACGGTCAGGCCAGCCGGATAGCTGGGCGGGAAGGGATACGCCGGTGCGGGAACGTGCTTGGCGATGCGCACTTTTTCTTCGCCTTCGGTGATCTCGATTTCGGCGATTCCCGAGGCTTCCACAAGTTCGATGAGCTTTTTCAGTTTGCGCAAGTCCATGGTGGTGCTCGATTCCAGGGTTAAGTTTCAGGGAAAGATCCGTAGCCATGACGTTGAAACGTGACCATGCACACCCCAAGCGGGATCATCCGGAAGGTTGGCCGCTGCTTTGCCGTTGTCCGAGCCAGCGCAGCGCCGCTTCCAACGCCGCTTCGTAGCCAAACGCGCCTAGCCCGACGATCACCCCCACTGCCTTGTCCGAAAGGTAGGAGTGGCGGCGAAACGGTTCGCGCGCATGCACGTTGGACAGATGTACCTCGATGAACGGGATCTGTACCGCGAGCAGCGCGTCGCGGATCGCGACACTGGTGTGCGTATAGGCGCCGGGGTTAATGAGGATGAAATCCACCCCCTCTTCCATCGCCGCCTGGATGCGATCGACCAGCTCGCCCTCGTGGTTGCTCTGAAAGCTTTCTACGACCGCGGTGTTGCCGGCGCGAGCGCTCAGCGTGGTGTGGATGTCCGACAGTGTCGTGCGACCGTAGATCTCCGGCTCGCGCACGCCCAGCAAATTCAGGTTGGGGCCGTGCAGCACCAGGATACGCCAGGGTTCGGGTTCGCCAGTCGTCATGATTTTGCCACTTCAACGCGACAAACCCGAAGTTTGCCGCAGATCGGCGAAATTGCCTAGAGGGTCACCGAGGCACGTGCGCGGCGAGCGCTTTTGCGATCGCGGCTTCCAGCTGTTCCCGGGTCATCAATCCCACGTGCTGCGCGACCGGTTCGCCACGCGCGTCGAGCACCAGCGTAAACGGCATGCCACGCGTTGGGTTGCCCAAACGTACCGTCTGTCCGAGCGCAAAACCCGCGCCGATCAGGGTGGGGTAGGGCAGATCGAAACGCTCGATCATCGCCAAGAGCTTTTCGCGTTCATCCAGCCCAATGCCGATGAACTGCACGTCGCGATCGGCGTAGGCACGCGCCACCGCGGCGAAGTCGGGCAGTTCCCGCTCGCACGGCGGGCACCAGCTCGCCCAGAAATTGATCACCCGCACTTTGCCCGACCAGTCAGCGAGGGTGTGGGAGGTGCCGCTGCGCACTTCGGGCAGCTGCAGGGTCACGAGGCGCTGCAATGCCTCGCGGTCGTATGTATCTGCCGACACCTGGCGAGCGGTGGGATCGGTGGCGGCGGTATTGAAAAAGGCCCAGAGCACGAACGCCGAGAGCGCCGCGGCGATGAACCACTGCCGTCGCGTCGGCGCTCGCGGGGTGGGGGAGGGTTGGGGGGCGGAGGTGCTCATTGCCTGCTCCTGCAAGTTTGGGGCAAAAATTGCTTCGATTCGGACGGTTGGCTAAAAACGGCTATGAGGGCATGATGGACCCTTCGCTGAGTATCTGCTCCAACTGCGCGCGGGTCAGCCCCCGCTCGTCTTTGCGTCGCCGCCGTTCGTCTAGGCGCGGCCAAACGCGCAGCCGCACCGGTGTTGGGGTGTCTTCGAGTACCAGTTCGATTTCCGGGCGATGCGCGCCTTTTTCTTTGGGCGTATCGCCGTGAAAGCGCCGCGCTTCGTTGAGTAGAAAGATCTCCACGTCTTTGGCGGTATCGGCAAAGACGTCGATTTCGATCTCCGCAAGCGGCCCGGCGGTGCCCGCGGCGACGTGCCCGACCAGATAGGTCGGCCATGGCAGCCAGCGCAGAATGGCCAGCGCTTCGCGGCGCAGGGTTTCTTGCCGCTGAGCGTCCTCTTCGTCGCCGAGCTCGGCGAGGAACGCCTTTAGCGCCGCTTTGACTTCATCGTCGGAGGGCAGTTGCGTGCGCGGCGGCAAGCCCAGGCGGCGCAGCGCCTTGCGTTTAGCGAGCGCCAGGTCGCGAATGCCCTCATCGAACACCAGTTGTGCCGCGACATAGGCAACTTCGGCGCGCGGATCGGAGATTTCCCAGCTTGGCGGTGTCATCGTATGGCGTTGGTATGCGACAATGCGCGCCGATTGTAGCCTAAGGTGCAAGCAAAGATGCACGTTCATATCCTCGGAATCGGTGGGGTGTTCATGACGGGAGTTGCGCTCATCGCGCGCGCGCTGGGGTATCGAGTCACCGGCTGCGATGGGCCGCTGTATCCGCCGATGAGCGAAGTGCTGGCAGCGCAAGGGATGACTCCCTTCGTCGGTTATGACGCCGATCAGGTGCGGCTTCGGCCCGATCTTTTTATCATCGGCAACGCCATCAGTCGCGGCAATCCACTGCTGGAGGAGATTCTGGAGCGCAACCTGCCCTATGTCTCGGGACCGCAGTGGTTGAGCGAAGCGGTGCTGCGCAATCGCTGGGTGCTGGCGGTGGCCGGCACCCACGGAAAAACCACCACCACGGCGATGCTCGCGCACGTGCTCGAGCAAACGGGGCATGCGCCGGGGTATCTGATCGGTGGGGTGCCGCTTGCGTTCGACGCGCCGGCGGCGTTGGGTTCAGGTCGGACGTTCGTGATCGAAGCCGACGAGTACGATACCGCCTTTTGCGATAAGCGCGCCAAGTTCGTGCATTATCGCCCGCGAACCTTCGTGATCAACCACCTGGAGTATGACCACGCGGACATTTATCCGGATCTGGCGGCGATTGAGACGCAGTTTCACCACGCGATCCGCCTGATTCCGCGCTCGGGTCGAGTGATCGCGCGGGCGGGGCTGGATGCGATCGACCGGGTGCTGGCGCGCGGCTGCTGGAGCGACGTGGCGCGCTTCGGGGCGCGGGGCGAAAGCGCGCATTGGCAGGTGGCGCGCGACGGCGAACGCGTCGCGTTCTGGCGCGGCAAGGATTTTTTGGGGGAAGTGCAGTTGGCATTACCCGGCGAGCACAACGCGTTCAACGCGCTCGCGGCGGTGGCGGCGGCCGAACACGTCGGCGTGGCGCCACAGGAGGCGATCGCGGCGCTGGGCACCTTTGCCGGCGTGCGGCGGCGGCAGGAGATGCGCGGTGTGGCGGCTGGGGTGACGGTGTATGACGATTTTGCCCATCACCCCACGGCGATCGCCGCGACGCTTACTGCGCTTCGGCCGCAGGTCAAGGGAAGGCTGATCGCGGTGTTCGAGCCGCGCTCGAACACGATGAAGCTCGGCACGTTGCAAGCGGCGCTACCGGGGGCGCTCGCGCAAGCCGACGCGGTGTGGTGCTACGCGGCGGGGCTAGCGTGGGATGCGGCAGCAGCGCTGGCCCCGCTCGGGGGGCGCGCGCGGGTGCGCGATGACCTGGCGGCGCTGGTGGCGGAGGTCGCGGCGTTTGCGCAACCGGGGGACGCGGTGGTGGTGATGAGCAACGGCGCCTTCGGCGGCGTGCACGAGCGGCTCTTGGCGGCGCTGGCAGCGCGGGGCGAAAGTTCCCCGGGGTAACGGATCTTTATTTGCTGTGTCACAGGAGTGCATCGGCAAGGCTTCAGAGCGATCAAAGAGAAAGGGCGGGTGTTGTGCAGATCACCAAAACCACGGTCATGTCGCAGCAAGGAGATAAAGCGGTTCGCCCCTCTTATTGGATGCAGGCGTGCCATGAGTTACAGACGCGCGATGCGCGCATGGCGGCGCTGATCGCGGCGTATGACGGCGAGCTCCTTTCGTCGCACGGCGATGCGTTTGTGACACTTGCGCGCGCGATCGTCGGGCAGCAGGTGTCGGTGCTGGCGGCGGACCGGCTGTGGGCGCGACTGACCGCGGCGCTGGGGGCGGTGACGCCACAGGCGATTGTTGGCGCCGAGGTTGCAGTGCTGCGCGCGGCGGGGCTATCGCAGCGCAAAGTCGAGTATCTGCGCGATCTGGCGGCGCATTTCGTGAGCGGTGGGATCGACCCGCGGGGCTGGGCGCAGAAAACGGACGAGGCGATCATCGCGGAACTGACCGCGGTGCGTGGCATCGGTCGCTGGACGGCGCAGATGTTTTTGATTTTTCATTTGCTGCGGCCAGATGTATGGCCGTACGATGACTTGGGGCTGCGACGAGCGTTGGTGCAGCACTACGGCTTACCCGAAGAAGCGGCGCCGCGCTTTTGGCTCGAAGCAGGTGAACGGTGGCGCCCCTGGCGCACGGTGGCAACGTGGTATTTGTGGCGCAGCCTCGATCCGGTGCCGGTGGCGTATTGAGGCCGACGCCGCGCGGGCGGTAGCAGCGAAGTTCTCACCGCTGTTCATTGGGCAATGCAGCCGACACATTTACGGCGGGCGTAATCTGTGCCTTGACGCCAAAGCCTACCGCTGCACCCTCAAGACCCGTTGCCGCCAGCGGGTCTGCTCTCCCTCGCCGCGCGGTCCAGGCGCCGCGCTTCGTCGTCGCTGATGAACTCGAACACGCGCACGACTTTGCGCACCCCTTGAGTCGTCCGAGCGATTTCGGTGGCACTGTTGGCTTCGGTGCGCGTGACCAGTCCCATGAGAAAAACGACCCCGCCCTCGGTGACCACCTTGATGTGATGCGCCGCGACGTTTTTCGCGCCCATGAGCCGCGCTTTGACTTGGGTGGTAATGTTGGCGTCGCTGGCGCGCGAGGCCAGGGTGGAAGGCGGGGCAACGACCGTTTCATTGACCGCGGCGCGTACGTTCGGCTGCGCAGCAGCGATTCGTTCGACGCGCTGGCGCGCTTCGTCGTTCGGCACTTCCCCGGTAAGCAGCACGATCCGGTTGAACGAGGTGACGTTGACGTGCGCACGATCGCCGAGCTGCCGGCTGATTTCACTGCCGATCGTCCATTCCAGCCGCTCGTCTTCGACGACGGCGCCAGAGGTACGGCGATCCGCGGCGACCGAAGCGCCGACCGCTACCCCCGTGGCGACGACGGGGAAACACGCCGTCAGTTGGGTGACTGCGGCCAAGGCCAATATCGCCAGTGCCATGCGGCGCGTCATGCATCGAGTCATCTCAGGGTTCTCCCAAAAGCAATCGTTCCCAGGCTTCCAAAAGATTATGCACCAAAAACAACCAAAGTTCGTCGCGGCGCGTGGAGGGAAGGTCGGCAGGCAACGCCAGCAGCACGTCCGGGGCGGGATGCAGGGTGAGCGCGTCGTTGGCACCGACGACGAGGCTCGGGCAAGCGCATTCGCGTGCGGCGGCAAGTAGCGGCACGATCCGTTCAGCGGCGGTGTCGACATGCACCAACAGCACCAACACGTCCTGGGGTTGCAGCAGCACGTCAATCGGCTGGCCGTTTTCGGCGGCGTCGGGGGACAGAAGGGGCAGCAGCGCCACCGCCAGCGGCGGGCGATGGGGGGCGCACCAGAGCTGGCGCACGAAATGCGCCGCCAGATGCTGCACCGGTTCGTCGGCAACACACCAAACGCGTTTGCCGGCAATCACTGTCGCCGCCAGCGGCTCGGCGGCTGCGGCGATCGCAGGCGCGAGCACCGTCGCGAGTTCGTGGTACAGCGCTTGCTGAAACGCAAAATGCTCCAGGATCTCTTCGCTCAGCTCCATCCTGCGTCCTCGAGACTAAAAGCGGCGCGCCAGTGTTGCGGCGGCGCGCTGGCCTCGGTAAAAGTGAGTACATCAAAACGCATCGCGCGGTGTGCGTGTGCGCGTCCCGCGCCCACCAGCCAGTACTGCGCGGTGAGCGCGATGCGGCGGCGTTTGCGCGCATCTACCGTTTCGATCGCCGTGCCAAAGCGACTCGAGCGGCGTTGGCGCACCTCCACGAACACCAGCGTGGCTCCATCCAGCGCAATCAGGTCGATCTCGCCACGCCGGCAGCGCACGTTGCGCGCGAGGATCCTCCATCCCTGTGCCTGACACCACGCGGCGGCCAGCGCCTCGAACTGGGCGCCGCGCGTGTTCGGCGGGTTATCATTGCCGGAATCGGTTGAGGAGTGTTTGCTCATGCCTGCCTGGTGGCGCGAAGGGTTGGCGCAAGGATCGTGGTTGCGACCGGAGCCGACATTGTACGTGGTGGCGACCCCGCTTGGCAATTTGTACGATATGAGCTTCAGGGCGCTGGCGGTGCTCGACGCGGTAGCAGGAATCGCCGCGGAAGACACGCGCGTGTCGGCAAAACTGCTGGCGCATTGGGGTATTCGCACGCCGCTGGTGGCGGTGCATGCGCACAATGAGCGCGCGGCCGCCGAGGTGCTCATCGAACGGTTGCGCGCCGGGGAATCGTGGGCGTTGATCACCGATGCCGGAACGCCGGCAGTCTCCGACCCTGGGGCGCGGTTGGTGGCCGCAGTGCGGACCGCGGGCTTTGCGGTGGTGCCGATCCCTGGTCCCAGTGCGGTGGCGGCGGCGGTGTCGGTGAGCGGCTTGTGCGAAGAGGGGTTTTGCTTTCGCGGCTTTTTGCCCAGCAAAGCCAACGCGCGTGAGGCGGCGTTGCGTGCGGCGCTCGCGGGCGACTTGCCTAGCGTTTGGTTCGAAGCCCCGCATCGCATCGCCGCGGCGTTGGCGGCCTTAGAAGAGATTTGTGGCAAGGAGTACCCCCTGTTCGTCGCGCGCGAGATGACTAAGCGCTTCGAGGAGTATTTCGCCGGCACGGTGGGTGAAGCGCAAGGGTGGCTCGCGGCGCGCGCGGAGCGACAACAAGGCGAGTTCGTCCTCGTCGTGCCGCCGCGGCGCGATGAAGCCGCCGCCTGGGCCGAGGCGCAACGCTGGTGCGGTGAGTTTTGCGCCGCCGGCGTGCGCTTGCCGCAGGCGGTGCGCTGGGCGGCCGAAATCGCTGGCGTTTCGCGCAAGGCGCTGTACGCTTGGGCTTTGACGCAGAAGTGGGATAATCCTGCGATCGAGACAGAAAGCGAGAAGTCGTGATGTCCCAGTCTTGCACCGAGATCGAGCTGCCGCGCCCTGATGACTGGCACCTGCACGTGCGCGACGGTGCGGCGATGGCCGCGGTGGTGCCGCACACCGCGGCGGTGTTCGGGCGCGCGTTGATCATGCCCAATCTCAAGCCGCCGGTAACCAGCACTGCGGCGGCAGTCGCGTACCGCGAGCGCATTCTGGCGGTCGCGCGGGCGCAAGGGGGGGCGGCGGCGCGGTTCGAGCCGCTGATGACGTTGTATCTGACCGAAGCCATGCCCCCCGAGGAAATCGACCGGGCAGTGGAAAGCGGCGTCGTCGTGGCCGCCAAGCTCTACCCGGCTGGGGCCACGACGAACAGCGATGCTGGGGTGCGGCGCATCGAGCGCATTTATCCGCTCTTGGAGCGGATGCAAGAGTGCGGGTTGGTGCTGTGCGTGCATGGGGAGGTGGTCGACCCCGCGGTGGATGTGTTCGATCGCGAAGCGGTGTTCATCGAACAAGTGCTGGCACCGACCCTGGCGCGTTTCCCGGCGCTCAAGGTGGTGCTCGAGCACATCACGACAATCGAGGCGGTAGCGTTTGTCGAAGCGACACCGCCGCAGGTCGCGGCGACGATCACCGCGCACCACTTGCGCTATAACCGCAACGCGCTGTTTGCCGGCGGGCTGCGGCCGCATCATTATTGCTTGCCGGTTTTAAAGCGCGAGCGGCATCGCCAGGCGCTGATTGCTGCGGCGACCAGCGGCAACCCGAAGTTTTTCCTTGGCACCGATTCGGCGCCACACGCGCGCACAGCCAAGGAAAGTGCGTGCGGCTGTGCCGGTTGTTACACCGCGCACGCGGCGTTGCCCTTGTACGCTGAAGCGTTTGCGGCGGCGGGGGCGCTGGAACGGTTGCCCGATTTCGCGGCGCGTTTCGGCGCGGCGTTTTACGGCTTGCCGCCGGCACGCGGTCGGGTGCGTTTGGTGCAGCGGGCTTGGACCGTGCCCGCTGAGTATCCCTACGCCGATGGGGAAGCGCTGGTGCCGCTGTGCGCTGGCGAGACGCTCTCTTGGCAAGTGGAGGAGGTGGAGGATGAGGATCGCGCGTCAACGTTGGGTCAAGCTAACGCCTAGCACAAAAAACCACCGTGGTACCGCTCAGATGTTGCTTTCGGGGTCTGACCCCCATGCGCAAACAGCACGCCTCTTGCCCCGACACGGCTCATGGCTGTTGCTCGTGCTCTTGGCGCTGGCGCTGGCAGGCTGCGAAAACGCATCCACGGCCTTCATGGTCGAAAACCGCAACCACGCGCTGGTGTGGGTGCGCGAGCAGCGATGGCCATGGGCGGACGTCGAGCAATTCGTCTTGGTGAGCCGCCTGCCGGTATGTCAGCGCCGTTGGCGCATTCAGCCCGACGCGAGCGACATGACGCCTGCCAAGGTGTATGAGGCCGGGGAGCTACTTTGGGCGATCGAACAGAAAAACCGCTGGTACCTGGCTACCACTGAGGATTGCAAAGTGCAGGTATGGCCCAATCCCAATCCGATCCCGCCCGGTCCGCTGGTTGGCGAGTTTCGCCATCGCGACGGCAAGTTGGTTTTTGTGCCGGCCTCGAAATGAGAAGCGATTGCCCTTATAATTTGTTTTGAAGTCCGCCAGGCAGTCGCCGCCGTCGTCATGACGGGGGAGGAAAGTCCGGGCTCCACAGAGCAGGATGCCGGCTAGCGGCCGGGCGCCGCGAGGCGACGGAAAGTGCCACAGAGAACAGACCGCCGATGGCCCGCAGACTGCGGGATCAGGCAAGGGTGAAACGGTGGGGTAAGAGCCCACCGCGGGACGGGTAACCGGACCGGCACGGTAAACCCCATCCGGAGCAAGGCCGAATAGGGAAGCGATAGCGTGGCTCGCGCTGCTTCCGGGTTGGCCGCTCGAGCCCGAGGGTAACTTCGGGCCTAGAGGAATGACTGCCCCTGACGCCTTTGGGCGTCAGCGACAGAACCCGGCTTATCGGCGGACTTCGTTTCCTTCGTTTTCTCAAAGCGCTTTTTCGAGATTCTTCGCGGTTTTTTCCCTTGCCTTGGGCTTAGCGCCGATTTCCTCTGCCTGGCGATTTCACCCCCTTGAGGTGGCGGTTTTGAGCGGGCTTTCTCTATCTCTGGCTTTTGCCCCTCATCCCAGCTTTTTACAGCCAAAGCGTTTGAAGCCGATCGCGTATTGTAAAAATTTACAGTTATTTTTGGTGGGGCGAAGTGGTAAAAAGTGGGTGACAGAGGGAGCGAGCGGTGTTTCAAGGAGCGCAGGAGCTGACGCTGGATGCCAAAGGCCGATTGGTGGTGCCACAGCGCCATCGCGAGGCCCTGTCGCCGGAAGGCGCGCCGGTGGTGCTCACCGCGCATCCGCATCGCTGCGTGTTGGTCTATCCGCTGCAGCGTTGGCAGCCGATCCGCGATCGGGTGGTGGCGCTGCCGGGGTTGGATCCGACCACCGCCGCCCTCAAACGTCTGTTGGTCGGTTTTGCCCAGGAGGAGACGCCCGACAATGCCGGGCGCGTGCTGGTTGCCCCGGCGCTGCGGCAATGGGCTGGCCTTGAGAAAACCGTGTGGTTGGTCGGCCAGGGGACGCATTTCGAGCTGTGGTCCGACGAAGGATGGCAGCAGCAACAGCAGCT
>FWPV01009331.1_pt1 | contig 16623 bp, 13 predicted proteins | sample 2228371 | NCBI WGS metagenome assembly FWPV01 (sample SAMEA103939776, study PRJEB20133) | metagenome | reverse complement strand
CTTCCCGGCCTCGAGCCGGGGGTGTTCATCGGCGGGCCCGCCCCTTTATCGCTTCAACAGCGATTTCTGCCATGATGCGATTCCCTTGATCATTAAGGTGAGCCCTATCCATGAACATTTCAGACCGCAGGCGCTCCCCATACTCATTGAGATCTACAACTGCAACACCCTCCTGCTGAAGTAGACTCTTGGCCTTCTCTCGAAATAGCCCATAGTGTTCAGCGGACAGGGCACCTTTGGTCCTACTATCAGTTTGTACAAGCTCTCCATCAGGTTGTAAGAGGCACAGGAAGTCTGCGTCAAAGCCTCTGAGCACGTTTCGCATCTTGATCATATTGACTGCATATCGTCTGCTGATAAGGGTTATTTTTTCGTCGAGTACGGGTTCGGTGTCCTTAGTCCGGAAAATAGGTTCTCTTGCAGCAGCACCTTTCCCTTCCCTCCAAAGGCCGACCCTCTTCAAAAACCTAAACACTCCCCAACGGACCAAAGTTCGATACAGTGCTTCCCCTGTTCGAGAACGAATTTCTTTGAAGGCCTGCCAAACGTGGGGAAACATAAGGGTGGGCACAGCTGCGAGTTTCCCTACACATGTCGATGCAGAAACAACGTACAGCATTCGCAATTGTTCCTCTAGTTCGTCAAAGCCATTGATGCCGAGCCTATTAAAATCTTGTTCTTGACTCAGGACTTGTCCAAAGTCGTTAAACCCATCGAGCACGATGACCATCTCTGGCCTCAGATCCACAAGGTGCGTAAGGACCCAGACGAGTTCCTGGCCAGATTGATAACCTATCACTGCTGCATTGATCACCTGTTTGTCAGGCAAGAGCCTCTCGAGGTGGGCGGCAAAGGTCTCCTCATCGCTTCGCAGGCCTGTGCCAAAGGCAGTGGAACCGCCGACCACTACGATCCTGCCTCGACCTTGCTGGTCTTGGTCCTGGCCCTCGCCCTGCTCGAAATCTTTTCCTCGAAATCCAAGGCTATTGATGCTGAAGTAGGGGGTCTTCTGACTCGGCATAGTTCGGTAGCCCACAAATGGGTGCATAACGAGCTTGAGATAGCCACTTTGCAGAGAGATCTTTTCTCCGCGGCCTGTATAGAGCGACCATGGGTAATAGGGTTCGACCTGTTCTTGTAGTGCGCGTTCTCTTCGTGTATGGAGTACTCCCAAAATCCACTCAGTCAATACAAGGGCAATGGCAACACCACAAAGGATCGTGATGCACGTGAATAATACCTTTTTTATTGCTCCTGCCATGATCAGTTACTCCACCTGGTCGCAGGACGTCTCATCTGTATTCTTCGCTGACCAGGGAGGGGCAGTGTACCCCAATCCCTATCGGCCCAATGTGTGTGCGACCTAACGACTCGGATCAGGCGCGCCTATTAGCAGTCCCCTGCATCCGGCTTGTTAGAACTTGTTTCCTCTTTGGCATTTTTCGAGAACTTCTGTTTCAGGAACCTGAGTAGGAGTTTCCAGTCTTGCACACACAGGGCAAAAAACGCTCCCACGGTTCCTGCGGCTGCCGGGCCGACTGGACAACCCTGTTGACCACAAAAGGGACACACAGCGAACATGGAATAAAGACCTGTAAATCCGAACCACCAGCCAAAGAATCTGAACAGGTGGCCAAACGGGGACATCTTTCTCTTGGTCTGTTCCGGTTCGATTACCTCTGATAGTGGGTCTTTTGTGTTTTGCTTTTCCATTGTTTTAACATGTGTTAGCGTTCAGACAGTTTTTCATAGGGGGCCTCTCCTGGCAAAAGCCCATAGTAGACACTGAACCAGTACGCAGACGTGTAATCATCTCCTGGTGCGACATGGGTCGGATCATCGGGTAAGTGGCACTCTACGTGGTAAGGACTTCCCTCCCAGAGGTGAGATTCCCAGCATCGGTCTTCGATCTTGTGAGGAATTGCTGTCTGGGGCTTTATGCGGACGATCTCTCCTAGCCAAGGATTCTTTTCTATTAATTCAGCGGCCCACACAGAGAACGGGTCGAGTGGAAGGGTGGGACATTCCACAAAACGCTGTACGTTCGGTGGATCCGGGAACACCGTAAGTCCGTGCATGACATCCTGCCGCAGGTAATCGACCTCGTCAGGATCGCACGCATCCAACCGCATGCATGCGCCGTAATATACTGCGTCCATCAGTGCGTAGTGGGTCCCTTTCGTATACTGCCTGGTCGTCTTCATCCATACATCATAGAATCGGCGCAATCGATCTAGATCAGGCATGAGTTTGAACAGCGTGTTGGAAACAGGCACATCGTTTATAAAGGCGAAGTAGTCAAAGTATCGGTTCAAGCCATGCCACATGGTCAGGGGTAGTAGCCGTATAGACCTGTCGAACTCAGCATCGAATTCTTTCCACCACCAAGGGTCTCCAGTCACATGCGCAGTCGAAAGGAGGATCTCGAGCCGAATGTCAGGAAGCAACTCAGCCGCAGGCCAGACCCTTCCCCATGGGTCGATGATCCGCCAGCGCTGTACCATGAGTGTACGGGCCACCCGGTCCATGTCGTCCCTGATCATCCCTTTGAGCGATTCATCGTGCAAGGTGTCGTATGCCCATGCCATAGCCCAGAACCAGTGCATGAACTTGTCTCGAGACTGATGGCCAAGCCAGAACAGGCCTTGGAATTCGCCTGTGCCGAGGTGTCTGTTGTCAGCATCCAGTGTCTCGACATTCCACGGAGCGCGATCGTAGCCTACGTAGCGCGCAATATAGCCCGGGTGCTGGGTTACGATGTGCACCAGATGAAGATACCGTGTCATCCGTTCGACCTCGGCGAGAGCAATCTCCTCACCTGTGATCTTGTAACGAAGGCACTGTGTGACAAGGTAGAAACACGTCCAGTCCGTAGAATCTCCAGCACCAAAGGTGCGGGCTATCTGAGTCCTAGTCTCGTCAGTGAAAATGATGTCTGTAACACCGCCAAGACCGGTCGTGTGCCATGCGCGTATCCACGCATCATAGGCAAGGGCCTTTGCATGAAGGTGGTCATGAAACGGGCTTTCCCTTGCACTGATGGGAATCTCTCGCTGCTGGGACATGCCGCATGACCACGCCAAGGCAGCAAGGAAGATCTGACAAGCGACGTAGCGTAGTGGGTGGCCGCATCGGTAACGCATAGAAGTGACGTTACTGAATACCCCCTTTTTCTCCTGGATGGACTCGAAGAGCGAAAAGGGATATTAGCATTGCTTTTTTGTTCTAAGCGTGAGTGCGAGCATAGCCTTGGGCCGAGAACCATGTCAACTCTAGCTCAGCCTGCATCTGAACGAGTCCTCTCCAACGCAGGATCAATGTCCGCGGCCGCCTGATGCTGGTATACGCCGATATGTATGTTGACAGTCGCACTTCTCACACAGTATATAGCCAGTTATCGAGTCGGGGGCTCCTTCTTCTAAGCGGCGGTCAACACACCGAGCAATTAAGCCGCGCCTAGTGGAGGACGCGAGAGCCTGTGTACTACGGCAAATATGACCTGAAGACCATCCTCGAAGATGATGCAATCCTTCCTGTCTTCAAAGGCTCTACATTCCGCGGCGTATTTGGCGTCGCTCTAAAAAAAGTCCTGTGTGCCCTCAAGCGGCAGGAATGTCCTCAATGCCTTCTTCGTGAGAGATGCGTATACTCTCTTGTCTTCGAGACCCCTTCTGTGTTAGGCAAACCGTCCCCTCCTCATCCCTTTGTCATAGAACCGCCTTTGTCCGAACAAATCGAATACAGGCGAAATGCTGAGGTAGAGTTTTCCCTGATTCTTTTTGGCTGGGCAAATGATTACCTGCCTTACTTTATTTATGCGTTTGAGGAAATGGGAAAGATAGGACTCGGCCGCAAAATTGATGGGAAGCGACCAGGATTCCATCTCCAGACCGTCTCCTTTCTCGGTAGGGCCATTTATCGTGCTGAGGAGAAAAAGCTCGTGTCTGCGAGTCCTTCTGACCTCACACTGGAAGAGCTCTTCTATACCGAAGATAAAGGCGCAAAGGCTGTGCGTGTGCAACTGCTGACTCCACTGCGCCTCAAGTTCCAGAATCGACTGCACGACGATCTTCCTTTCCACATACTCACACGGGCTATGCTGCGCCGTCTCTCCTCTCTTATGAACACCTATGGCTCAGGGGAACCACAGATCGATTACAAAGGACTTGTCGCTCGAGCCGAAAAAGTTCACACCGTAGCGTCGAACATCCGCTGGCTCGATTGGAGGCGCTATTCCAACAGGCAGCAGCAGGAAATGCTTATGGGAGGTCTCATGGGGGAAATCTCGTATCAAGGGGATCTCGGGGAGTTTATGCCCCTTTTGCGATTCAGCGAAAAGGTCCATGTGGGCAAGGCCACCACATTTGGCTTGGGCAAGATCAACGTATCAGTGGCGAAAGAGTGACTTCGGTCGCGATGGTTTGGGGTGTGGTTCACCTGTTGGCGTGACTGCAGCCGCTCCGAGGTTTCCAAGGGTAGCCAATTGTATGTGGCGGATTTGTGTTATTGGCTGCTTTTTCCGGAGCCAAGCCTGGATGTCAGCCTGCGTCCAACAATTCTGACTCGTTATGGGGATTAAAAATGACATGCACCATGATAACAAACCTTGTACTAGGTGCGCTTTTTCACGACATCGGAAAATTCAAACAGAGGGCATCATTGCCTGAGGACAAAGGCAAGAGCCATGTGGAAATCGGGCACTCCTGGCTCATATCTCAGTATGGAGAGGGCTTGATTTCATCGGGTGCCCGAAACCACCACGGAAATGAGCCTGAAACTTGGCAGAGCAACATTGGCCTATTGTTTTACGAGGCGGACAACTGTGCCGCTTCCGAACGAAAGACAGAGTACGATCCTGCAAGGGACATCGGCAAGGAATGGCAGCGCACCATCCCGCTTGCCAACGTATTCTCGAGGGTGCGAAACCCAGCCATTGATATCGTTCAATCCGAAGAGAGCAATTCTCAGAAGCCTGCCCCTCCTAGCTACATACCCTTGCAGCCTTTGGGTGGATGGATCGTGCCCAGACAAAACGGAATCAAGATTACGCAAGAGGACTATGAAAGACTTTGGAAGGGATTTGAGACTGATTTTGCCGCGATTAGGTCAAGTGACAATCATTTCAACATCGATGTGATCCTTCACCTGCTCGAAAAATATACCTCCGCCATACCTTCGATCACCCTCAAGATATACGGCGATGGCGATGAAGAAACATATAGAAAGCATCCTGATGTGTCTCTTTTTGATCATTTGAAGATGACAGCCGCGATTACGCTGTGTCTGTATCACTATTACTACAGAACGTACACCCACGAATGGGAACGGAACATCTTGTTGAAAGAGGAACTCGTTGGAGAGAGCTCGTGGTCGGATAATGTCAAGCCTTTCATGTTGGTGGGAGGCGATCTCTCTGGCGTCCAGGATTTCATCTATACTATTTCGTCAAAGGGCGCTCTCAAGTCCCTCAAAGGCAGGTCTTTCTTCCTTGAGGTTCTCTGCGAACACACAGTGGATAGGATTTTAGAGGAGACAGGCCTTACAAGATGCAACGTTGTATTCACTGGCGGTGGACACTTTTATCTTCTTGCGCCGAATTCGTCCGAGACAGAAGGCGCTATTGCTAGAGTAAAAGAAGAGATAAACAAGTACCTTCTGGACTCATTCAATGGCATCATTCATCAAGTTATTGAGAAGGTCCCGTTTGGGAAGACTGGTTTTAAAGACCCATCCGGCGTCTGGAGGGGGTTGTCGACAAAGCTTGAACAGGCAAAGCGGCGTAAGTGGGAAGATTGCCTTTCCTCCCTACTAATGGCGCCCGCAACACCTCACGAGGATTGTCTCACCGAGAGCTGTCAGGTATGTGGTCGCGAGGACAAAAGGATTGTTCCTCTCTCCGATCAACTCCAAGAGACGAAGGTCTGTGAATTTTGCCGAGAGCAGCATTGGCTGGGTACGTTGTTACAGGATGCTTCGAGGCGGGGGAGTCTGCCGGTGATCTATCGATGGGAAGAAAAGCCAGGAACCGAGAGGTACATAACGATCGGGAATAGATACTATCAGCTGGCAGCCGGGCTGTTTGGCAAGGCAAAGGAGGAATTGACCGCAAAAGCATCAGCAGTGTTCCACCTTAACGACTGGGACCTAACTCATTTCACTACAAAGGTAAGTCGGCCTCTGTTGGCAGGCCTCTATCTCCCCGAAGACCAAACATGCCAAGACCTAGAAGGGATGGCCGAGAACGGATTCGGAATGAATCGACTTTCTGTGCTTCGTATGGACGTGGACCACCTTGGCCGGATCTTCTCTCAAGCCCTCCCTGCTGAAGAGCGCACGTTTTCTGCCATGGCATCTCTATCCCGCCAGCTCAGCCTTTTTTTCAAATTTCATGTGAATGGACTCTTGCGTCAGTCCGCGGGGTATCCGGAAGTCTCTAGAATCGCTCCCAAGCCACGAGAAAGAAAGGTGAGTATCGTCTACTCAGGAGGAGACGACCTTTTCCTGATAGGACACTGGCTCGATGTGGCTGAGGCAGCGTTCGATATAGAGCACGCATTTGCGAGTTATACTGCCAATCCGTTTATGACCATTTCTGGCGGCATGGTGCTAGGCTATCCACACGATCCTGTCTACCGGCTCGCCTCAGAGGCGGGCAAGGCTGAGGACCTCGCCAAAGAACAGGGAAGGCGATCGTTGACGATCTTTGATACACATACCTTTCATTGGGCTGGAGCGAGGGAGGTTGTGAAACGAGTGGAGGACCTTCTTGCGCTGTGTGCATTTTCGGAGGATCACGTCACGTTGCCTCTCGGCTCGGTGTCGCGAGGGATACTCTATCGGATGCTTGCGCTTTCGAAGCTGCACAGAGAGGAAGAAGAGAAGGCATGGATCTACCCGAAGCTTGCATACGTATTTGGTCGATTCCGGCCAGAGGGAGAACGGTTTCAGGAGGCATGGACCAGTTTGAAAAAATATGTCTTTTCAACTCAGGTAGACTGGCACCACCTCGAGGTGGCGCTTTTATGGATTCTCATGATGATGAGAAAAGGAGGTTGAGTTATGGTCCAGCAGGGCGACGAGAGGGATAAGTTACCTTCGTTAGATGAGTGGGGGAAAGAGTTTGGCAAACAGTTGGAGGACCTCTCCCAGGTCAACGCAGAGGCTTTGGTTGAAGTGGCGGAAGAAGTCGGAAAATACCTCACAAAGGGCAAGTATTCAAAAGGGAAGGACAAACCGCCGGGACATATGAATCTCAAAGTGAATCAGATTCGGCGCTTTCTGGATGCCGTACGAAGGATTGAGGCCGAACTGAAGGGTCAGGAGTTCGAAAAGGTCAAGGACTCCATTGTGTTGCTAAGACCGAAGCTGGCTTACGCTGCAGGAAGGGAAGAACAGGTCAAACCTCTTATGAATGTTCTTGATCTCGCGATCAAGTCTGGTGCGCAATCCGAGAGTAAGTTCAAGAAACTGCTGCGGTTGATAGAGTCGATCATTGCATATCACAACTATTACGGCGGCAAGAATCAGTAGCGAGGAGGTTTTTAAGATGGCTGAGTCCAATAGGAAGATCATCGGAAAGATGCAACTAGAAGGAATACTCGAGTGCGTGACAGGACTGCACATCGGTGCCTCCAAGGAAAATATGGAAATAGGCGCACTCGACTCTCCAGTCGTTAGAGACCCAATTACCCTGGAACCGTACATTCCAGGTTCTTCTTTGAAAGGGAAGCTCCGGTCGCTACTGGAAAAGGCGACCCCAACAGTCACTCCCAATCGAAATGGGGGCACACCGAAGAATCCTATTATGAGGCACGAGTGTGATGATTCCAAACAAGCCAACAACTGTCCTGTATGTCGGCTCTTCGGCTCAACTGGTCCTGGGGAGGGTAACAAGAATTTTCCGGCGCGAATCAAGATTCGCGATCTCGCCCTTGCCAATGCCGACGAGCTGAAAAAGATGGATACCGGACTTCTCTACACAGAGTGGAAATTCGAAAACAGCATCGATCGAGTGACATCAGCCGCCAACCCGCGCAACCTGGAAAGGGTGCCAAGAGGCGCCAAATTCAAGCTGTCCATAGTTTACGATGTTGAAGACATAGCAACGCTCGAGCAAGACCTCGAAAACCTCAGATTGGCCATTCGATTGCTCCACGATGACAGCCTTGGTGGCCACGGCTCGAGGGGGTATGGGCAAGTGAAAATAGAATTCACCTCTATCGAGGCCAGGAAACTCGATCACTACAAGGGGGTTGAAAATAATACCAAGCGCATCAAGGAACTGGACCATATCGATGAGTTAGTCCGATTTTTCGAAACCGCCTGAGGTAGGCCGGAGCATCAAGGACTGCACTATGAACACGTATCTTTATAGACTTCACTTTAAAGCACCGTTGCACTTTGGAAAGGCAGGTATAGGACTTGAGAGTACCGAAGAGCGGCTTTCGTCAGAATCTCTCACGTCTGCCCTTATGAATGCGTTGGCCTTATTGGGTGAGGTGGAAAGCGCTCTTGAAGCAGTGCAGAGGGAAACGCCAGCTTTTGTGCTAAGTTCGCTTTTTCCATTTGGTCCTTCTCAACACGGGTCTGAGATTGTGTACGCGATGCCGAAACCTCACTCCGCACCCGAAGTCGAGAATGAAAGCGTTTTGTCCAAGTGGGGCAAGGACTTGAAACGCCTGCGATATCTAGTGCCTGACCACTTTTTTAAATGGATAGGGCACGTGCCCCTTACGTCCAAGGACGTCAAGGAGGTAATCAACCTAAACCGTTCACTCGCACTACCTTGGGACAGAACTCCCGGCAAGGGCTGGTGGGCCACGGAACTTAGACCCCGTGTCGCTCTCGACAGATCGAGTCAGAATAGCAATATCTGGTTCTGCGGAGCTATCTGCTTTCAATCCAAAGCAGGACTCTACGGTCTTGTCAGAATAGATGACGACTCTTGGAAGCCCAAGCTCGAGGCCGCTTTCCGGTTTCTTGGTGACCTTGGGCTCGGCGGTGAGCGGACTTACGGAATGGGGACCTTTGAATTTTCAGGGTTTCAGTCAGCCGACCCTGTGCTCTTGCCCCAGTCATACCAGAATATTCGCCGGCACGTCCTCCTTTCTCTGTACTACCCGAGTGAGCAAGAGCGACAACACATTTCGGATATCTTCGAGACGTGGGATTTTGTGGAAAGTCGTGGCTACATTGTCTCCGGCCGGATGACCACGACACTCAAGCGCAAGCGAGTTCGAATGATAAGGGAAGGTAGTGTCGCAAGAGAACCGGTCAAAGGAACGGTGGTCGACGTAACACCTGAGAACTTTCAGTCGCTCGGATTGACTCACAGAGTGTTCCGTTCAGGACTGGCGTTTCTTGTGCCTTGAGGAGAAACAGGATGAATGCGCAAGCACCTATTCTTGCCGCGGATCAGCTTTTGGAAAAACGTGTTTTGACTCTTGAGGTGGTTTCTCCGATTCATATCGGCGCCAGGGAGGGCAAATTCACGGCGCTCGAGTTTTTGTTTTCAGGGGGCCGTACATATGTGATCGACGAAAACCGCCTCGGCCGTTTCTTGTTGGACAAGGGGCTGGTAGATCTTTTCGTGGAGGCTGCGGGAAGCGGGCCCCTGAATCTGGCGGATTTCCTTGGAAAGCACTTAAAAGGCGATGTCAAGGGCGTCGCTTGTGCAGTGGCCAGCCACGACATCCAGGGGGGTGCCAATGATATGAGAGAATTCCGGCCCTTCGTGAGGGATGGGAATGGCCGGGTGTTCATTCCGGGAACATCGATCAAGGGCGTCTTCAGGACAGCTATACTTTACGCAAGTCTCAAGAGCAACGAGCGTAAAAGGCAGGAGATAGAGAAACAGGCACGACGGGGTCACTTGCCCAAACCTCCCTATAGAATCAGAGAAAGAGAGAAAAAATACTACCAAGAGGAACTGCTTCAAGATTCATCGCTCCCAGGCGGAAAGGAAGGCCCCAATGTGGATATCCTCAGGTGCCTGAGAGTGCGTGACGCCTATCCTGTTCTGGACGGACAAGTACCCACCGAACTCATTAAGATCGCATTACTATCCAAGAAGCAAGATGGAACCTACTACTGGAGTTCAGGGCAAAAGCATGGAACGAGTTCTGGCACATTGCAAATATGGGTCGAGGCGGTCAAGAACGGAGTCTTCCAGACTGAAATCACATGGGATCGATCACTCTTTGAAAAATTCAGTAAGCACAATGCGGACGTACCGGTGAAAAATCTTGCAGAACTTTTGGACATGGTCCGAGAAATGACCAGTGACCTTTGTAGGCACGAGGAAGCCTTCTATGGTGTATTAGGACAACAAACTGGCAGACCACAGAGAGACTGGCAAGGCAGACAGTCTGGCAACAGAGATGCTCCGGCTGCTGTAGCAAGAAACTTGTCTAATTGGTATTCCAAATTGAAACAGAATGGTGATCTCATGAGAATCGGCTTTGGTTCAGGGATGCTTTCGACTACCATCAACCTGTTGTTCCCCGATGAGCTGCGACAGAAGATAAGGAACGCCAGCGGTCATGATCGAGGGAATGACCCTGCACCCAAGTCGAGACGAATTTGGATAGCACCGGACGGGCCCTGCTTGCCAATGGGATGGCTGAAAATGAGTGAGGCTCGATTGGAGAGTGAAGAGGAGATCAAACAACATAGGGAATCTTTGGTTAAACCAACCGAAACTTCTGCTGGCGACGGGAGAAAAAAGAGAGAAGACGCTGCTCAACAAAAAGAAACCTGGCCCAACGCCACACTCAACTGGCATGCCGGCAGGCAGGAGTTGGTGGCGAGTGGGGAGAAAGGAAGAGCTTTTACCAAGGATAAGGACATCGTTCCCGAAAAACTCCACCAGAAACTTTTCATCAAACGGAAGTCGGTTATTGCAACCGTTGAAGTCGAACCGGAAGGCAATTCATTTCGGATCGTCAAAATAGAGGCAACGGAATGATTTTATTCCCTCCTCGAGCACGAATACAATCGTGAAGGGAACACAGTGTGACAGATGCTAGGTGCTTTTTTAAGCGCAGCCACTTGTCTCTTTTGGCGATATTAGCGTAGACCGAAAATACAGGTCAGTGGAAAGTCAGTGGAGAGCACGATGGATACACACCCGTCGATCGACCTTCCTGAGGATCTTCGAAGAATACAAAAAAAATGGATCCAGGCGAGACAGGAGGAGCAAGATATCATATACGCCTATGAATTTGGTCCAGCATTCGCACCTTTGTTTGCAAAGCTGCCTCTCCATGGGGCGACCACCGAGGTTCCAGCATTTAAGGCGCTGGTTAGCGTACTCGGGCTCTCGTGGCAACCTGTGGCCCTTATGGCAGCATGGGCCAAGCCTGAACGTGTTCTGGTTTTGGGAACTCAGGAATCTTTGAACAAGAAGGTGGGAGAAGAGATAGTCTCACAAACCATCGCTCGCATATCAGGAATTCCGCAAGAACGCTTTAGCTTTCGTGAAGTAGGGGACAGCGACGAACTGGGGTTCTATCGAGAAGTTCGCAAGTTTATTGAGAAGCACAGACTTGGTTCACACCAAGTAGCCATCGATCCCACCGGTGGCAAGAAGTCCATGTCAGCGGCAGCTACTCTAGCAGGTTTTCTTAAAGGGGCATGGATCCTCTATGTGGACTATGCTCAATATCACCCTGTGAAGCGGATTCCTCTTGCCGGCACTGAGTATCCACGCTTGGTGCGAAATCCGTTGGAAGTATTTGGGGATCTCGAATTCGAAAAAGTAAAGGAAGCTTATCGTGCAGGCAACTATGAGGAAGCGTATCATTTGTGCGAAGATCTTGCAGCACGGCTTTATGAGCCTCGGGAGGCTGAGGCCTTATCCTTACTTTGTCGGGCATATGGAGCATGGCACCGTTTTAATTTTGAAGAAGCTCACGAACTCATGATGAAATTGACGACGCACTTGAGAAATTTTGCCAGCATTGGGCAGTGGCCATGGACCAGAGATCTGTTGTCTAAGACAAGTGCTCAATGCTCAGTCTTGAAAGAGCTCGCTGAGCTAACAGCTAGACTGGAAAAAGGACAAAAGCCCTCAAGCTTGGAAGAGGGATTGCCTCTTGTACTGAACCATCTGGCTGCTGCTGAAAGGTATGTGTCACATCATCAAACCGGTGCTGCAATGCTTCTTACCTACGCGACTCTGGAACGATATGTCGATCTTTGCCTCTGGACATTGTATGGATTGGACGACGAGAACCCGGATTTTTCCAGTCTTGAACTAGATCAAAATAAATACCACGAAATCGGTCAACAGTTGCACGGTAAGAAGTATCAAAAGAGGGAACTCGTTGGGCCCATAAGCCTCTCTTTGGGCGTTCAATTGCTAGCAACCTTGAAGCCTGACTTTCTACACCCTCAGTTCATGGGTCAGATTAAGGGCTTGATGAACCATCGAAACAAGACCGAATTTGAACATGGGCTTTCTTCCAAAGCCGTAAGTCAAAATGATGTCCTGCGACACATAGCGACGGTACGAGACATTCTTGGAGTTGGCCTGTCTAAGATGGGGATAACACTAAATGATAAATTGGGAAAGTACGTCTATCCTTCAATCTAATGTCAACTAGGATCAGTGTCACTCTTGCTGCTAGAAGCCGCTGGACGCCCTCTGTCGCGTACTTTCCTGACAAGCTTAACATCAGTTGTATGTGATGCCCTCCATAGGTGCAGATTTGAGAATTCTTCTTACGTTGCCTAGTCATCTTGAACGCTTTTTCAGCATGTGAAGCTCCCATTTATCCAAAGAGTGGTACGCTACTTAAGCAATATGCGATTTAATATCCAGAGGCCGTGAGGCTGAATTATCGGAGGTAAAAATTGGGGAGATGCTGTAATGGAACCAGCGCACATCAAATCAATGCTCGAAGAAGGAAGGTTAGAGGAGGTAAGTGATTGGCTCCGCAAGGAGGGGATACGGGCAGACCGTGACCCTGCCTATTTCAAGACATTGGGCCTTTATCTCGAAGAAGCCGGGATGATTCCTGAGGCCCTTCTCTGCTGGAACATGGCCCTACGGAGCGAGCCAACGGACAGAGATCTTCTGCTAAAGATTGCAGAGGTCCACAGGGATGCAGGCGATCTAAAAAAGGCTTTGAACTATCTTAAAAAAGTGCTCGACCTCGGACATCCATCATCCGATGACTTTGTGGCCATGGGTGAACTGCTCGAAGAGATGGGTGACCATGAGGCCGCAGAGCGTACCTATCTGCAAGGATACGACCACACAGGAGACGATCGCCTTAAGGGATTGGCAAAGGCCCTAAGCTATAAGACGGTGAGCAGTATCGAAGATCAGCAGAAGGGATGTGGACAAGAAGAAGCTCAGAAGGCAGAGGTATTCATTCCCACCGATGCCCAGCTTGTTACGTTCCTCGAGCTCTTCTCAGGGAGGGAAGGGGTCTATGCGAGGCAATGGATCAATCCAAAAGGAGAGTCAGGTTACACCCCTGTCTACGAACCCTTGACCTACCAGGTCGCCCGAAACCATATACTGGGCAACTACACAGTAGGTGTTTATCAATTGCGGGTTGATAATACGGTAAAGTTCATTGCGATCGACATAGACATCGCCAAGTTTTATCTCAATCAAGCCATAACGAGCAAGAGACTTTGGGAGCGGGCAATGGAGGATGCCAAAAGGTCTGCCCTTGCCTTCTCCTGGGTTGCCTCTGAAAGCGGGATTCCCATGTATGTCGAAGAGAGCGGCTTCAAGGGGTACCATTGTTGGATATTTCTTTCCCGGCCCATACCAGCCCGCATCGCACGAAAAGCTGTGCTCCTTATCATATCGCAAGCAATGCCTCTGTCTCGTATCGTTCAAATCGAGGGATTCCCTAGACAGGCATTCCTCACCGGCAAGGGTTTGGGAAGCCTGATCAAACTTCCCCTTGGCATTCACCGAAAAACAGGCATACGCTCCAGATTTCTCGATGCGCAAGGCAATCCTGTGCAAGATCAGATGGAATTTGTCGAATCGATGAAAAGGGTGCCCCTGTCCTTGCTTCAGTCGCTCATCTTTCGGTGGCAGGCAGGTGGCATACCTGAGGCCGCACCCCCCGGAACGATTCAAGAGCGACATCGCCAGGTGGAGATCGATGATACCAAAGATGAGACCTCCCTCCAGGACACTTCTCTGCCACGAAGACACGAGCCGTACAATGTGGAGGCTGACCTCCAGTACCAGTATCTTCTGGCTCGATGTGCAGTCTTGAGAGCGCTCGTCGAAAAGGTGCATCAGCAGGCAGAGATAAGCAATGATGAACGGATCGTGATGACCTACACCTTTGGCATGCTCGAGCACGGGGTGGACATTGTAAACTCGCTCTTGCAAAGGTGCGTCAATGTAGAGCCCTCTTCTTACCTCAAAAGCAGGCTTGGTGGAAATCCTATAAGCTGCCCTAAGATACGCTCGAGGATACCCGAGGTTACCAGTCGTCTCGACTGTAACTGTCAGTTTGACTCTAGGATCCATATGTATCCAAATCCCCTGATCCACATAAAGGAGATGGGGGGCCTAGGCCCCACATCATGGACAGGAAAAATGACTGATTCTCTCCAGTTCCAGCAGCTCGTACAGGAGTACCTGAAAGCGAGAAAGCAGCTGCGGGAACTAGATATATTGATAAAGGCATATGAGCAGCGACTCGATGCGTTCTTCGAACAGGCTGGAGTCGAACAGGTGGAGACAGCTATGGGTGTCCTCAAACGCACCAGAGACGTGGATGGTAAAGGGAGATACTCTCTTGACCTTTGATGCTAAGCGCTCTGATGCAGCACCCACAGGTTGTCAATAAGGTGGATCTCATGTCAGTGCTATACGTCATCGATCAGGGTGCAAGCCTGCACAAAAAGGGCAATCGCCTCGTGATAGAGAAACAAGGCAGGGAGATCCGATCGGTTCACGCTTTCAAGGTGGATCAAGTGATCCTCATGGGGACCATATTTATTACCCCTCCGACTATTGCTTACCTTCTGGCTGAAGGAATCGATACGGTGTTCCTGTCAGTCCATGGCAAGTACAGAGGAAGACTCGTGGCACGGATGGGAAAGAACGTTCTTCTGAGGCAAGACCAGTTTCGGGTACTCTGCGATCCAGAGGTGGCTTGCACATTAGCTGCCAAGTACATCTCGGGCAAGCTACTCAACTGTCGCGTGGTACTGAGGAAGCAGAACTCGCGACTCAATGACCAGGAGATTACTCAGGCAATTCACATGCTGCGTGTCTTGATCAAGAGGCTTGAGCGGGCTACTGATATGGATGAAATACGAGGCATCGAAGGCAAAGGAACAGCGGTTTACTTTCAGGGGTTGCGCAAGGCGATCCGCGCCGCTGATATGCCTTTCAATGCCAGGACAAGAAGACCTCCCAGGGATCCTGTGAACATCCTTTTGAGCCTCGGCTATACGCTTCTGGCCAATACTGTTGAAACGTCGGTCAATCTCGTAGGGTTTGATCCGTACCTTGGATGCCTTCATGGCGTTGAATACGGCAGGCCTTCCCTTGTGCTGGATCTGATGGAAGAATTCAGACCCGTGATGGTCGACTCGCTGGTGTTGCGTCTGATAAACCGACGTGTGATCACCTCTCGTCACTTCTATCGTAACGAAGAAAGTGAGCCTCTTCCTGACGGTATGGAACTCGAGCGTCCAACGCCGGCTGACTATCCAATACTTCTCTCACACGAAGGTATGAAAAGGTTCATTGTGAACTACGAGGCACGGCTTAACGAAAAGATATTCTACTTGCCTGAACAACGAAGGCTGACGTTTAGAGATGTCTGTACAGCTCAAGCACGACTGCTTGCCCGTCACGTGCGAGGTGAAGCTGCCTATGAGCCATTTGTAATCCGTTGAGAGACTTGGAGCATCTGGTTTTGGTACGCCATGTGAGATTACTATTTTCTCACGCAGCCTCGGGGGAAAGATAGATGCCCTACTATGTTGTATCTTACGATATTGTTGACACCAAGCTTCGCACCAAGGTAGCAAAGATCCTCGTGGATTATGGTGTTCGGGTTCAGAAGAGTGTTTTTGAATGCAGAGTAGATGAAAAGAGGTTTCTCGAGATGAAAAAGAAAGTCGAGGAAGTGATAGATTTTGAAAATGACAGTGTCAGATATTATACTCTCTGCAAGAAATGCATCGAAGCGATACAGGTATCAGGATGGGGTTCTGTGCTAGAGGATGAGGAAGTATATGTTGTGTAGAAGGTGTGTTACCTAGTAGGAGAAATGGGCCCGACGCTGTGAGAAGCGCGGATGTCGGCCACTGAAGCTATGACTTTGGTAACGTCTTAAAATTAAAGGAAGTTCTTCAAACGAAGGATAAGGGATCCGCGTTTCGTAACCCATTAACATAAAAAGGAAAACCAGTGCACTGCGATGAGAATCAGAAAAGACAATTATCAGAGGTATGGGGTTCGCGCATAGGATTTAAAAACAGCAGCAGAACCAACAAGATCCAACTCAAGCGTGAGATCCGTTGACCTGATTAAGAAGGGATTGCGACATTACCACATATGGATAATCGATGATGTTCATGACTCTGTGAGATCCGTTGACCTGATTAAGAAGGGATTGCGACAAA
>FWPV01009325.1_pt1 | contig 16628 bp, 13 predicted proteins | sample 2228371 | NCBI WGS metagenome assembly FWPV01 (sample SAMEA103939776, study PRJEB20133) | metagenome | reverse complement strand
AATCATTATTTATAAGGTACACTAAGGTATCGAAAAATAAATTTTTTCACAACATCTGCATCATGTTAAATGCATTTTTCGGGTTAACCAATATATTTTTTCAATGGCTCTCCTTTTGTTCGAAGAAAAATAGAGATTTTATAGAGCATATCAAATAATGCAATAATAGCTAAAGATGCCATAAGAAGAATGAGTAAAGCATCTATCTTGAATGTAAATGATTCTGCCCGTGATAAAGTTATCATTGACTTTTCTTTAAAAATCCATATTAATTTCCAGGAAGCTGTTAATGTTGTTGTGAACATAAAAACCATAGGAATAAAAGTGACCCAGGCATATCTTAATTTCCCGGATTTTATTATAACAACAGTGCCTATACCGAAAGCGATAGCTGCAAGAAGTTGATTGGCAACCCCGAACATAGGCCAAATAGAGGAAATATTGCCTGAGTAAATCAGATAGCCCCATGCACTAACAACAATAAAACTTGATGCGATATTTCCAGGCAACCAGGCTGATTTTGATAAAGGTTTATATATTTTACTGCCAAGCTCCTGTAGTAAAAATCTTGCAACCCTTGTACCAGTATCAACAGTAGTAAGTATGAATAAGGCTTCAAACATTAAAGCGAAGTTATACCAGTAAGGCATAAGGCCTTTCATTCCAGGGATACCTGAAAGAATTGACGCCATACCAACAGCGAGTGAAACCGCTCCTCCTGGTCTTCCTGCAACATCGGTTCCCACCATCTGGGAATATTCAACGACTTTTCCGACCGGAAACCCAAGTTCTGCTATTGCATCAAAAGAGAGTTTTGTGTTGATGGCAAAATAGTCCCCCGGAATTAATATTGTTGCGGCAATTAATGCCATGACTGACACAAATCCTTCTATAAGCATTGCACCATAGCCTATAGGGCGTATGTCTTTTTCACTCATTATCATTTTGGGAGTTGTGCCTGATGAAATAAGTCCATGAAAGCCTGATATTGCTCCACATGCAATTGTGATGAACATAAAAGGAAATAATGTTCCTGGTATAATCGGGCCACCACCATTAGCAAACCGTGTGACAGCAGGCATTTGAATTGTCGGGGCAATAGAAATTACACCAATAGCAAGAACAAAGATTGTCCCGATCTTCATATAAGTAGAAAGGTAATCTCTCGGACACAAAAGCATCCATACAGGCAGAACAGATGCAATAAAGCCGTATATAGCGATTGCAAGAATCAGACTATTTTTCGAAAGATTAAAGTATGGATCAAGAAAAGAACCAGGGATATAATGTCCTGTGAAAACAGCAAAGAGCAGTAATACAACACCTATAAGGCTTGTCTCTGCAACTTTTCCCGGCCTTATACGATAGAGATAAATTCCCATAAAGAATGCAATAGGTATTGTCAAGGCGATAGTAAATGTACCCCATGGGCTTTTTAAAAGGGCATTGATTACAGCAAGGCCGAGACCTGCAAGTGCTACGATAATTATGAACAAAATAGCAAGAGCTGCTGCAAAGCCACCAACAGGTCCAATTTCATCTCTTGCTATCTGAGCAAGCGATCTACCATTTCTTCTGACAGAAGCAAAAAGAATAACCATATCATGGACAGCACCTCCCATTGCCGCTCCGATCAATATCCATAGAAATCCAGGTAAGTAACCAAACTGTGCTGCAAGCATTGGTCCAATCAAAGGGCCGGCCCCTGCAATAGCAGCAAAATGATGACCGAATAATACCCATCTGTTTGTTGGATGATAATCGACACCGTCATAAAGCTTTTTTGCAGGTGTGGGGATGTTTTCGTTTAAAGAAAGAACCTTTGCAGCAATAAATGATGAATAAAATCTATAAGTAATCAAATAAAAACAAGCTGCGGCAGTGATGAGCCATAAAGCATTTACTTTTTCAGATGGATTCAATATACCTGCAACAACTGAAAGAGAAATTGCAGCAAAGATAGAAATTATTATCCAGATTATTCTCTTCAGCATCAACGATTTATTTTAGCATAAAAGATATTGTGTGATATTCTAATATTATTTTGTATTCATATGCATACTTGTTCAAAATAAATATTTGTCAGTTGATAAATAAGGCAGAATTATTTTTGATAGCAATGATTCATATACAAATTTAAATATTTTGGTGTAAAATCAATTGTAAAATGAGGAAATTGTAATGAAGAGTTTTAATGACATAATCGCTTTTCATGGGCATACGTGTCCTGGACTTGCAATTGGTTACAGGGTTTCAAAATTAGCATTAAAAGAATTGGGAGCGCGTGCACTCGATGAAGAGCTTGTAGCGATTGTCGAAAATAATTCATGTGCAGTTGATGCTATTCAGGTAATGACCGGCTGTACTTTTGGGAAAGGAAATCTTGTTTTTAAGGATTATGGTAAACAAGTATACACATTTATAAAAAGGCCATCTGGCAAAGGAATTAGGGTTTCAGTTATATGGGAATCTCCAAAGGAAACTTCAAAAGAGAAAAAGATGTGGGAAAGATATGTGAAGGGAGAACATTCAGAAGAAGTTATTAAAACAGTGCATAACAGGAAGGCAAAGAAAATAAAAATAATATTAAATGAAAGAGATAATAAGCTTTTTAAAGTTATAAAAGGAAAAATGAGACTTCCTGAAGAGGCACGTTTATATTCCAGCATCAGATGTTCAATCTGTGGTGAAAAAATGATGGAGCCAAGGGCAAGAATAAGAAACGGAAAAATTGTCTGCATACCATGTTTTGAAAGCAAAGAATAAAAGGAATTAAAAATGGAAGACATAATAACAAAGGCTGAAATATTAATTGAGGCATTGCCATATATCAGAAATTTTTATGGCAAAACATTTGTTATAAAATATGGTGGATCAGCACAGCTTAAGGAAGATTTGAAAGAATCTTTTGCAAAAGATATAGTTATGATGAATTACATAGGGATAAGAACAACAATTGTTCATGGTGGAGGACCGAAGATTTCAGCAACAATGGAAAAAATGGGGAAGAAGCCAACGTTTATTCAGGGGCAACGTGTTACAGATGAAGAGACAATGGATATTGTAGAGATGGTACTTGGAGGACTTATTAACAAAGAGATTGTCTCTTTAATCAATAAATATGGCGGTAAAGCCCTTGGTTTAAGTGGAAAAGATGGAGGAATTATAAAAGCGAAGAAGAAATTGATAAGAAAATATTCTAAAACAGGTTCTGATGAGGTTATAGATTTAGGTCTTGTTGGTGAGGTTACACAGATCGACCCACATATTTTAATAACACTTCAAAAGGATGGTTTTATTCCTGTTATATCTCCGATAGGGGTAGGGCAGAAAGGTGAAACATTAAATATTAATGCAGATTATGTAGCATCATCTATAGCATCTGCGCTTAAAGCTGAGAAACTTATGCTCCTAACTGATGTTCCTGGTATTATGGAAAAAAATAATAAGATTATTTCAACACTAAAAAAGAAAGAAATCAATAGACTTATTAAAGAAGGTATCATTACAAGCGGTATGCTCCCGAAAGTTCAGGCCTGTGTTTCAGCAGTTGAAAGTGGTGTAACCAAAGCACATATAATTGATGGGAGAGTTCCACACTGTCTTCTCCTCGAAATCTTTACAAAAAAGGGAATTGGCACAGAAATCCAGGCATAAGAAGCCTTTTCTCGTTATCTTCCTCATCTTATTAACTGGCTTTACAATTTACTTATTTATTGTTCCTGATGTTTCAAGACTTAAAAAAGAAAATCCAAAGAAAACATCCTTTATGAAATATCGTGAAAAGGAATGGAACAGAGAGGGTAAGAAATACAAGGTTCAACAGATATGGGTTCCTTTATCAAAAATATCTCCATATCTTATAAAAGCAGTTATAATAGCGGAGGATGATAAGTTCTGGAAACATGAAGGTTTTGATTATGAAGCGATACAAAAGGCTCTGGAGAAAGATATCAAGGCAAAAAAGTTTAAATTAGGCGCCAGTACCATAAGCCAGCAACTTGCTAAGAATCTATATCTTACACCTGCAAAAAGTCCTTTAAGAAAGATTAGAGAAGCCATTATTACAATGAAACTCGAAAAGGCGCTATCAAAGAAAAGGATACTTGAAATTTATCTGAATGTTGCAGAATGGGGTGACAGGGGAATTTTCGGTATTGAGATGGCTTCAAGGCATTATTATGGCAAGTCTGCATCTGAACTTAATCCTGAAGAAGCAGCAAGACTTGCGGCAGTATTGCCAAATCCGAGAAAGTATAATCCTCTTAGTACAAGTAGATATGTTATGCGTAGATCTAACCTGATATACAATATAATGGTCAGAAGAGGTATTGTAGTACCTGAATATGAAGAAGTTATAGAGAGTGTTAAAGATGAGGAGAACCAGGATTTAAAGCCAGAAACCCAGACATCTATAGAGTTAGAAGTAAAACCGGAAACAACGGAGCAGGGATTACCTAAAAAGCTAATAGAAGAACAAAATCCTAAAGAACCAAAAATTCAGCAATGAGTTTTTATTTCTCCAAAACCACACATGCAACGCCATAGTCATGTTCGTGGCTCAGGCTAAGATGAATGTTGTTTATATTTTCATTTTTTAAAAAATCATTCAGTTTACCGTTAATCTTCAAAAACGGTCTTCCACTATCTATACTTATGACTTCAATATCCATGAAAGAGATTGGAACTTTTGAGCCAATAGCTTTTATGAGAGCTTCTTTTGCAGCAAAACGTACAGCAAGTGAAAGATAAGGCTCTTTTTTGTTATAACAATATGAAAGCTCGCCTTTTGTAAAGACACGATTGAGAAAAGTTTCTCCCCACTTTTCAACAACATCTTTAATCCGCCCGATCCTCACGATATCTATGCCTATACCGTAAATCATCTTAAGATTTTAAATAATAATCTTTCTTTATAATTAGATGCAATATCTATGGGGATGGGTTTAAACTAAGGAAACAATTTTTAACTCTATTTTTCGGAAGATATGAAATTTAAAACATAAAGTTAATCCTAAAAAATGCATTATTCTAGTTAAAAAATTAATAAATGTTATAAATTTAATAAATCAATTTTTTGTAGATGTTCATTAAGAAAAGGTTGGTTCGTTGGATTAACTTCATTATGAAACTGTATGCCAAGGAAATACATTTCACCAAACTTTCTAACGTAAACAATATGCCCTTCAATAAAATCAGTTTTTATTAAACCATCTGCAGATATAAATTTAATTTCGACTGAAACATCTACGTTGTCTTTTAGAGGAACATCCGAATATAATCCAAGCCCTGAACGAGATATATCACTTATTATTGTATTAACCTTATCATCATTTTCCTGATCAGGAAATGTAATTACTGCAGACCCAGTAAGGGGAAATCTCTTATGCCGACGTTTATTTGTCATGTCTGCTCGTATTATTTTTAAAGTACAAAAATTATATATGAAATTTAAAATAATAGCAAAAATATTTTTATAAACGGTTTCTGACATCTTATCAGATTTAGATATTTCTAATATATATTGCTTAAGCTTTGGTAGATATAAATTTTTGTAGTTCTTCTATAACCATTTTCATTACAGAATCCCAATCACCAGGTGATGGTTGACGAAATAGTCTCATAGTTGGATACCAGGGACTGTCCTGACGATTTAACATCCAACGCCAATCAGGGGCAAATGGCAGTAATGTCCATACAGGTTTACCCAATGCACCAGCAAGATGAACAATGGATGTATCAACCGATATAATTAAATCAAGATTTTCAATTAATGCACCAGTGTCAGATAGGTCATTTATTTCTTCTGTTAAGTCTAAAAACTTCATTCCTATAGGAGTGTTTTTGGATTGCTCAGAACCTTTCCCTTTTTGTAGACTGTAAAAAGTAATATTAGGTAATTGAGCAAAAGCCGAAAAGAGATTAAAAGGTATAGAACGGTTTCTGTCATTTTTATGTTTAGGATTTCCTTGCCATACTAATCCGACTTTAAAATTGGAACTGTCAATTTGAATTTTATATTTCCATTGTTGTATCAAATGAGGATTTACAGAAAGATATGGAACTTTGTTTGGGATATTTTCAAGAGTTGTATTAAATATTAAAGGAAGATTAAGCAAAGGGCATTGCAAATCAAATTCGGGCAATTGTTCGCCCTGAATAATTAAATGCTTCACACCCTCAACAGAATGCAATAATCCCGACAGTTCCTTATGACATTCAATCACAATATTAGCACCAACTTCTGCTAATAAAGGAATATATCTCATAAATTGTATTTCATCTCCTAATCCTTGCTCAGCATAAACCAGAACAGTTTTCCCCCCAATATCCAAATTGTTCAAGATGGGTTGAGAAAAACTATCAGGCTTACGAAAGCAACCACGTTTACGGAAATCTTTTGCTTTCCATCGCCATTCATATTCTTTCCAACCATCATTAAAATCGCCTTTTAGAAGAAAAGCCATTCCTAATGCAAAATGAATGTTTGCATCATTTGGATTGAGATGAAGAGCCTTATTCATAAGGTTCAAAGCCTCGTCAATTTGATTCATTTTCATAAAATTCACACCTAAATTGTGATATGCCTTATAGAAATTAGAATCAAGTTGTATTGTTTTTTGAAAATAAGACATAGCCTCATCAAGTTGTTCTTTTTCTTGAAGGATGGTGCCTATATTATTATAAGCATCGGGAAGATTGGGATTTAATTGTAAAGCTTTAAAAAAATAAGACATAGCCTCATCAAGTTGTTCTTTTTCTTGAAGAATAATTCCTATATTATTATAAGCGTCAGCAAGAGTTGGATTGAGATATAGGGCTCTTTGGTAATAGTTTATAGCTTCATCATACTGATCTATTTCTTGTAAAATGCGCCCTAAATTGTAACATGCATCAACATCATTTGGGTTAAGATTTAAAGCTTTCTGATAATATAAGATCGCTTCATAATATTGTTTTTTATCTTGAAATAGAGTTCCTAAATTGTAATATGCATCGGCAAAGTCAGGGTTTAGTTGTAGGCATTTTTGATAAAAAGTTATAGCTTCATCCACTTCACCTTTTTCCTGCAAAGAGTGTCCAAGAATGTAGTATGCTTGGACATTGGTTGGATTTAGATTTACTAACTTTTTGCAATACTTTATTGCAGAATCAAAATCTTTTTGTTGATAAGATATTATGCTTAGTAGATTAACAACGTTAATATTATCAGGTTGGATTGTCAAAATTTCCATGCATATTTTTATAGTATGCTCTAAATTTCCAGCCTGATAATTTTCAAAAGCAGTTTTGATTGCGTTATTGATATTCATAAACTATATTTTATTTTACTCAACTTTAGAAAAACCATACAATTAATGCTCCAAATTTATAGATAGAATTTAAAAGGCTTTAATATTAAAAGAGATGCTGAGTACTGAAATGAATCTATATCGCCAATTTTAGTAATGCCTTGTATATTGTCAATGTAAGTATAAAAATGTTATTTTATATTCCCATGGGGCTGTAGCTCAGTTGGGAGAGCGCTTGAATGGCATTCAAGAGGTCGTCGGTTCGATCCCGATCAGCTCCACCAGACAACTTTCAGGTAACCTGATAAACCTTAGAGTCATTTATTTTGCTCCTTCATAATTTAGGTCAAAATGATTCCAAAATGAAAAAAGTTATGTCGGCAACAAATGGCATGAGTGGACAAATCCAACGGATAAGTTATAAAATGTAAAACAAAAAAACTATAGAAGTGTCATAATAAATATATAAAAAATATTGTTATTTTTTATATATTAAAAGTTATAATATTTTGTAACATATATTTATAAAAAATCTCATTTAAAAAATAAAATATGGTAGAAAAAAGACGTTTTAAGAGATATTCTGTTGATGTAATGGAGATTACCAGTAAAATGGTACTTGCCAATGATGTAAAAATCCTTGATATTAGCGTTGGTGGTGTATCTGTTAGTGTTGATAGAAGGCTTAATTTGGAAAGTGAGTATTTACTCACAATGGAGAATAAGGGGAAGGTAATTAATGTCAAAGCAATGGTCGTCTGGTCAATAATAACTGGAAGCAAAGTTGGTCCTAAAGGAGATATCATACCTATTTATAATGCTGGAATGAAATTTACTCAACTAAATGATCAAAAAATAAAAGAGATCGCAGATTTTATTGATGAGCACAAATATATTGAAGGAAAGGATATAGATGTATTTAAAGTAAATGGACTTAGATTACATATTAGAGTTCGCATTAATGAACCTGATAAAGCTATTCTAAATACTTTAGAAAACTATAAAGTAAAAAAAATTAGCCTTGGCGGATTGCTTTTAGAGGCTGACCAACCTTTACAGGAAGAGAGTAGATTGCCAATGGAAGTTGAACTTTCAGAAGATAAATCAATAACATTTACAGGTAGAATTGCTTCATGCATTCCTTTTAAATTCGAAGATGCCGAGCGTTATGATATTGGCATAGAATTCTTAGATATGTCTGAAAAAGATAGAGATATTTTAAAAGAGTTTATTAAACTTTTAAGCTATATCGAAGAAGGGCTTCCTCCACTCACCGATATTCAAACACCTAATACCTAAGGTTGGTATTAGGTACCTATAATCAGAATCTATTATTGATATCCAATAAACTTCATTTTTGTATAAACAAGGGATAAAGTACATTTATGATAAAATAGTTCAATTTTTTATATGAAGATAATACACAAGTCAATATTAAAAGAATTACTTGTTACCTTCGTCATTAGCTTTAGCGCTTTAAACTTTATCCTAATGATGGAAAAATTGCTAAGACTCAGCAGAATCCTTTCAGGTATCGGAACATCAATTTTTGACATTGTAAAAATAATCATATATATTCAGCCGCAGTTGTTTTTACTAACTTTGCCCATGTCCCTTCTACTTGCTACTCTCCTTGTATACGGTCGTCTCAATATCGACAATGAACTCGTAATCCTGAAGAATAGCGGTATGAATTTTCTTAGTATTTCAGTGCCAGTATTTATACTGGGATCTGTATGTTTTATTTTCAACACCGCAGTAAGTTTCTATATAGGACCTAAAAGCAGTATTAAACTTCGAGAAGAAATTGCTAATATTATAAGAGTGCGAACTCCTGTTGCTATTACAGAAGGCGGATTTCATACATCATTTAAGGATGTGATGATTACAGTGAAAGAAAAGACATCAGAAAATGGATTTAAGGGGGTCTTTATTTATGACGGCAGGAATAAAAATGCTCCGAGAATTCTAATTGCAAAAGAAGGAAAGATCCTCATGAAAGAGAATTATCGTATTAATCTTTATCTCGAGGATGGATATATTCATATTGCAAATTCCGATAGAACCACTGAAATTTTTTTTAAAAAATATAATATGGTACTAAATTTCGAATCAGACACACCTTCGAAAAAGAATGCTGAATACACTCCTTATGAAATTATTAAGAACATTAAAGAAACACAAAAAATTAGTAGCATAATTAATTTATATCTGGAGTTACATAGAAGACTGTCTCTTCCGTTTTTATGTATTATCCTGATTTTTTTTGGACCTCCACTTTCTATGATGGCTGGAAAATCTGGTAGGCTTGGGGGATTAACTCTTGGTCTCTCAGTGTTCACTGCCTACTATATACTGCTCATTTATTGCGAAAATCTCGTAAAGACAGGAAAGATTGAACATTATATTGGTGCGTGGATTCCAACTGCCTTAATCACGATTATTGCGATGGTTTTTGTAAAAAAGGAATGTTTAAGATGAAAAGGATACAAAGTTATTATATTAGAGATTTTTTAAAGATCTTTGGAGTCATTGCTTTCAGTCTTTCATTGATATTCAGCATAATTGATCTTGTTGATAAAATTGATGATTTTATGCCAAGCAAGCCATCTATTTTGATATTAATATGGTATGCATTCCTGAATTTGCCCAAATTCCTTTACTATCTTTTGCCTATGTCCATGCTTATATGCACTCTGTTCATATTCAGTCAGGCAGCACGGAATAATGAAATTGTAGCTCTGAAAGCTACTGGGGGAAAGCTTAAAAAACTTTTTTATCCTTTCTTTTTTATTGGTATCATTGCAAGTGTTTTTGCTTTTATAATTGGGGAAATTATATTGCCTGATTTCTCAGAGAGACTTAATGAATTAAAAAATACACTGAAGAATAAAGAGAGCAGAGTTGCATTTAAAGAAGGAAAGCTCTGGCTTAGAGGGAAAGATGGGTCTCTGATAAGAATAGAACTCTACGTTCCTGATAAAAATTTAGCTAAAAATATGAGTGTCTTCGTAATAAAAGATTCATTCCTGAAAAAACGGATAGAGGCGGAGAGTGCAGAATGGGTAAAAAAAGGGTCTCAAGGGATATGGAATTTGAAAAATGTCAAAGTATATGATATTGAAAACGGAGAAATTAAAAACTTAAAAGAAATGAATTGTGAGAATATTGAATCCCCAGACCTTTTCAGTCAAAGGATAAAGAAGCCCCAGGATATGGGCATCTTTGAATTATATCAATATATTAGCCGATTGGAATCGATTGGGATAAAAGATAAAAAACTCTTCGTAGATCTTTATTCGAAAACATCCTATCCATCTACAAACTTTTTTTTAATACTACTTGGACTATCACTTTCCGTGATAAAAAGAATCGGCGGGGGATTGTTTGCTGCAGGAGTTGGTCTCACAATCAGCTTTATATATTGGCTTGGTTACACTTTTATGCTATCACTCGGCTATGCAGGGGTTATTCCAGCAATAGTGTCTTCATGGTCTGTTCCGTTAGTTCTTGGAGTAATTGCAATTTATTTTTTTAAGACGGTTCCTGAGTGAGGATATAAGATAAAATTAATTATGAGTAAAGGATTTTTCTGTCTCGTTCTTCATGCACATCTGCCTTACATTAGGCATCCTGAATATGAATATTTTCTCGAGGAGAACTGGCTTTATGAAGCTATCCATGAAACCTATATTCCTCTAATAAACATGCTTGAACGTCTCATTAATGATGGCGTTGATTTCAGGGTCACCATATCTATAAGTCCTACTCTTATTGAAATGCTCAATGATGTATTACTCACAAATAGGTTTAAACGACATATTGAAAGATTAGAAGAGTTATCTGAAAAAGAATTATTCAGAACAAAAGGTGATATCCATTTCGAACCTATTGTTAAAATGTATCACAAACGATTTAAAACAATAAAACACCTATTTGAGGATGTTTACAAGAGAGACCTTATATCGGTATTCAGAGCATTGGGTGAGTCTAAAAAAATAGAATTTATAACCACCACAGCAACCCATGCCTACCTGCCTAACTTGTCCTCATATCCAATTGCAGTTAAGGCACAGATAAAACAGGGGATACTCAATTTTAAAAAAAATTTTGGAAAATATCCACAGGGCATTTGGCTTCCCGAATGTGGATATGTACCGGATTTTGACAGATATATAAAACAGGAAAATATAAAATATTTTTTCCTTGAAACCCATGGAATAATCAATGCAACCCCTAATCCAAAATTCAGCGTATATGCTCCGATACGATGTCCTTCGAACATTTTTGCTTTTGGAAGGGATTTCGAGACATCAAAGCAGGTATGGTCATCTTTACAGGGATACCCTGGAGATTTTTACTACAGAGATTTTTACAGAGACATAGGATTTGATATTAGTATAGACTATGTGAAATCATTTCTTGAACCCTATGGCGCAAAAACATATACAGGTCTAAAGTATTACAGAATAACAGGAAAGACAGATGATAAGGAGCCCTATAACATCAAAAAGGCACAGCAGAAAGTTTTAGAGCATGCTGAACATTTTATTTCAAGTAGAGATCGTCAGGTGGAATTGCTTCTTTCAAAGATGAAGATACAGCCAATTATTACAGCAATGTATGACGCTGAACTTTTTGGACATTGGTGGTTTGAAGGAATTGATTGGCTTGATTTAGTTTTAAGAAAAATAGATCTCCCTGGAAGAAAATTTAAAATGGTAAATCCTTCTGAATATTTAGAAAAATATTCAGAGCATACTAACGAAATTCAGCTATGTAATCCCTCTCTATCGAGCTGGGGAGACAAAGGATACTCACAGATATGGCTTAATACGTCAAATGACTATGTATACAAACATCTCTTTATGGCAATGGAAAAGATGCAATACCTTGCAGATAGATTTCAGAAAACTACAAACCTTGTACAGAGGGCTATTAATCAAGCCGCAAGAGAACTTTTGCTTTCGCAACATAGTGATTGGATATTCATGATGAATACAGGCAAAGTTAAAGATTATGCTTGCAAAAGGTTTGAGGAACATATAATCAGATTTAATTATCTCTATCAAATGATAACAAGCGGAGATATATCAGAAAAGGTGCTGATGGAGATAGAAGAGCGTGACAAGATATTCCATGAAATTGATTACAGTATATTCCGTAATAACCATAAGTAAATTATTGTAAGAGTTTATCGAAATTGTAGGATTTCAAGAAGGCAAGAAATTCGTCAGTCACATTTGAAATAATTGAATTTTTATTTGAAATAACGTAAAAATCCCTAATTATTCTTTCCTCTTTTATGTTAAGAAATCGCAGTGTCCCATATCTGATTTCTTTACGCGCTGCCCATCTTGATATAATAGAAACCCCAAGACCGTTTTCAACTGCATCTTTTATTGCCTCAGTACTACCAAGTATAGCGGATATTTTCATATCGTGTGGAGTAACTCCATGCTTTGCAAGAAATTTTTCGATAATTTGACGCGTACCGGAACCAGCTTCACGAAAAATAAAAGGTTCTTTTAGAAGTTCTGCGAGAGATATATCTTTTCTCTTTGCCCATGGATGTTCAGGAGATACAATTAACAACAGTTCGTCAGAAATTAATTTTTTTAAAACCATTTTCTGTTTTGATACATCTCCTTCTGCAATACCAACATCTATGCTACCAGAATTTAAATGTTCTATAACACTTTTTGTATTGCTAACAATAAGATAAATTTTTGTCTTTGGATGTGTTTTTCTAAAGTCTGTGATAACTCTGGGAAGGATATAATTTCCTATATTTGAACCTGCACCGATTGTTAAACTTCCCTTAACTATACCTGTCTGTTCACAGATAGACTTCTTAGCAGATTCATATAAACCAAGAATTTCTTTTGCATATTTATATAGAATTTCGCCAGCAGGGGTAAGAGTTACTGTGCTGGATGAACGATCAAAAAGTTTTGTTTCATATTTTTCTTCAAGGGCTTGAATCTGTAAGCTAACAGCAGGTTGTGTTAAATGAATAATTTCAGAAGTTTTAGAAAAACTCTTTGTCTCAGCAACAGTGCAAAAGACCTTGAGTTTATGATCTTCCATATAATACCCTCCATTTATTTTCAGAGCAGGATGTAAGCCGAGTTCTGTTTCTGTGGTCATTCATCTAAGGTCTGATGTTTCCATCAGACTCATGCGGTCATAACCCGTTCCGCCTTCCCGAAGGGAATTCGAATGGGCACTTCTCAAAGCGGAACCTATTCGACCTTGCTCAAGGCGGGGTTTACCAAACTTGAGATGTTGCCATCTCAACTGGTGAGCTCTTACCTCACCTTTTCACCCTTACTCCAACAATAGTCGGAGCGGTTTCCCTTTCTGTGGCACTTTCCTTGGGTTTTACCCAGTCGCTATTAACGACCGCCTTTGCCCTTCTGAGCTCGGACTTTCCTCCCTATTTTATTAGAGACAGGGTAACCACTCATCCTGCCCTGAATTATAATAAAGTTTTATTATTATATAATAATTGTTTAATTTTTGAAAGTGTGTATTGAATCAGGGAAGCATCATCAATTCCGTGATGGACTCTAAACTGTGTAAAAACAATAACTGCGTTTGATGACAAAGAATAAGGGTTGTCATTGCGAGGGGCGATAGCCCGAAGCAATCTCGCTTTTTCCCTTATAAAACCAACTACGAGATCGCCACGCTTCGCTCGCGATGACAAACCCTTGAGATTGCTTCACTGCGTTCGCAATGACCCCCCCTTTAATTCCCCTCTTACCAAGGGGGGACTGAGGGGAGTCGTCATTGCGAGAAGTCCTGACGCAAGTCAGGAAGACGTGGCAATCTCAAAGACGAGATTCCTCACTTCGTTCGGGATGACATACTATAGGAACGCTTCACGGAATTGGTGATGCTTCCTTGATTCAGTTTGTATTTTTGTAAAACAATATTCTGCGGCACTGTGGACAGTGTATAATCTCATCATTCTTCTTTAATTCTACAAAAAGTTGGGGGGGTATATTCATATTACAACCCTGGCAAATTTCTTCTTTTGCTTCAGTTACAGCTAATCCTTCATATGTTTCGAGTAGATTTATATAAATATCATATATCTCTTTATCAATCGATTCAGCTATTTGTGCCCGCATCTCTTTCACGTTTATAAGCTCTTTTTCAACCTCTGACATTTCATCAGCCAGTTTTTTCTTTAAATTCTCAATCTTTTCTGTTTCAGTATTTATTTTCTCTTCTTGTAACCTTATTTCTTTTAAGACAATGTCAATCTCTTCCATAATGTTAAGGATTTCATCTTCTATTTGATAACGTTCTTTTTCGAAAGAATCAATTTCTTTAAGATACGCCTGATATTCTTTATTAGTTTTGATTTCACTCATGCGAGATTTTAATTTATTAATCTTATCATTTATTGAATCTAATTCTATCTCTTTATTGCGTTTTTTCTTTTCCAACGATTCGAATTTCTGTTTTATACTCTGGAACTTGAGATTTAATTCTTTAAGAGGTGATTCAGCCTCGTTAATCCTCGATGGAATCTGATTCAATATACGACTTATACCCAGTATCTGTGTATCGATTTGCTGTAATTCTATTAAACGTTTTAGTTCTTCATTCATTAAAATAATACCCTTATAATGCTATTGGTGGGCCCACCAGGGCTCGAACCTGGGACCAACCGGTTATGAGCCGGTAGCTCTACCAACTGAGCTATGGGCCCTTTTAAGATTAAATAATTCTAATTGTATACGCCGGATTTATATAAATAGTAAATATTAAATATAAACTGAATATCTTTTTTTATCAAGATTTTTCGATAAACTCTCTAAGCCATTTGCTTCTTGATGGATGTTTCAACTTTCTTATAGCTTTAGATTCTATTTGCCTTATCCTTTCACGAGTAACATCGAATTCCATCCCAACCTCCTCAAGAGTATGGGGCAGATCCATACCAATCCCAAACCTTTTTCTTATAATCGTTTCTTCTTTTAAAGGTAGAGAGCTTAAAGCCTCATCTATTTTTTTCTTCATATCATCCTGTATCGCTATATCAAGAGGTGAAGGTACAGTTTTATCTTCAATGAAATCTCTCAATTGGCTGTTATCTTCGCTGATAGGTGTCTCAAGGGATACTGGTTCTTTTGATATCTTTAATATTGCTTCCACTTTTCCAGCATCCATTTGTAATCTTTTGGCAATTTCTTCAGAATTAGGTTCTCTCCCAAATTCTTGCACAAATTCCCTTATTGCCTTCATAATTTTATTGATAGTTTCTACCATATGGACTGGTAATCTTATTGTTCTCGATTGATCAGCAAGAGCTCTTGTTATTGCCTGTCTAATCCACCAAGTTGCGTATGTACTGAATTTATATCCTCGTTTATAATCAAATTTATCCACAGCCCTCATGAGACCGCTGTTGCCTTCTTGAATGAGATCAGAGAAATTTAAACCTCTACCCAAATATCTCTTTGCAACGCTTATTACTAATCGAAGGTTTGCTTCTATCATGGCTTTTCTTGATTCAAATACTTCTTTTTCAGCTTCCAAAATAACTCTGAGAGCCTTCTTCATATCTATATATTTCATATTAAGGAAAGTCTCAATTTTCTTAATTCTATCATTATAAAATTGAATCTCTTTTCTAATATTTATTTTTATAATATTTGATTTTTTCTTTAAATATGATATTTGCTTTTTTAATGATTCTATTTCAGTCACAGAACGTTTTAATTCATCTGAAAATGCTGTTAAAACCTCATCTTTGAGATTGAGACGGCGAACTTTTTCGAGTATCTTACAATCGGTTTTCTCAAGTAATTTGAATATTTTTTGAAGATCATTATTGTGGTGTTTTGAAATCTTATTCATGGAAATATTATTTAATTTATTCAATTTACTGAGATATAGCATCTTCTTTTTATAAAGAACATTGATTTCCATCGTGTCTTCTAAAAATCTTTTTTTCAAAAGTTGTAATTCTTCTTCTGTATCGTCTTCAATATCTTGAATAATGTCACTAACAGGAACCTCTCCAGTCTTAAAAAGTTTTCCAAGCTCTATTATTTTATTTAGAACAAATGGAAGTAAAAAGATTACCTTGAATAACTTTTCCTTCCCATTCTCTATTTTTTTAGAAATTGCAATTTCTCCATCACGTGTAAGAAGTGGGACGGTACTCATTTCCTTTAGATAAATGCGGACAGGGTCATTTTCATCTTCAATCAGAGCAACAGTCTTTTCTTCTTCTTCTTCTTCTTCTTCTTCTTCAGAAAAATCTTCTCCAATCTCTATTTCTGAATCTAAAGTTTCTGGTCCTGTGTTATCTTC
>FWPV01002216.1_pt1 | contig 16632 bp, 12 predicted proteins | sample 2228371 | NCBI WGS metagenome assembly FWPV01 (sample SAMEA103939776, study PRJEB20133) | metagenome | reverse complement strand
CCAACCCCTCACGACGACGCTCCGGCCGCCCCTGCCCGGCCCGATCCCAGCCGCCGGATGAAGTAGTCCGGCCACGCGTCAAACGGGCGTTCCTCAATTGTCGATGGGGGTAATGTTTGCACGCGCCCAGCGGATGAGTTGATCATACGTGGTGCCTTTGGGGAAGAACTCGGCCACGCCCATCTGTTTGACCTTCTCGATGTCCTCTTCCGCAAGGAAGCCGCCGGCGGTGATCTGGATCTGGCGAACGTCCTCTCTTTCAAGCAGATCTAATATCTTCTTGAAATACTCAATGTCCGCTCCCGGAAGTGTAGTCACTCCAATATGATCCACCGATTCCTGAATGGCGGATGCAACGATGGCTTCAGGTTCCTGCAAGTCTGTGTAGATAACCTCGAAACCGGCTTCGCTGAACGCCCTGGCCAGATTCATCACGGCCGTCGCATAGCCTTCGCCGCATTTAGCCATTAAAATTCTGACTTTTCTCTGATTCATGAGGTGACCCTTTCAAATTCCATGCTGATTCCACGTTGAATTGTCGTTTCAAATCGCTCCCCAATGCGCTCATCATATGCTGCGACGGTAACCTACAAAATTGTAGATGTCACTCATGACGCTCTCGTAGTCTTTCTTGATCCTCTCATACATTTTCGCATTTTCAATGGCTATGGCGCCCATTTCGGCAAGAGCGACGGCAAAGTCAAGTTCCTCTTCCGAGAAATCTCTGGGCGCTGCGCTGTAAAGCCTCACAACTCCAATGATGCGGTCGCGCACGGACAGGGGGATGGATACAATGCTGACGATCCCCTCGGCTTTCGCTTCCTGCTGGTATTGAGCGCGCGGATCGGTGACGGCATCGTTGATCACAACGATTTTTCCTTGCATGGCTTCCGCAATGCTGCGGTCGGCATCCACCGGACCCTTCTTTATGTACGCATCGGTCAGACCGTGCGCGGCCAGCAGTTCGAGTGTCCGCTGTTTGGAATCCAGCAGGCGAATGGCGCAGGCCTTGAGATCCATGACCTTGACCATGCTGGTCACCAGCATATCCAGCACTTGTTGAAGATCGAGGGTGGAACTGATGGCTTTGGCGACATCACGGAAAGACTTGAAATAGGTTTTGTCCAGAGCCGTCATAGCAATTCCTCCTGTTCGGGCCGGCAGGCTTGTAAAATCTCGGATAGCTGACTCCACCTCACGCGCAACGTCCTGAACCATCATAGACCCACTTTCGGATAAGCTTCAACTGAAAAATCGCATCGTTGTGGCAATGTGGCCTGAGGCCACAGGGATTACTTTGGTGATGCCAACCCATTGCTTGCCCAACCGGGATGTGAGTGCATCTTTCCAGTCGCTGTCAGGTGCTGCCTGCGGGTGCTCCCTCTGCATTTCATTAACATTTTGAAAATAAGAGCCTATTAGCTGCCATGGGGGAACTGCGCTACCCAATCAATCCCACCCAAAATACACCTTTACTTTTGGTTCAGATCGACTAAATAAATAGTCGACCGTAGAAAAGCCAAATTCCGCGTGATCGGAAGACGGGAAGCCACGCGTCCTGCACACCAAGCCGGGGGCGGACGGGTTATCTCATCTGCGTAGTCCAGAAACAGGATTGTGGCGGGTCTTGGCTTTTTTGTCGGGATATGGTGGTGAATTCAGGAAGCAGTGGCTGAGCAGATATGGGAAAAGAAGCGAAAACCAAAAATGGATTCAGTGTGTGCCGCAGGTGCGATACCTGCGGGATGAGGATCGGTAACATCACTTTCGATGCTCATGACAAGTGCACACTCAAATGTCGGCAATGCGGCAAAGAGTACACTTTTCAATTCAAGTTGCGAGAGCTGCGATGTTCCACGGATGAGGCATCCGTATACCTGCCATAGAGTGGCTGCACCTGACAGGTTCGTTTCATTCAGGCGCCTGGCCGGCTTGTCCCAATTTGTAGCGGATTCTCAAAACACCCTCCCTGAAATCAACCGATATGATACGAAGTGGTCCGATTTCACCGCTTCTCTTGACATGAGGCCCGATACAGGGGCAGACATCATAGTCCCCTATCCTCACCAGTCGAATGCGGTTTCCTGCGTCGGCAGGCAGCTTGTGCATGTCAAACTGTTGTTCTGCTTCTTCTCGAGGAATGAATTCTTCCGTCACCGGCACATCCGCCTGAATTATTTCGTTCACTTTTCTCTCTAATGCACCGATCTCGTCTCTGCTCAACGGCTTGTTAAAATGGTAGTCCAGTTTTGATTTCTTCTTTTCAATGTGAGCGCCGAAAGAGCGTTGACAGTTGAACATCCTGATCATGGTCTGGTTCACCAGGTGTTCGGCGGAATGCATTCTTGGATCAAACTTCTTCTCCTTTGAGGCGGCAGAGCCCGCCGCACCATCCGCTGCGCGGGTCACGCGTTCCTGTACCAGTTCTTTTTTTGCTGTACGCGGCACCTGCGGCATCCGGCGATGCGCCTGCCGGACTGCTGCTTCAGTGAGCGCCTTTTTCAGTTGCCAGTCAAATGCATCTCCGTATTCGTCCCGTGCGGGAATGAAAAATTGTGTAAAAATATCCAAATCATCGTTTAGCGATTCGATGAAATCGGCAACGAGGGCTGCTCTCTTTCTACGCCATTTCTTAATGAGAAAGCCATAATGATACATCTGCAGGTAGTGCAGAGCGGAGACTTCCCACCCGGCTTCGATTTGCATGGCCGCCTGGACCAGTTGGCCGTGTCTTTCGGGGTCATGTCTGTAAACGTCGACGGCGGTCTTGATCTGCTGGAAAAATGCGCCGGCCTCGCCCGCCCGATCGCTTATGTCCAACCATTCATACAGATAGGCGCAGTGCGCTACCTTGGTGAGACCACCGGTGGCTCTTCCGATGACAATATTGCCCAGCAGTGAGGCCTCATAATCGACCAGGCCGCATGGTTCGAACCGCGAGGGAATCAGGCAGAAATCACCGCCCGCCAGGATCAGCCTGGAGAGCGGTTGGTTGAAAATGTTGTTGAAATAGACCCGGGTTGGATGATTTAACGCGAGCGTGGCAAAAGCGGCTTCGCTGGCTTTGCCGACCGGATCTCCAAGTGTCGCGGAGGCCAGAATGATAAATTTTATTTGATGATCGTAGTCGAGTGTTCTATCGATAATGTCGGCTACCAGGCCGAGATTCTTCTGTTCCACCAAACGGCCGACCGCGGTCAGGAGAATGGGATCGCCCTGCGGTTCTGAGCCAAAAGCTTCGAGGTGCAGCAATCGCTTCAATTGCGCTTTGGTGGCGAGACTGGCTGGACCGAAATTGTGATCCCCGGCAAGCATCTCGGATTGCGTGACGGGGTTGGCAAAAATCGGCTTTGTCCTGTTTGACTGCATCGCCCTCAGAACACCCGCTTTCAACTCAGGCAAATTTTGCGGCCGGTTCGTGTCGCTCAACCCGTTAGTTATGCCGGCAATGGGAAGCTTCTCAAACACATTGAGATGTCGATTGGGGACGAAGATTTCACCGGGTGGCCCGCCTTTTTGTGCATATGCCTGAGCCCAGAGTTGGGCGTGATTTTGTTTCAGTTCCGCGGCGTAGCCCCAGGTGCCGGCGATGTCCCCGCTCACCGTGGTGATTTTGCCGCCCATTTCATGCACTTTGAGCATGCAGGCCTTGATCAGATTCAGGTTGTCAAAAAAATCAAAATACCTGTGGAACAGTTTTTCGCCGGGCAGATTGATACGCTCAAGAGAATGGTAGCCACCGCCGATGAGGGGCGTGATTCCCTGGTAGGATGCGTTGTGAATGGTAAAATGCACCGGCACTTCGCTCAGGTAGGCATCACCCAGGTAAAAGGGTATTAGGCCCACGTGGTAGTCGTGCAGGTGAATCACATCAAAATGGCTCTGCTTGATGTATGAAGCCATGGCCTGGCTTACCGAGGAATAGAGGAGCAGTCCCATCTGCGGATCATCGGGGTAAACGGCTTGGGCATTGGTCCAGTTCAGCTGCAGGTTGTCCCAGAAGTAGACGACCTTCTGGCCGTCACCAAAAACATGCTCGTAGACATCGAATTCAAAAGGGTTGCCCAGCAGGGTCGCTGAGGCTTTGGATTCGACAGGAATCAGTTTGCGCTTGTCATAGTGGGCAAAACATGGGGAAAGGATGGTCACTTCCAGTTGGATGCCCTGCCTGTCGGCGGCCTTGACCAATTCCAGCGGCAACTCTTCAATGATTACCCCCAATCCACCAATCTTTACTCCCAGACCGGTTTCCGCTCGTCCGATTTCCCAAGCCGGCATTGCTACTCTGAGTTTGTCCTTAGCCTTCAACATGGAGCGAGTCCCCTTTTTTTTCATTGTCGATATCGCTGATGCCCTTCGCAAGCTCAGTGCTTTCTACCACAATATTGCATGAATGCCAGCACCATAGCGGCGCTCGAAGTGCTCTTGTCGATTACCATGGGGGAGAGCAGTGACGCCGGTGAGGTGCCGTTTTACTGCAAAATCAGTTTCTCGATTGCACCGATGGAGTTGCGTATTGGAATGTTCACCTTGATTGAGTTAAGTTACCATTAATTCGAGCTGACAGCAGCCAAATTTATCGATTTTATCGGTAAGCCTTTGTCATGCCGACGAAATGCCGCCAAGGCGGGAGGCATCCAGTGGGTACGGCCGACTCTCTGGATCGCGGCGTCTGGTTGAATGACGAAGGTTGTTTGCCCGTACAAAGATGGCTGAATTTCGGCAACAGCAGAGGTTTTAGAGGATCCTCAGATGAGCGATCAGAACGGATCTGCAAATCAGGAAACAAGAGTCCATCACCTGGAACAAGAACTGCGAGAGTTGAGGGATGAAGCGGTCCGGCTGCAGGATGAATTGAACACCACTCGAGCATTGTACGCTTTTGTCTCGGCGGGGAAAGCCTGCAGTTGATCGCAGATAAGATCAGAGAGTTTTTTGGCGCGGTTGGGTCGTGCCTTGCCTGTCTGGATGCGGAGGCGAAGAACTTGACTATCACCGCATGTGCAGGGAACAAGATAGAACCTCTGCGTAACCGCTGGCTTGCTGCAAGTTCTCCGCAGTTCGATGGGAGGGGGGAAGCGGTTATTTTTGAAGCAGACGTTGCAGGGGACGACCCCATCGCCGTTCAAATCATCGGAGGGGCCAATGTCGTGTCCGGGATGCGGGCACCACTCCGAATGGGGAGCCACTGTTTTGGCTACGCCTATGTCTTCAGCGAAGAAGACATTTTTACCGGTACTCACCTGGATACTTTTTTACGGTTGACGCAACACGCCGCTGCCGAAATCCAACGCAGCAGGACGGAACAACTGCTGAGGGAGAGTGAAGAACGGTTTCGCTTCATGGCCGAGACCACCGGCGATGTCATCTACCGTCTCAGGTATGACTCCATGACGTACGATTATCTGAGCCCGGGAATTTTTAATTTGACGGGGTATACGAGGGATGAAATCGAGGAGTACGGGTTTGGCAAGCTGATTCTGAGAATAGATACGCCGAGTGAAAAAAACATTTCTTCTCAAGCCATTATCAAGAACCGGCTGGAGGGCAAGACTCGGGAATATCGGGCAGATTATCTTCTGAAGACAAAGTCCGGCGAGTTGAAATGGATTCGGGACCACTCTTCCCCGTGGTACGATGAATCTGCCGTGATCATCGGATCGGTGGGCATATTGAGTGACGTGAGTGAATACAAGCGAGCCGAGGAACGCATCGAGCAGCGCACGGTGGAGCTCATCGAATCCGAGGAGAGGTACCGTAGTTTGGTCGAGAATGTGCCCCTGGTGGTCTATCGGATGAGACCAAGGGGGCACGTTTTTTTCCTAAACCAGTTTGTTGAACAGGTATTCGGTTTCACTGCCGGCGAGATCCTTTGCAATCCGGAGCTCTGGCACAGCAGAGTGCACGGAGAGGACCAGGGCAGGGTCATGAACCTGCGCGATGCGAGCTTCAAGGAAGCAAGAGACTTTTTCGCCGAGTATCGAATCATTCACAAGAATGGTCATTTGGCCTATGTGCTGGATCATGCCGTCCCGTTTTATTCGACCGATGGCCGCATCAGCAGCCTGGATGGGATCATCATGGACATGACCGGCAGGGTGAGGCTGCAGGAGCAATTGCTACGGGCAGAGAGCCTTAAGACCATAAGCGAGGTTTCCCAGCGGCTGGCGCACGAGATCCGCAATCCCCTCGTGTCCGCAGGCGGATTTGCGCGATTGCTGCTGTCTTCTATGGCGAGCAGTGATCCCAACAGAGAAAAAGTGGAAATCATTGTGCGGGAGGTGGGGCGACTGGAGTCGATCCTGCGCATGATTATCAACTACATCCAGCCCCTCGAACTGAAACCGGTACCTACGGAAGTGGCTGACCTGCTTCATTCCGTGTTGCGCAAGCTGGCCGGGAGTTTCGAAGAGAAGTGCATTCGAACCAAGCTCCAATTGGCAGCGCAGATTCCCCCCGCGGCAGTCGATCCGGTGCTGATGGAACAAGCCCTGGAGGCTCTCGTCAGAAATGCCGTTTGTCATATGCCCACGAACGGCAGGATCTTCTTTCTGAGTATGCAGGAAGACGAGTTTGCCAAATTATGCATAAGGTATCCCGCGGAACACGTATCCAACGATGATATCGAACATTTCTTCTATCCTTTTACTACCTCTCACTTTGGACCCGGTGATTCCGACCTTCCCATGTCCAAGATCATAATCACCAAACATGGCGGGCATGTGCATGCCGCAGCCAATGAATCGAGCGAGATCATTTTGACGGTATCGCTGCCGCTGCAAGGGAGTTCTGTCCCGGCGCATTTGGCTTAATACTTTGAAATGAATTAGAAATTTACTTTTTTACGGGAGCCTTCTACGGTTGATAACGGATTGTTGATTGGGCGGCGCGGACCCTTTCAGCCGCCGAGATAGAGTTTTTGTACTTGCGGGTTGGTCAGCAGTTCGCGACCTGTTCCCTGCAGCCGGTTCCTGCCCTGTTCCAGCACATAGGCGCGATGAGAAACGGCCAGACCCTTGCGGGCATTCTGCTCCACCAGCAAAAAGGAAGTGCCCTGCCGATTCATTTGGAGGATCCGCTCAAAGATCTCTTCGACCATAAGAGGCGCGAGTCCCAGCGACGGTTCGTCGAGCAGCACCAGCTTCGGCTGCATAAGGAGTACACGGGCGAGAGCCAGCATTTGCCGTTGACCGCCGGACAGTTCGCGGGCGGGCCGGTGGCGGCGCTGAGCGATCCAGGGAAACACGGCAAAGACTTCTTCTCTCCGGCTCTTGAGGGTCTCGCGGTCGGGCAGCAGGTAGCCGGCCATTTCCAGATTTTCGGTTACCGTCAGGCTGGGGAAAATGTTTTGACCTTGGGGAATGAAAATAAGTCCCCTGGTTCCCTTTTCCTGCGGATCCATCCCGGCCGTTGCCATCTCCTCGAACAGAATCTCTCCTCGAGTCGCTGGTAATTGTCCGACAATGGCGCGCAGCACAGTGGATTTACCGGCACCGTTGGGGCCGATCAAGCACACGATCTCTCGGGGCATCACAGCGAGTGAGATGCCGAAGAGAATCGTGACACGTCCATAGCCCGCATGCAAATCCCGCACTTCAAGTAGCTTCACAGCCTTTTCCCAAATAGGCTTCAATCACGGCGGGGTCTCGCTGTGCCGTTTCAGGAAGCCCGTCAAAGATGACGCGGCCTGCATCCATCACCAGAACTCGTTCGCACAACTCGGTCACCAGCGGCATATTATGTTCTACGACAAAAAACCTTATTCCCTGCGCTGTCAACTGCCGGATGACCTGAACAATGTGGCGAATCAGAGAAGGGTTTACGCCCGAAGTGGGTTCATCCAGCAGCACCAGTTGCGGTCGGCACATCAGCACCCGCCCCAACTCGATCAGCCTCTCCTGCCCATAGCTCAATTCACTTGCGGGCCGGTCTGCCAGGTGCGAAAGCTTGAGCAGTTGGAGAATTTCCTCGGCGCGGCGGCGGTTTCCACGTTCCTGCCGATTGATGGCTCCCGGGCGGAAAAAAACCGCTAAGATGTTTTCTCCCAGCTGCTCTGGAGCCACCGCCAATAGATTGTCGCGCACCGAAAGAAAGGGCAGCACTCGGGTCTGCTGAAAAGTGCGGATCAAACCCAGGCGGCTGATGACGTCGGGCGGCAAATCCTGGATCGGCTTGTGGCGAAACAGAATCCAACCGTTATCCGCTCGATAAAAGCCGGTGATGATATGAAACAGTGTGGACTTGCCGGAACCGTTTGGCCCCACCAGTCCGGTCACCCGGTTGTTCGCCAGATCCACACTCACGTCGGCCACTGCTGTTAATCCACCGAAGCTCTTGCTCACATGTTCGATTCTAAGCACCGCGCCCCCCGTGCAATTCGGCAATGAGACCCTGCGGGCGTCTGAGCATGAGGAGCACCAGCATAAGCCCAAAAACCATCCCCTGCAGGGGCGCCACGTGCCGTCCAAAATCGGTCGGGATGGGCAAAAAACGCAGGGATTCCTGCAAGAGAACCACCACGCAGGTTCCGAGCAGCGGCCCCGAGGGAGATCCTTTACCGCCCAGCACGACACACAGTAGCACGATGATGGTCCCCTGCAGCGTGAAGTCGTTGGGACTGATATAGGTCATGTAATGTGCCCATAGAGCGCCGGCTAGACCGGCGATGACCGATCCGACGACGATGCAGCGCATCTTGAGTGAGAGAAGGTTCTTGCCGAACGCCTGCGCCACAAACTCGTCTTCTCTGACTACTTTGAGGGCGCGGCCGAAAGGGGATGTTTCCAGTCGGTGCAGGATAAGAAAAACCAGAATGGTGCACGCGACGGTGAACATCAGGTACTGCAGCAGGTCGGCCGGCATCCCGCCCAGCAGGGTGGGCCGGGGAATTCCGGGAATACCCATGGGACCTTTGGTCAGCCAGCGTTCATTGACGAACAGAAGGCGCATCATTTCGCCGTTCATTGAGGAACAGAAGGCGCATCATTTCGCCGAAAGCCAGGGTGGCGATGCCAAAATAATCGCCGGTCAAACGCAAAACGGTGAATGCCAGTCCGGCACCGATCAGGCCTGCCAGGGCCATGGCCGACGTTATTCCCAGGGGAATCGGAAGGCCGCCGACGGCCATCAATGCAGACGTGTAGGCGCCGATGCCGAAGAAGGCGATATGGCCGAAATTGTACAGACCCGCATAACCCAGCTCAAGGTTGAGCGACATGGCGAAGATGGCGTAGATGAGAGTTGAAATGGCGATGTGTAACAGGTAATCCATGCCTCAGCGCATCCCCTTCTGGAAGGAGAAAATTCCTCCCGGCCGAAACAGCAGCATGACCAAAATGACGGCGAATGCGATGAAATCCTTGTAGCCCGGGGAGAGTACCGCCACGCTGAGGTTTTCCGCAACGCCTATCGCGATGCCGCCGATCAGCGCCCCCCAGACATTTCCCGGGCCGCCCAGCAACACGGCGGCGAAGGCTTTCAAAAGATTGATCACCCCCATCATGGGTTCGAGGCTCGTGTCCATGGCCAACAGTATCCCACCCACTGCCGCGAATGTGGCGGCCAGTATCCACACGGTACGATTCACCCGACCCAGCGGAATCCCCATGATTCCGGCCAGCTCCATGTTGTCGGCGACCGCCCGCAGCGCTTTGCCCAACATGGTGCGGGTGAACAGCCAGTAGAGAAAGGTGAGAAATACGACGGCGGTGATCAACATGGAGAGCTGCATCCGGGTGACGATGATGGGTCCCCATTCATAGCCTGCGGCGAGGTCCACATTGTAGGAGAGCAGGTCCGAGCCGAAACCGAACTGGATGGCGTTGCGCAGCAGGTAGGAAAGGCCGATGGAGGCAATCAGGAGGGTCATGCGGGTGCCGTGACAGAGCGGCTGAAACACCAGACGATCCTGCAGCAGACCCACGCAGACGGTGCAGGCGACCGCAGGTGCCGTCGCCCAAATCAGCGGCAAAGACAGGGGAGGGGAGGTGAAAAAAAGCGCGCTGTAGGCTCCCAGCGCGATCAGTTCCCCGTGGGCGAAATTGATGAAGCGGAACACGCCGTACACCATGGTCAGGCCGACGGCAAACAGTGCATACATGCTGCCGGCTATTATGCCGTTGATCACCAGTTGCAGATAATACACGCCTGTGCTCTATCAGGAGGCAAACAACGGGGGCGCGTTTGCCCCCGCAATCGAGCAGGTTGTTTGAACCAGGGAAAGGGCCGCCAGTGGACTACTTTCGATAGTCTACGATTTTGCCGTCCGTCACTGTCCATTTGCCGTATACTGCCCCCACGTCGCCGTTCTCATCAAAGGTCTTGTCACCGGTGACACCCTGATAGCCTTTACCCGCTTCCATCAAAGCCTCACGGAGGGCTTCCGGGGTCGACTCTACGGCCAGATTGAGAGCCTTGGCCGTGAGTTTCACCATGTCGTAGTTGTATTCCGCAAACACGCCGATTTTGCTCTCCGGATAAGCCTTTTCCCAGGCGGTCTTGAAATGCTGATACTGCGGGGTATCCTGAGAAAAAGTGGGATAGGTGCCGATGATTCCTTCCGCTGCCTCGCCTGCGATCTCCACCAGCTTGGGGGACTTCGAGGCGGAGCCCATAATCCATTGGGTTTTAACCTTCATTTCAAAGGCTTGCTTCAGCATGGCGGCCCCTTCTTTGATGTACGTCAGGTTGACCACGGCCGGCGCGTTGCTCTGTTTGATGCGCAGAATTTCGCTGCGATAGTCGCTCTTGCCTTCTTCATGGGGGAACTCATCGATGATTTCGCCGCCGCTCTCTGTGAAGCTGTCCTTGAACGCTTCCGCCAGGCCGACCCCCCAGTCGTTGTTGATGTAAGTCAGCACCACCTTGCGGTATCCCAATTCTTTGGCAAGCTCGGCGCCGCCCCTGCCCTGCAGGATGTCTGACGGAAACACGCGAAACACGTAGGAGCCGCACTGGGAAATGTCGGCTGCAGCGCTTTCCGCACCAATCAGGACAACCTTATTCTGCTGGGCGATGGGGCAGATCGCCAAAAAATTCGAACTGGCTGCGGGACCAAAAATAATCGGCACCTTATGCACCGTGATCAGCTTCTGGATGGCAGAAACCGATCCCTGCGAGGTCGATCCGTTGTCCTCAAAAATGATTTTCAAGGGTTTTCCCTGGATACCGCCCGCGGCATTGACCTCTTCCAGAGCCAGGTTCATGGCCCGCTGGAATCCTTCACCATAGACCGCCAACTTGCCGCTCAATGGGGTTATGGATCCCACTTCCACCGCATCTTGAGCCCACACCGGGAGTGCCGCCAACACGATAGCCAACCCAAGCAACTTCTTCAAACTGCCCATCATAGATTTTCTCCTCTGTGGTTGTGGTGAGGATCGAATATTACGTCAATAGGGATGATGCTGTCCAGGACCTTGTCCGAGATCTCTCCTCCGGAACATGTTACCGACCGCTCACCGTCGTCACAACCCTACAGCGGTCTTGAGCGCATCGTTGCGTCCGTCTTTCCACGGGCTGAGGTAGCGGGCGATGGCTGCAGCGAGCGTGTCAAAGGTACGGCAAAACTTTTCCTCGTCCGTTTCCAGCAGGGTCATGCGGAATCCCTGCAGCTCCGAGCTGAACGAAGTGAGTGGCACGACACAGATTCCGGTCGCTCCCAGCAGATAATAGACAAATCGCTTGTCGGGTTGCATGCTTCGGTCGGCGGTCAGCTGTTCGATCAGCACACGCACCTCGGGGTCCTCCAGCGGCAATGACTGAGAGCCGTTGACCCAGCCATCCTCGAACACGGCGGTCATGTAAAACGCTCCCTGGGTGCGGTTGGCAACGATGCCGGGCAGGCTTCCAAGCCTGTGATAGGCCGCCCCGGACAAACGCTCATAGCGCTGCAGCCGCTCCTGTAGATAGCCCGGATAGGCAGGATGCTCGAATATGCGGGGGATCGCCCTCTGCGGCAGTGTGGTCGAGCAGACCTCCACCATCTTGGCGTTGACGATGCTGCGCACGTATTCTGCAAACAACGGGTCTTTATCGCCATTATAGACTTCCAGCCAGCCGCATCGGGCTCCGGGCCAGGGCAGCTCCTTGGAGATGCCCTTCATGGCTATGCCGGGGACGTCTTCGATCACTTCCGCCAGCGATTTGGTTTTGTTCCCGTTGAAAATAAGGTTCTGATAGATTTCGTCGGCGATGATGAAGAGATCGAAATCCCTGGCGATGCTTACGATTTCCCGCAGGGTCTCTTCCGGGTAGACCATGCCCGTCGGATTGTCGGGATTGACGATGAGAATGCCCGCCACGGCCGGGTTGTATTTTACTCTGCGGCGCAGTTCGGCGACGTCCGGCAGCCACTGGTTATGCGGATCCAGCGGATAGCTGACGGGAGGGAGGCCGGCGTGGGAGGCTTCGGATGAGGAGTGGGTGGTGTAGGTGGGCGAAGGGGTGATCACTCGAGCGGTGCGCCGCAAAAAGCCGTAGACCTTGGTGATGGCGTCTCCCAGGCCATTGAAGAAGATGATGTCTTCCGGTTTGATTGCGGCGCCGCCTTTGCTGTTATTCTTGGCCGCCAGGAACTCGCGTGTTTCCAGAACACCCTGGGTGGCACAGTAGCCGTAGGAACAGTCTTCCATGGCCAAATCGGAGATAATGGCCTTCATCCAGTCGGGAATTCTTTCTCCCTTGGCCACCGGATCGCCGATGTTTTCAGAATTGATCACAACCCCGAGCTTTTCCAGCCGTTGAGCCACATTGACGATGTTGCGTATTTCGTAGGTCAGCTTGCTTGCGCCTATATGGACAATTTCAGTTCGCATGGCAGTAATTTCCTTTCCAGTTATTTTCAGCCGATCGGGCTTGTGTTCTTTGATCAAGATCAAAAAGAAAAAGGCTGCGACAACGGGCAGCCCTGAAAACAAGAAGGGCTGCGGTGGAAGGCCCGCAGCCCTGAGATGGTCGGTAGTCTGTGCGGTTCTCTATACCATTCCCATCCGGACCACGGGCCTGCGCGCCGCGGCGGCCGCCGCCACTGCTGCTGCATTCAATGCTGCCAACAGATCCGTGATCCTGATGCGATGCATAAACTTTAACACTCCTCCATACGATCAAACCACTAACCGTGACCGTTTGTGCTCTCTGCTAACACAGCCGCAGCTGTTTGTCATCAAAAAAATGACAGAAAAAAATGAAAACCCGCCATGGCGCAGGTCAGGGGGTGACAGGAAGGAACTCGCTGACAGGGTTGTGCTGCCGGGGAGTGCTGCGCACACCCTGACCTACGGCTGACACAATCGTGTTGTCAGGGGATGCTGTGCACACCGTGACCTACCAACGACCTGCAAGTGAACGTGTCCATGCCCACATGGGTTGCCAAATCTCTCATTATGTTCAGATGGTTGCTTCATGACCCGTTGCGCCGAAGATGCGGTCGTGCAGGTAGAGCCGATGATATTCCAGTTGTTCGGTGGAGCATTCGGCGCTCACATCCCTTGCCCCGACTTCGTGCACCGGCACCTGCAGCAGGTCCAGAAAACGCCGTGCACAGCGCTGGTGAGGCGGCCGATACTGATCGAGTTTCTCCAATTCAGTGACCAGGTGCTTGAACAGATGTTTTTTCAGGATAAACGAGTATCCGACCGTCTGCCTCTTTCGCCCGCTGATCTGCTCGATATTTTCGCGTGTGAGGAGACGCAGGGCTTCGAGGCTCTTGAAACATTCAAGCCGATCCAGACGTGCATTGGCCAGCAGATGGTGGAGGAAGGCGTGGGGAAAAAAGCGCAGGGCACTGGTGACGGGATTGGCTGCGGTCATCCCCAAGCCGCACTGGCTTCCGGCCTTGACCGCATCACTCTTGGCCCACAGAGCATGGACGTGGTCGCTCAGCCCCTCTCCCTGAAGAATACTGTCCAACGTGGCTCCAAGGGAGAGCGTCCCCTGCAGACAGGCGGGGCACTGCCCGCAGGATTCTTCCGACAGCCAATCGGTGAAATGCCTTGCCAATCGCACCACATCGTCGTCTTCACCGATGAAGACCAGTCCGCCGGACCCCAGCATCGCGCCCACATTGTCAAAGCTGTCGAAATCGAGCGGCGTGTGCAACAAGTAGGAACGCACTCCCGTGAGTGACAGAATGGCTCCCGACGGACCGCCTATCTGAACCCCGGCCAAATGTTTGCCCTCCTGAATGCCGCCGCAAATTCGAATGATATCATCCAGTGTACGTCCAAATCGCACCTCCACCAGTCCGGTATGTTTGACGATGCCGGCAACGGAGAAAATTTTACTGCCGCCGCTGCGCTCGGTGCCTTGTTTGGCGTACCACCTGCCGCCTTTTTGGATAATGAGGGGAACATTGGCGAAGGTTTCCACGTTGTTCAACAGGGTCGGCTTTCCCCAGAGTCCCCTGAAGGTGTTGGAAATGGCGCCCAGGGTGGGCTCTGCCGCTTCTCCCTCGATGGCCCGCATGATGGCCCGTTTTTCCCCGGCGACAAAGGCGCCCGCTCCAAGGCGAATATCGATATCAAAGTGTTTTCCCGAAACGCCGAAGATGTCTTTCCCCAAAAAACCCTTGCGGCGCGCTTGAAACAGGGCATGTTCCAGGCGGCGCACGGCATCTTCGTATTCCTTGCGCACGTAGATGACCCCATAGCGGGCATCCACCGCAAGGGCGGCAAGCAGCATTCCTTCAATCACCTGGTGGGGCTGTTCCTGAATGAGAGTGCGGTCCATGAAGGCTCCCGGGTCCCCTTCATCGCCGTTTGCCACAATGAGTTTGATGTCATCCTTGTTCGGGTCTTTTTCGTCAATTGCGCATTTTGCCAGCCGTACCGCGTCCCACTTGCGGCCAGTGGGAAAGCCTGCGCCGCCGCGCCCCCGGAGCTTTGCCTCACTGATCGCTATGACAATGTCTCTTGGTTCCCATGCGGGTTCCGAGGTGAGTCCCAGTACCCGGAAAACTGAAGCGTACCCGCCATTGGCGCTATAGGATTCGATATCGTCCCCGGGTGATCCGGTGGAGGCAAAACCCAGCACCAAGCGATCCTGATCTCTCAGGAAGGAGTGATCATCTCCTTGTACTAGGCTGTCAGCCAGCCCCTGGTCTTCGACTGGGGGCGCGTGGTTCGGGGGTCCGCTGAGGCATATCAGCCTGTAGCTCCCATCCTTCCGCCTGACAGCAACGGCATTGGCGTTATAGACCCCCATGCGCATCGGACCCTCGGTTCTCTCCGCCTGCACAAACCCGTCGACAACTCTGGCCTGCGGCTTCAGGCTCTGTTGCAGTTCCCTGGCGAGGAATCCTGCGGGATAGTTGATGAAGGTTTCCATCTGTGCCGCCTGGTCGAGGATCACGCAGCCGTTTTGTTCGACCCCGTCGGGTGCCGTATAGCTGAAGGCCAGGCTGTGAGGGACAAACTGTCCGAGTGCATGGCGCCGGCCATTTCGACAGGCATAGACTTCCCCGGCGGCATCAATTTTCAAATAATATCCCGTGACATCGATATCTTGTGAGGTATCCAGCGCCACCCGGGCAGGTCTGTTGTTCCGAACGATTGCGGATATGCGGACTTCTTCCAGCAGATCGCTCTCATGCCCCGGCGCCAGCAGTTCCTTGATCCGGTTCAGGAACATGATGCGGTTTTCGTATTGGGGTCCTTTTAAGAGGTGCTCGATAGTCCTGGGTATGTCGTCCGCAGTGCGTTTTCCCAGGAAAGCATCGCGCGTTTTGATGACGGGAGCCAGGTGGCATACCCCGAAACAGTCCATCTCAATGAACTGAATGCCATGCCGCCCGACTTCTCCCTCTTCAGCCGCAATCTCTGCGGCGAGGCGGCGCGACAAATCCGGTTGACCGCGCAGAAAGCAAGCCGTTCCCTTGCAGATGTAGATGATGATATCGCCGCCGGGATCTGCACTGTATTGTTTGTAGGATGCGATGACGCGAATGACGTCTACCGGATCGAGCTCCAGGGTTTGCACGATCTTATGAAAGGATTCCGGCGTGATATATCCGAAGATGTTGTGCACCTCCTGGAGAACCCGGGGTAGCCTGGCCTTGGGACCGAGACCCGCAATGACGTGATAAATGTCTTTGTGCTGTTCCCGTTCAGCGATAGCGGCAACGACGTCCGGACGTAACATGAACGCATAAAGAAACCACGCTTGTTCCTCGTCGCTGTAGGATATTCTGCGTGTCGAATGCTCCGGCAAACGATTGTAGCGCTCCATTTCATGCTGCAGTCGTTCGTGCTGCGTGGCCGAAGGTGCGTAGCACGTGGCCAGCAATTTCCGATAGGCCTCTTCATGTTCGATCAAGTATCTGACGAAGCTCGAATGCCCCTTGTTCTCGATGGGAAGGGCTTCCAGCAGGAACAAAGACGCCTTCTCGTAAGGTTTGAGGGGTAGCCGAATTCCGTGGGCCGTCCACAACTCCTGCGCTTTTTCATAGAGCTGACCCCAACACTGCGCCGGATCATCCGCCAAATTGCGGCCAACCTGGTTTTCATCACCCGCAAGACCCATGCTCTGCAGCAGCCCGCGAATCAGCAACGGCATGGAATCCGCACCGAATTTCTTGGCGGCGGTCTGGTTTGTTCTGATGGCGTGACGGGCATAGGTGAGCCCCATCAGGTTGGC
>FWPV01009323.1_pt1 | contig 16634 bp, 12 predicted proteins | sample 2228371 | NCBI WGS metagenome assembly FWPV01 (sample SAMEA103939776, study PRJEB20133) | metagenome | reverse complement strand
TGTGGGTGCTTCGGCCGAAGGTGCCGGGTTTCGCGCCGCGTTCGGCCCTGCTTTTCGCGAGAATCGCGACATGAAATAGAAGTTGGCAACGATGATTGCCATGGATAGGGCGAGAAAGAGGAAATATCGCCCAAGTTCCGGCCGGTTGCCGTCGGAAGGCTCTAACATCCACAAAAACTCCATCCGATGGGGGCGAAAGCGGGCCGCATTTGGCTTCGGACAACCTAGCTGCTCGGCCGCAATCGGTTCTGCTGATCGCAAGTCCGTGAAACTACTATTGTCCGGGCAATTCGCCGTCGATTCAAGCCGCAAACGGCAGAGAAGCAAAGGAATTGAGGGAAATCCATCCCGAGGTGCAGGCCCGCGGATTGAACCCATATCGGACACGGCGAGCGGCGAGGTGTCGGAGCCGCCGGACTTCCCCTTGCCGTGGGGGAGGAGGCGCCGCGTGTGAAGAATGCGGGGCGACGTGCCGCAGGCGGCGCGAATGGGATGCTATCGGGCTGACGGGGCGGTCGAATCCTCCCGGCGTTTTTGCTGACGACGTAGTTCAATCGCCTCCCCGATTGCTATGGCGAGGTCGATTTCGTTGCACGGTTTCGTGAAGAATCGGAAGACACGTCCTTCATTGATGGCCTTCAGCGCTGTTTCGACGTCGGGCCGGCCGGTTAAGACGATTCGGGCGACATCGGGAATGTGTTGCGCCGCCCAAATCAGCAAATCGCTTCCTCGCATCCCCGGCAATTGTTCATCGCAGACGATGACGTCCACAGGCCATTGTTTCAGGACCTGCATGGCCTCTTCCGCGGAGCGAGCCGTCAGGAAACGATAGGGTTGTCGACGCAAGGTGCGTGTTAGACCGTGGAGGATGTTGACGTCGTCATCGATCAAGAGGACCGTGGGGGGATGCATGGGCCTGTTCCGTCTCCTGAGATGCCGTGGAAGCGAACTTGTACATCCTCGTGACGCTCTGCCCGAATGCCGTGCCGCAGTCATCCGCACACAGCGACCGCGGATGGCGTCGCCGTTTCCGTTGCCGATGCCGGAGGAACGCTGGTGGAGTTTTCGCAGCCGGTCTTTCCGCCCGTGCGTGATCGCGGGATGCGAATGAAAAAGACTGTTCCTTCTCCAGGCTTACTCCGGAATTGAAGCGTGCCGCCATGCAGATCCACAATCGTATGGTGAGCCGTCGTCAAACCCTGTCCGGTGCCTTTACCAACCTCTTTGGTCGTGAAAAACGCGTCGAAAACGCGATCCTGGATCTCCTGCGGAATGCCCGGCCCATTGTCTTCCACTTGGATTTCCACCCAGGCGTCGTCGAGTGCCTTGGTGCGCACGATGATGATGCCCGGACGCGAAGGGAGATCGGGGCGTTCGGCGATCGCTTGGGCGGCGTTCACGATCAGATTCACCACGGCCATGTTGAATTCAGCAGCGTGCAACGGGAATTTTTGCAGTGTGGGATCGAACTCCGTTTGGATTGTCGCGACGTTCTTCCATTCGTTGCGAGAAATATCGATCGCGGCCTGTAGCATCCGGTGGAGATCGACGTCTTGCTTCTCTCGGCCGCCTTGGTGAGAAAACACTTTCATGGCGCGGACGATATGCGCGACCTGCTCGACGCCCCTCCGCGACTCCTCCAAGGCTTTTGGGACTTCATCGCGATGATACTCCCAGTCGAAGGCTTGGAGCAGTCGCGCGTGGTTGTCGGCCTCGCTCGGCTCAAGCGCGGCCGCAGCCTGATGCATGGCCTCGACCAACCCAAGTACGTGATGGAATGCTTCGGCGAGATACGATAGGTTGTCTCCGATGTACTGGATGGGCGTATTGAGTTCGTGGGCGACACCTGCGGCGAGACGCCCCACCGATTCCATTCTTCTCGCGTGATTCAAAGCCGACTCCAATCGCTTCTGTTCCGTTACGTCGACGGTGATGGTCGCCGCACACCACGAGTCCCCCGTGGGGTCTTGGTAAGGAATCACCGTGGTTTGCGCGACCGCGTCATCCGCCCCGGGGAGTCGATGCTCGAATGCCGTTTTCTTTCTGTCACGCAGGGCTTCGAGGACGTTATGGATCCAGTCGGCGTCCTGAACTTTGCGGGCCAGGAAGTAGTCTTCGACCGACACGCCCTGAAAATCGCCGTGAACTTTCTTTTGCCACGGATCCACATAGCGCACCGTGCCGTTTTCGTCGATGACGCTCAAGCCGATCCTTGTGGTTTCGAGCAGCACCTCCAAATGCCGTCGGGTGGCGGCGATTTCCTCCGCGGCGCGACGCCGAGAGAGCATGGAGCCGAGTCTCTCGGCGGCCTCCGTCAAGAAGAGTCGCTCTTGATGGAGGTCTTCCTCAGGCATGTCTGCAGGATTGAAGCATAACTCGATAGCCCCGGCGTAGCTGGAATCGACGAAAATGCCTGCCGAGATCTTATTCGGCGTCTCTTCGAAATCGTGCGGCTGATGAAGGCGTCCGCGAAGAATCAGCCGAATCGCTGAGTGAGGAAGGTCTTTTACGGCATCCTCAAGCATTTGCAAGACGATTTTCGCGAGGGAGTCTTCGTCAATACTCCCGTCCGCCAGATTGCCGATGGCGGCCAAGACTTGAAGCCTCTTCATCGAGCGGCGGAGGCGACTGACGGACTTCTGAAGCTCCAGCTCGGCGCGTTCTCGCCGTTGCTCCTCGTCCAACCGTCCGCGCCATGCCTCCACGATCGGGGCCAGATAAATGCCTATTTGCGTCAGCAATCGAGCCTCTTGTTCGTCATATTCTCGGGCGGAATTGGCGAGGAAAATACACCCGATCAATGCCCCTTCCGAAACCATGGGGGCACCGAGGAAATTATGGATGGGAACGTGCCCCACGGGAACGGGCCGAGGCGTATTGCTGATCACCGTTCGCCGGCTATGTAAGACTTCTCCTAGGACGCCCCCCAGTTCGGATAATTCGAAGACGATGCGCTTGTCGGGCATGCCACATCGACTCCAGACGTGGCGCGTCAAGGTTGGGCACGCGAGGCGTCCCTCCGTATCGATGTAGCCCAGAATGCCGAACTCGCTGTGAAACTGTTCGAGCAGCAATTGGAGGATTGCGTCGAGGGCATCCTGATCACGGTGTCGCAATAATTGGTGCGAAATGCTGCTCAAGAGTGCGAAATGGGAAAACGGATCCGATGCCGTCGAGACCCCTTGGTCTTCACTCCGGCACACCTCCCGGCGCATGGCTTCGCCTCCGTCAGCATCGCCTCTACCACGCAGTCGTCGCCGCGCAAAAGGCGTTTGTTTATGACGATGTTGCAATCGCATTCGCCCACAATATAAGGTAGCACGCGATAACATCACGATGAGCATGCAAGGTACGACAATAGCCGTCGCAACGCGGCGGAGACGATTTCCACGTCGGCGCTGCGAGGCGTTGAAATCGCCGTGACCGATACAAGCGCGCCATGCAGCAGAATCGGAACAACCGTTCCCACGCGGAAGACCGACTCTTTCGGAGCAATCGGTTCTTTGGGGATGCGGGCGTTTAGCCCTGAACGGGCATCCGTCGCCGGGAAAAGACGCCGTCGCCACTTCCACTGGTTTTTCCTGGCACGACCGAGAGATCGACGCCGACGGAGGCCGTGCCCGATAGCTTTCCCTCGACGCCCCCCGCGGGCGGCGATTTGGCGGCTGCGACGACTCGCGTGGCCCCCGCCGATGTCGCCGCAGCGTCTATTCGGGTGGTAACGGCCGCGGCTCGCCGCAGTATCGGGGTGCTCTCCGCCGCGGTTTTTGAGCGGCCGGCCGGTGAATCCGCATTATGCCTCACCCTGGGAGGCTCGGCGTTCGGCGGCTGAGCGAAAAGGCACGGGTCCTTCGGTCGTCGACCGGGAGCTCAACGGCGGTTCTTTTGTAACAGAACGACCCAGTCTTCACCTTCGTCCGCGGGAGGCCGGCCCGGCGAGACAGGCTTTCCGCCTGTTACCTCTTTCACCGAGCCGATCTGCAATTCTCCGCCGTTTCGAGGATCGTACCATCTCACTGCGAAATCTCCGGACGTGTCCGAGAGGTCGACGTCGCACGTGCCGCCGGTCGGAAGATAGATCACGTAGATTTCACCCGGCAGAGCTAAACAGTAGCGAGAATTGTCGCCCTTATGATTGCCGACCAATGCGTCGGCGTTGACCATGTTCCAGAAGGGAAGTTTGTAATGGTAAAAGAATTCCAGCGCAATGCGGCAATAATCCCATGATTGTTGCCGGCTCCGATAGTCCTCGCACAAGAGATCGTTTTGCGGCAATTGGTAGCCGAAGTAATACTCAACACCGGCCCCGCCCGCCATCAAGTTTCCCCAAAGCGTGCGTTTGCGGATGTCGTGAAGCGTGTACCCTTTGTCATCGGGTTTGGATTTGGCCGTGCCGTCGAAGCCCTCATATCCGGGGTCAGGGGGGACGCCCAGCGAGGCAGGCCCTTGCTCGTCGTTGGCCACGACCCAGGGCCGCCCGGCCTCCGCGGAGGCTCGTACCCACTGCAACGTGCGTCGATGCACTTCATTCCAGCCGTTTTGCAGTGAGGCGCCCGTCAAAAGAGATTGATCTGCCAAAAGCTCGGAATAAACCCGATCCTGCCAATTCGGAAACGTGTGGATCACGATCGGATGTTGGTAGGGGTCCGTCTCGTGAATGTATCGAATCATTGCTCTTTGCTCATCCGGCGACTGGGTATTCTCTTCGCCGATATTCCAGTTGAGCGCTAGATTGTGGGCGAATCGCGCAACCAGTTCGCGACAATAGAGTTTGCGTTCCGGCCCCAGAGCGCCACCATCGAGAGACTCGAGGACGGATGAGCTATTCTCGCGGCGGTTATCATCGTTTTCCTGTTCTTGGAGTTTGAAATGCAGGTACATCCCTAGGGATGTCGCATGATCGAGGACGATTGCCCACTGGTCGAGTTTCGAGCAATCGTAGTGCAGCTTCGCATCGCGGTCGACGAAAGGCCAGACATTGTCTCCGTCGCCGCCGGCATTATACGTCAGGAAGGAAAACACGTTGGTTCCCTGAGAGGCGAGGTAATTCAACGCTCCGATGATGCCCTTGCCTTTTCCGTCCTTCCAAGTGGGATCGCCGGGGCGCCAATCGCGGATATGCGGCGTCCACCTGTGTAGCGGGACGTTCTTCTTGGTCGCTACCGTTCCATCAAAGTCTTCGTAAGCCAAGAAGGTTTCCGGAGCATCGGCCCCGGCCTTGAGGAAGTACTCGCCGCTTCCCAGAAACTGCAAATGGTGCTTGCCGACATAGGCCAGGCGACCTCGCGCTCGAAAGTCCCGGCCCGACTTGTCGGATTCGGCAATCGTGAATCGGCCGCTCACACCGTGGTACGGCGGCAACTCGGTTCCGCCCCCGCCGATGGCCGCGTGCTTCCCTTTCAAAAACACAATTCGGTAATGCCACACGCCCACCTTGTCCGGTGCGAGATGGGCACGCCAGCAGGTCCCGGCCTCGGCCGAGGTTTCCGCCGCATTCCCATCAGCCGCAAAATAGCCGGGAACGCGGTACACCGGTGCGCCCGAATCATGCCGAAACTCCACTTCAAAGGCGTAGTCCGTAAACGGATTGGGATCGTCATCCCGCTCGTGCGCGAAGGGGCCGGCGAGCGTCAACGTCACTTTGTGCCATCGCTTCAATTCCCCGGAGATCGTGACCTGCCCATCGCCGTCGTGTCGGTCATCGGATGGAACATGCGATGCCGAGATCGAAGCAAAAGTCCATGCCAAAATGAAACAAACCGTTGCGTACGTGCGTCCTGGAGTGGTCATGGGAGGCTTCTCCTGAAGGTTCACCTTCGAAAATGTCCGCACCGGGAGCATCCTTCGCGAGCCGGAATGGAGGGGGTTTGCGGCGGTCAAAACGCGGACCGACGGAGGCCAAGCGTGAACGGCGGCGCGGAAGGCACTGACAGGATACACAGCGGCTCGCGCGGATGCCAGAGGCGCTCTGAACAATCCACATGCGGTAGTCGCCGTGCGTGTCTTGGATGCGAAGTCGACAAGTTTCGCCGGAAGGTCAGAATGCAGAGCCGATGCATCTCGACGCAAGAACCATTCCCGGATCCGTTCGTCGTAACGCTGGTACGACTCAGGCGAGCCATACGGTCCGAAGCAATGATCGCGTCCGGCTATCCGGACACGGGCTTGACCACTAGGCTTGTGCAGCAGATAAGCCGGTTTCTTGCGGTATTTGGGTACGCGGCCGACCTCCGAAGGCAAATGTGGTAGAACTGTGGTGAACCACTTCCTCGTTGCCGCACTACCGCAAGAGGTAGGTAGTCGTATCTTACAACTCGGACGAAACTTACGTCAATGGGCGCACGTGGATTCGAACCACGGACCTCGTCCTTATCAGGGACGCGCTCTAACCAACTGAGCTATGCGCCCGTTCTGGGTTTTCCGGCGCGTTCCGAGCAACCGCCGTGACCAGAAACGCAATTACCGGTTACGCGCTACCACCAATCATTGCCGACGCGAGAACCATCGCGCTGTGCCAAGCAGGGTCACGCGTCCTATCTGTCAAATGTATCCTATGTTGCCTACTTTGCCATCCACCCGGCCGATCACTGGTCCGATACGGGCCTCCGAGAGTCTGCCGAGCTGGGCGAAACGCGGCCAAATCCAACCTGTCGGAACTGCTATTGTAGCTTGTTCTGCCGCCTTGTAAAGTCGGGGACGGTCGGCCTACGTCAGCGGGAACCGTGTGGGCGTAGTCCGGCCGGAACGGCCAAGGCAATGCTAGGCTTGAGTCTGGCTAGGCGGTACGCGTGACTGCCTCGATTTCGGGGCTGGATGAAACGATGCCGCGGAGTTTGGGAAGCCGTTGCCCCACGACGGAGACGAGGTAGTCTCTGTGAGGGCAAGGCGCCAGGGAAATCGGCTCGGCACGGAGGAGTGTCATCGATGGTGCTGCGATTTTCGATGTTTTACGCGTTTACGACGGCGCTTGGGATGGCTACAAGCACGATGGCCGCCCCCCCGCCCGTGGAGCAAACCCTACTGTTCAAGCCGGTGCAGAAGGGAGTCGCCATCGACACTCCGACGGGCGACGAGTTGGCCCAATGCAAAGTCGAGGCGGAAAAGATCGGTCAAGCGACCGGCTGGACCGTGAAAGACGGCAAGGGGTACGTGCTCCGCCGCTTCCTGGATACCAATGGTGACAATAAGGTCGATTCGTGGTGCTATTTTCAGGGAGGCTTGGAGGTCTACCGCGACATCGACTCCAACGGAAACGGCAAGGTGGATCAAAGTCGGTGGTTGAATACCGGAGGCAGTCGCTGGGGTGTGGACGCCAATGAGGACGGCGTTATCGATCAATGGCGGCAAATCTCGGCTGAGGAAGTGGCGGAGGAGGCGGTAGCGGCCTTTCTTACAAAGGACGTGCCGCGATTTCGGGCATTGCTGGCAACTCCGGCGGAACTGAATACGTTGGAATTGGGGCCGGCGTACACGCGAGAAATCACCGAATTGCTCAAAACCGCGGAGAGCCGTTTCGCCGAGAATGCTGCCAAAGCTCCCGCCGTGGGGGCGCTGAAATGGATTCAGTTTGCCGGTCATCGGCCGGGCGTGGTGCCGGCGGGGACGTCGGATCTGAGACGCGACATCGTGGTCTACGACAATGCGGTGGCCTTCGCAGAGTCGCAACAAGGCACGATCCAAGTCTTTCTGGGCGCGATGATCCAAGTGGGAACTGCTTGGAGGCTGGTCGACGCCCCGTTCGTTCTGGACGAGAATGCGGCCGAATCTTTGGCAGGCGGGCTGTTTTTCCGGCCGCCCGCTCCGGCCGTCCCCGCGTCGCCGGCCGAGAGCGCTCCCAGCGAAGAAATGCAGAAACTGCTGGCCGACTTGGAAAGCCTCGAAAAGGCCTTGGCGGACGCCAAATCGCTCCAAGAGCAGACGGACTTGAACGGCAAACGGGCGGATCTGCTCCAGGCCCTTGCCGCGGCCGCAACGCGGCCCGAGGACCGCCTGACGTGGCTCAAGCAGTTGGCGGATACTTTGAGCGCGACCGCACAAGGCGGGACTTTTCCGGAGGGAGCGGCGAGGCTGAAAAGCCTGTACGAAGAGGTGGCGAAGGATCCTGCCCAAAAATCTCTCGCGGCGTACGTAAGATTCCGCCAAATGGCCGCAGAATACGGCCTCAGTCTGCAAGCACCGAATGCGGATTACAACAAAGTCCTTACGGGTTGGATTGCCAATCTCGAGCAGTTTCTCAAAGACTTCCCTGATGCACCGGATGCCCCCGAGGCGATCATGCAAATCGCCGTCGGCAAGGAATACCTGGGCGACGAGGAGGCCGCGCGACAGCAGTATCAATTGTTGGCGACGCGATTTCCCGAAACGCCGGAAGGCATCCGTGCGCGCGGCGCGCTCAAGCGATTGACGATGGAAGGCCAAGTTCTGGATTTCAAGGGAAAAGACCCGCAAGGCGGCACGGTGGACATTGCCGGGTACCGCGGCAAGGCGGTCGTCATCCAGTACTGGGCCAGTTGGTGCGAGCCTTGCAAGGCCGAGATGGCGATCCTGAAAGACCTTCTCTCTCGCTACGGCAGTCAGCTGGCGGTGGTGGGCGTGAACGTGGATACGGATGCGGCGGACATGGCCGCGTATCTCCGCGACGCCAAGCTCCCGTGGCCGCAGATTCGTGAGGAAGGTGGTATGGAAAGCAGGCCCGCTTTGGAGTTGGGAATATTGACGGTTCCCACCACCATTCTCTTGGACGGCCAAGGCCGCGTGGTGGACCGTAGCGTGGTGGCTACGGAATTGGAAGCGAAACTCAAGCAAATCATTCGCTAGGTCTTGCCGATACGTTCAGCCACCCCCGGCCGAAATGTCGGTTCGCGATCGCCCATGCGTGACGCCGCGTCATCGAAAATGCGGCGTCCTTTTTATTGTGGTGCCGAGCTTCGCCCGGGCAGAAATCCGGGGGGCGTCCCAAGGCAGCCGGAAACGGGAACAACTTCATTTTCGGGGATGAAGTCTGTGCGGCCGGTCGCCGCTGTTACATCTCGGCTGAAGCCGCAACGAACGCCGAGACGGAGGATTCCAGCGGGAAGGCGTGGCGTTCCCCAAGCAGGGAACGGACGATTCCGACTGCGAAATTTGAAAACCGACTTTCGCCCAATTAAACTAAGGGCGCAAGAAGCGGGTGTTTTCGGGGCCTTTTGGGGGCTTCTGTTCGGGCACGGCGGTTTGTCTTTCGCCGAGGGCGTGGGGTAGCGCACGGCCGTCAATCGAGACCGGGCGCAATTCTGTTCGGCGGTCTTTCCGTGGATTTTACTCCCGGTGGTGGTGTGATCGGTTGGTCGCCAAGCTTCACCAAGAGTCGCGTCAGTACGTCGTTCGATGCGGTGGTATGGTTCCGCCGTGGGCTTCTGGGGCTTCAAGACAAGGGGCATGTCATGGGCACTCGATTCTCAAAGGGAAAAAAACGGCACTTGGGATTGACTTGGGGCATGGGGTTGCGTTCCGCGGTGGTCGTACCGGTGCTCGTGTTGCGGGCGGCCGCCGAGCCGTCGGATGCCGCCGTCGCGGAGGCGTTGCATCCGTCGGATTTCTTGGCCGTCGACACATTACCGGAGGAACATCGCATTTGGCTACGAGACGCCGTGGCGTACCAGATTTCCATGGGTCGCTCACCGGATGTGGCGGTACGCGAAATCAAGGCACTTGATTCGTTTCCAAGGGTATGGTCCGAAACTCAACTGGCCGCTCTCGTGCTGGGGATGTATCAGCGGCTGACGGCTCCGCCGCAGACGCCGTCGCGGCGTCCCCGGGCGCTGGCCCTGATCGGTGACCGCTATCACGATCCGGCCTACATCCGACCGCCGCTGGAGCATGTCATGGAAAAGGCAGGGGTGGCGGTTGTATTTCTATACGACGTTCGGCAGTTTAGGCCGCAGGTCGTGTTTCAGTACGATTTGCTGGTCATCCTGCGGGATGGAATGCTTTGGCCCGATCCGCAGCCGAATGGCTCCTTCGGTAAGGCCGTCTTCTGGTTGACGGAAGAGCAAGAGATGACCGTCGCCTCGTTCGTATGGAGCGGCGGCGGATTCCTTGCGCTGCACAACGCAACGGCCTTGAAGGCCTTGGACGAAAAGGAGTCGCTCTACCTTCGCGTGCTCGGTGCGAGTTACGCGGGCCACGGTCCGGCCCAAGAAAGCTATTACGTTCGCGTTCTGAATGGCTTGCATCCCGTGACGGCGGGAGTCCATGACTATTTCGTGGAGGACGAGCGTCACTGGCCGCGATTACACGTTTCCGACGCCCTCGTCTTGCTGGGGTCCGCCTCCGGGGAACAGACTTCCTTGCACGGTTTTGTTCGCACGTTTGGATTGGGCAGGGTATGCTACCTGGCCAATGGACACAACCGAACTGTCTTGGAAAGCGATGCGATGCAACGGATGCTCCGCAATGCCACTCGCTGGTGCCTCGAACCGCGGTTGGATGCCGTGGCTCAAGGTGCCGCGAGCGCGGAGGATGTGCGACAATAGGCATCGCATGGGCGTCGCTTAATGACTCCGCAAGAGTGTCGCATGGACGTAGGGGGCAGGCTTGCCATCGTTACTCGGGCGTGCCGATGACGGCCGAACCGTCCGGCTAGGTTACCGGAAACGAAAGGATTGCAAGCTCACTCCGGCATGACGGGCGGCAACAAATCTTCGTCGCGCCGTAACATGGGACGCAGCTCCTCGACGAAATCCACGGCGTCTTCAAAACGCCGGTAAACGCTGGCAAATCGCACATAGGCGACCTGGTCCAGACGTCGAAGGTACTGCATCGCCAACTCACCGATGTGGCGGCTCTCCACCTCGGATTCGAAGTCGGTCTCAAGCTCCTGCTCGATCTGATTGACGATTTGTTCCAACTTGGCGTCGCTCACGGGTCTTTTCCAGCAGGCCTTTTCCAGACCGGATTTGAGCTTGTTTCTGTCGAACGGTACTCGAGTTCCGTCCCGCTTGACCACTTTGAGCGGGCGGCGTTCCAATCGCTCGTAGGTCGTGAACCGTCGCCCGCAATAATTGCACTCTCGACGGCGGCGAATCGCCGTGCCGTCCTCCACCACTCGGCTGTCGATCACGTGATCGTCATCTTGCTTGCAATACGGGCATTTCATCAGCAGGGTCCCTCCGTGTCGGCGATTCTACTGTGCGGCTACATCCATCAGTAGGCCGTTCCGGTTCCGGCTTCGCCCAGCGGCGCCGTCGGTCGCAGTTTAATCCGGGCACGGCTCGATTTCCAATTGCGGCAACGGCAAGGCCAGCCACTCCTGCCGAGTCAGGCAGCGCTTGGTTGCGGGGGTTCGCGATCGAATCATCTCCGTCCCCATCTTCACGCATCGGCCCGCGAGGGTCAGCAGCACCCGGCAATCGATGCCGTGATACGGGGACGGCAAATCCGCGAAATGGGCCTCGGCGCGCTCGATCAGACTTCGGGCACCGGACGAGTTTCCGCGACTGAGGTGGTGCAGGGCCACGGAAACCTGTATCAGGCCTTGCAGGAACTCTCGCTGGGGACCGTTGGAGGCGATCCACACGGACTCCCAAATCTCATGGGCCTCAAAGTATTCTCCGCGATTGAAGGCGGCGATTCCTCGCTCAAATTCCCTCCGCTGCTCTTCGGTCATTCAGACGCTCTTCCAAACTGGGCGGCGACGATCACGGGAGCCTATCGACGGCGGCCTTGGCATTGCACTTCCTTCGCGATTCCCTCAAACCATCCTATTCGCGTCCCCGAATGCGGCCAAGACCTGCTTGGATCAGGCGGTACCGTGCCTTTCCGGAACTTGACTTGTTGCCGGGCAGGGACTTGTCTCGCCGGCTTGACAGCGGTATTCGCCCCGGTAACAATCCTGCCTTTGGCACGCGGAGACGTTGTCCGAAAACACTCGTCGAAATGAAAGTGCAATGTCGCCGAAATCGCGCACGCCGGAAATCTTGTCGATTCTGAACGCGGAATACCCCGACGCCTCATGTTCGCTGGACTTTCAGTCTCCCTTGGAGCTTCTCATCGCCACGATTCTGTCGGCTCAGTGCACGGATGAGCGCGTCAACCAGGTCACCAAGTCCTTGTTCAAAAAGTATCGGACCGCGCGGGACTACGCCTCGGCCCCCCTGTCCGAATTGGAAAAGGACATCCAGAGCACCGGTTTCTTTCGCAACAAGGCGAAAAGCATCCAGGCATGCTGCGAGCGACTGGATCGGGAGTTCGGCGGCAAGGTCCCGCAGGAGATGGATGTCTTGGTTGAGCTTCCGGGCGTCGGCCGAAAAACGGCGAACGTGGTGTTGGGAACGGCGTTCGGTGTCCCATCGGGAATTGTGGTGGACACGCACGTCGGCCGGATCAGTCGCCGGCTCGGACTTACCAAACACAGCGATCCCGTCAAGATCGAGCAGGACTTGATGGCGATCATCCCACAACCGGAGTGGATCGCCTTCAGCCATCGCATGATCAAGCACGGGCGCCGGTACTGTCAAGCCAATAGGCCGAAGTGCCGGGAGTGCCCGTTGGAGAACGTGTGTCCCAAGATCGGAGTTGCGGAAGAGGTTGACGGCAAGCTCCCGGGGGCAGGCTCGCGGTCGCCCGGTCGGCGGAGACGAGTCGAGCCGCCGACTTCCCCGAGGTCGGGTCCCCGAGCCGCGGGGAGTCGCGGAAAAGGCCGAGGCAAGCGATAATGGGCTGGTTGTCTGCGGCCCCGGTGGGCTTGGTCTCCGGTCGGGCGATAGGCCGGAGATGCTCTCCGTTTCAAATCGCTTTTCCACAAGCCATGGTCTGGAAAATGCCATGATCCTTTCCGGCAAAGAGATCCTCGCGAATTTGGGCGGCAAGATCATCATCGATCCGTTTCGAGAAGAGCATCTCAATTCCAACAGTTACGATCTGACGCTGCACCACGAGCTTCTGCTGTACGAGGAAGTGGTGCTCGACATGCGAAAGCCGAATCGCGTCCGCCGCCTCGTCATTCCGGAGGACGGGTTAGTACTCACTCCGAACCAACTTTACCTCGGCCGAACTGCCGAGCGGACCGAAACCTATGATCTCGTTCCCATGATCGAAGGCCGATCATCGATCGGGCGGCTGGGATTGTTCGTCCATGTCACGGCGGGGTTCGGCGATGTCGGCTTCCGCGGTTACTGGACGCTGGAGATGTTCGCCGTGCAACCGGTCCGGATTTATCCGGGTGTGCCCATCTGTCAGATTTTCTACCATGAGATTCGGGGTGAATACGAAGAGTACCGCAACGGCAAATATCAAGACAACAAAGACATCCAGCCCAGTCTGCTTTTCCAAGAGCTGAACCCCGGCCTTCGTCGACGTCCTCGCGCGCGTCTGCCTTTCGGGATCGAGGAATCGCACGGTTAGAATCAATTACCGGCTCGTGTCGGTCGCGTCTGGGAGCAGAACATGCAGACTCCGCCCGCGGAAAAAGCCGCTCGGCTTCCGGTTTTTCTGGCATTGGGGATCATTGCCGCGGCGCTCGCCCTGGCGGATATCGCGCCGTACCGGACCGGACCGGGCGTCACCTGCGACGAGCTTTATCACATCGGCTACGGAAAGCGGTTGGTGGCGTCCGCGTTGATCTCGGGATTCTGGACGACCAACCCCGACCGGATTCGCGAAGCCTACTCGTGGACGGCGAGCGGGCCACCCGTTCACCCACCGCTCGGAAACTGGATTCTCGGTTGGACGCACTGGGTCTTCGATCCGGAGCCGCTCGATCTCACCGTGTTGGCCATTACTCCCGCACGGTTCGCGACGGCCCTCGGCCTCGGCGTCTTGGTTTTTCTGGTCGGTTGGTTTACGGCGGTAAGACAAGGCATCGCGGCGGGGGCGGCGGCCGCACTTGCCGTGGTGCTCATGCCTCGTTTGTTCGGGCACGCCCATTTGGCGACGCTCGACCTGTTTACCGCCCTTGCGTGCACCGCCGCCGTAACAACCGTCGGAGAGGCCCAACGACGCGGCGATTCCTGGCTCTGGTATGGCTTGGCGGGGGGGGTATGGGGTCTGGCCATGCTGACTCGGTTCCACGGGTTGCTGGTCGGAATCCCCATCGGAATCTGGATCCTCTGGGCCGCTGAACGCCGGCGATTGACGGCCTTCGTCCTCTGGCTCACGGCCGGGCTGATTGTGTTCTTCTTGGGCTGGCCCTGGCTCTGGCTCGATCCGCTTGGAAACTTCCGTTTGTACGTCATCGGATCGACCCTGCGGACCAGCATCCACACCTTTTATTGGGGGCGGGTTTGGAACGACGTCGCGGTCCCTTGGCATTATCCTTGGGTCCTTTTCGCCGTGACGATTCCTGTCGGCTTGTTGTTGCTGGGCGCCCTGGGAATTCGAGGGGCATTCCTGCGGCAGACCGGCCTTTCGGAGTCTGAGAAATCCAACTCGCACGAAATCGGCGCAAGCGGCGCCTGCGGGGCGAGCGATTCCCGCAGTTGGTGGCTGGTGCTGGGAACGATCGTGTTCTTTCTTGTGTTGTTCTCCGCGCCGCGTGTACCGGTTTACGACGGAGAGCGATTACTGCTGCCGGTATTTCCACTTTGGGCGGTATTCGTGGGAACCGGCGTCAAGCGGCTCGTGGACCTTCCTATTGCGGGCTGGCGGAGCCTTCCGACATCCCGCCGTTGGACTCTGGTCGCCGTGCTCCTCCTATTGCAGGGCAGCGGGATGGTGTGGTTCCGGCCTGCCTGGCTCAGCTATTACAACGCCTTGGTGGGTGGGCTATGGGGTGCCGAACGGCTGGGCTTCGAGGTCAGCTACTGGGGAGACGGCATTTCCGAGGAGCTGTTGCGAACCGTTGCCGAGCGGTGCGCGGAAGGCGAGGCCGTGGGTTTTGCCCCGAGTCTTGCTCCATTTCAAGCGCCGGCCGTAGTGCTTGCTTCCCCTTCGCTGGCCGAAAAACAAGTGCGGTTGATCGGCTGGAACGGCGAAGAGCCTCGCCCCAAATGGTTGGTTCTTTATCATCGGCGCGCCGATCTCGACGGACTGTCGGCGTCCCTTCCGGATCGTCCGCCCGACGCCGAAATCCGCAAGCAAGGTGTTTGGTTGGCACGTATCATCGCGCTGAGCGAACCGGAATGAATGCTGGGAATTGGCAATCGTGCGGCACGGACGGTTGACGTTCGTACCGCGGCAGCGCATCATCATAGGCGTTGAAACCGGTACGCCCCCTGGTGGGTCGGCCTCAGGACCCGTGGCCGCCGGTATTCGGTCGTTGTTCCCTGCCACCCTGCTTGAAGGATCCCGCCATGAATCGGTCCAAAGTCACCCGCCGTAATGTGTTGCAGTCTTCGGCCGCCGTGGCCGCCGCGATGGTCTTGCCCGCCCGACTCGTTCGCGGGTTCGAGGCCAATGAGAAAGTCGATGTTGCCGTTATCGCGGTCGGTGGTCGAGGAGGCGCCAACCTGGACGGCGTTGCGAACGAGAATATTGTGGCGATTTGTGACGTGGATCGACGCCCCCTCGAGAAGGCGAATCAACGCTTTCCTCAAGCGCGTGCCTTTACCGACTACCGCAAGCTCTTGGATGAGGTCAAGGGGCTGGATGCCGTGGTGGTCAGCACGCCGGACCACATGCATGCGCCGATTTGCCTTTCGGCGATGGACTTGGGATTGCATTGCTATTGCGAAAAGCCGCTTACCCGCACCGTGGAAGAGGCGCGCCGCATGGCCGACTTGGCGGCCGCCAAAAAACTCGTGACCCATATGGGGACGCCGGGGCGAGGGGGAGAGGACACGGTTCGCACCGTGGAAATCATCCGCAGCGGTGCGTTGGGTGATATCAAGGAGGTGCATTATTGGACGAATCGCCCCATCTGGCCGCAAGGCTTCGACCGTCCGGAGGGTGAAGACGCCGTTCCCGCCTATCTCGACTGGGAGAATTGGTTGGGTGTCGCGCAACCGCGACCTTACCGCGAAAAATGGCCGGAGGGCCACCCCGTCCACCAACTCCCGCCGGAGCAGCGGCACGGCGGCATCGTCTATCACCCGTTTGTCTGGCGGGGCTGGTGGGAGTTCGGGACCGGCGCCCTGGGCGATATCGCCCCCCACATGTGGCACTCCGCTTATTGGGGGCTGGACTTGGACGCTCCCCAGACGGTGGAAGTTGTCGAGATGTCCGGTCCGGTAACGGCAATGTTTCCCTTGGCCTCGATACTCAAGTTCACATTTTCGGCCAAGGGTTCGCGACCGGCCGTGGATTTGTTCTGGTATGACGGAGGCAAGACGCCTTCCCCCGACCTCTTGGGCGTGGCCCAACCGCCCAGCGGCGGCGCCTTGCTGGTTGGTACCAAGGCAGCGCTCGGCGTAGGGCACAAGTCGGTGGGAGATTTCGCCGACGTCCCCAAGTCGCTTCGCCGTTATGACGACATGTACACCGAATGGCTCCGCGGCATCCGAGCGGGCAATCCGGATCAACCGAGTTGCCCCTTCAGTTACGCCGGCCCGCTGACGGAGGCCTATTTGCTCGGAAACCTGGCGCTGAAAATCGGCGGCAAGATGGTGGCCTACAAAGGCGAAAGCGCCGCCCAGGAAGCCAGCGCCGCCCAAAAAGGGCTGCGTCTGCTGGGTGGAGAACTGCGTCGCCTGATCGCGGTAGAGTTGCCCGAAGTGGCC
>FWPV01009322.1_pt1 | contig 16635 bp, 12 predicted proteins | sample 2228371 | NCBI WGS metagenome assembly FWPV01 (sample SAMEA103939776, study PRJEB20133) | metagenome | reverse complement strand
CGAGCGGTAAATTCATGGAGCCAAGCGGCATAGAGCCCCCGACAGAAACGACATAAGGATGGAGCCCACGTTTTTTGGCTTCAGGCAGGAAATCTTGGATAAAACCCATGGCCAATTCTCGGCTTACCACCTTGCTCGGCGGTGCAGGTCGGAAATGAATCTCGGCGGCAAGAAGCCTATCTAAAAGAAGGTTGCCCTGAGATGGCGGCTCCTCGTTTTCGGGCGTAAAAAGAAAAAGAATAGGTTTCAAATTATACCGGGCGGCGGCAATAGCTGTCTGTAAACACCAGTTGGATTGGACACTTCCCCAGGTGATAATAGCATTACATTCCTGTTTTAGCGCATCAGCGATGATAAATTCCAGTTTTCTTGATTTATTGCCTCCAAAACCCGGCCCAGTTAGGTCGTCTCGCTTAATGAAAACCGGTGGGCCTTGTAAGCTCCGCGTCAGGTTAGCCAAATAATTTAAAGGCGTGGGGAGATGAAGAAAAGAAACACGAGGAAGAGCTCTGATTTTTTCCAATATTTTATCTTGCATTATTCATGCTTCCCATTAAAGCGAGAGGAGCATCTATTTTTCAGAAGAAGGTAGCTTCACTCCTTCGGTTTTTCTTTCGGAAGCCAGCTCACCTCCTATTCCCCAACGAGTTTTGGGAATCTCTTGAATAATAACCCGCACGGCTTGGTCAGGAATCCCCCGCTTCGTAAATACCTCCGTTATTCCTGAGACAATTTCTTTGGCCTGGTCATCACCAATGCCTTCCCACATATAAACATGAACTAACGGCATTAATTCCTCCTGATTAATAAATTTTATTCTTTTCTTTTTAAAGCTTCGAGTACCCTCAACCTGTGCAGCGGCAGACGATTTATTCTAACTCCTGTCCGGTCATAAAAAGCATTAGCCACAGCTGCCCCTACGTTAATTATGCCTGGCTCTCCGCCACCCTGCGGGGCAAGAGAAGGATTATCCAGAATGACGGCTTTTATTTCTGGAAGCCAGGAAAAGCGAGGCAGGCTATACCGGTCAAAATTAAGATCCAGAATCTTCCCTCCTTCAAAATGAATTTCTTCAGATAAAGCGTAGCCTAAGCCCATCATCATGCACCCTTCTAACTGTTGCCGTGCACCTTCCGGGTTGATAACCTCCCCCATATCCTGAACACCTACCATTCGCTTCACTCTAATTTCTCCTGTGGTTCGGTTCAGGTCAATCTCGACCATAATTGCCACATAGGTGCCAAGATAATCAGCACATGAAAGGCCATATCCCCGGCCGCTGGGCGGTTTGGCTGATGACCAACCAAATTCCTCAGCCAATTTTAATAAAACCCTTTTCATGCGGTCGTTGTTCAAGTGTTTCAACCGAAATTCAAGAGGGTCAACGCCAGCATGAGTGGCTAAAGCATCCATATGAGATTCACGGGCAAAAACATTAGTGTTGCTTCCAGGCGCACGCCATGGCCCAACTTCAAACGGGTGGGCTCTGGTTCCTCCGCCCGACCAACCCCCTCGAGAGACCACCCGATAATGAGGAATATCATAAAAAACTTGAGAGCTTCTCTCGCCCGCCCAGAAAACAGTGTAGTCCCAAAAAGTTATCCGGTTCTTCTCGTCGAGACCCGAGCGAATCTTGACCACGGCGGCAGGCATAAATGTGTCATAGAAAAACTCTTCTTCTCTTGTCCACACCACCATGACTGGCTTTCCCACTCGCTTGGCTAAGCGAGCCGCCTCTACTACCTGTCTGTTTCTATTCTTTCCCCCAAAACCTCCTCCCACATAAACCGGAAAAACGCGCACTTTGTTTTCCGGGACACCAACGGCTTGAGCGACCTCGCTTTGCACGCCAAAAGGTCGCTGGGTCGAAGCCCAGACTTTTACCCCTTCTTGATCGATGGCCACAAGCGCCGTATGGGTTTCAATCGGTGAATGGGCTACATAAGGCGTAAGATATGTTTCTTCTGAAATGTAACGCGCTACTTTTTCCCCTTCGACGACATCTCCTTTTTGATCAACCACATTGCCTGCAGGCGCCATTTTTACTAAATGTTCGTGGATATTCTCATGCGATAGAGCTGCTCCGGGAACGTCGAATTCGGCCTTAATTTTTTTTAAGGCCGCATCGGCCCCATCAAAAGTGGGATGAAGCACAGCGATAAGGTCTTCTTCCTCGACAAGCAACACCTCAGGGATGTCTTTTAGAGCTTCGAGGTTGACCCTCTTCAGCTTACTGCCATGGGCAGGTGGCCGAAGAAGACGAGCATAAAGCATACCAGGAAGACGAATATCGCCTGCATAAAGTGCTTGACCCGTTACCTTTTCCTTGGCATCAAGACGAGGTACGGGTTTGCCAGAGATAACATGTTGGTCCACCGGTTTGGGCTCAACTTTGGTTGCAACCTTGCGTTCAATCCTCTGGCCCTTGGTGAGCTCGCCGTAAGCTACCTTCTTCGCCGGATTTTTCCGGTCATAGACAAACCCGTTGGCTGTACTCAGCACGTCCACCGGCACTCCGAGCCGCTCTGAAGCCAGCTCTAAAAGCACCGCTCTTGCTTCCGCTGCTGCGCGGCGCAAAGAAGGCCCGAAGTATTTAATCGTGCGGGAGCCGAACGTACCCATATCCCAGGGACATAAGGCCGTGTCTCCCAGAACTACATCCACAGAGGAGATAGGTACATCGAGCTCTTCCGCCAATATCTGCGCCAGAGATGTCTTCACTCCCTGCCCCAATTCCACTTTGCCGGAATAACAATAAACTCGATTATCATCCCGGATAAGAAGATAAGCATTAAAGTCCTCTGGTGTTTCTCTTGGTCTGGCCTGGCCCTGGCTTAGCGATAAAAGGTTAAGCGGCTCGCCCATAAAGAAGAAAACAAAAAGCCCGCTACCTGTGAGCTGAAGAAACGCGCGACGGCTGAGGCCGGAGGACAATTTTTCAGCGAGGTAATCACCAGATTCCCCGAATATTTCTTCTTCCATTACCTTGTCCTTTTCTTCCTGACTCATAGCTTACCTCCTTTGATTATGGCCTGAGCCGCGGTTTGGATCGCCTGCAAGATTCGTGGATAAGTTCCACAGCGACAAAAATGGTCATCCATAGCCTGGATAATTTGGGCTGGCTGAACGCGAGGGTTCTTTCGAAGAAGAGCATAAGCCTCCAGGATCATGCCGGGGGTACAAAAACCGCATTGGAAAGCTTCGTGCTTAACAAATGCCTCTTGAAGCAGGTGAAGCTTTTCTCCTTCGGCCAGCCCCTCAATCGTCAATACCCTCTTCCCTTCCACCCGGCTCACTTCGGTCTGACAGGAGCGGACAGGCTCTTCGTCGACTAAAACCGTGCAAGCGCCGCAATATCCTTCTCCACAACCATACTTAGTCCCGGTAAGTTTAAGGTCATCGCGGAGAACCCAGAGTAAGGGCCGACCTGGTTCTGTCTCTAAGGAAATTTTTTGGCCGTTAAGATAAAAAGAAATTTTTTGCTTCATGACTCGTCCCTCTCTCTAATTTTAATTTATTTTATTATTCTACGGAAAAAAGAAAAGCTTTTTTTCAACCTCTGGTGTTAAAAAAAGTTCACTTTTTAATTTAAGGACCATACCATCATAAACTCAACCTATTTAATCATTATCCATGGTTAGATAATAATTTCTTTGGCTATGCCGGTTGAAAGACAGCTATATCTTTTTTATCCTGAACATACACCCGGCCAAATTTGGCCCGGACTTCATAGGCTAATTAAAACTCGGGCAGGAGAATGATTTTTGGCTGGCTAGTGTTCTGCCCAGTAAGAAGTAGACTCGAATCCAGAGAGAGCAAGATGAGCAGAATAGTGTAGACAAACAATCGGCGCGAATGGATAACGACAAAGGTGTTTTTCTTTATGTTCTAATACTCCTGTCGAGGGCTCTTTTTATTATTCACGGATAGAATAGCGTGTAACCGTAGGGAATTCATCCTGGCCGACAATATACAGTTTTCCTTGATAATCGGCGGCTTTAAGCTGGCCCGGAAGCTTTACACTCCCCGCTTTTTTCCCGTTTAGAAAAACATCAGCCAGATTGTCCTTGTTTCTATAAGATTCGAAATAAACGAGCAGGTATTTGCCGGCGGGCAGAATTACCGCCGCGGTGGAAAGGAACCCCCTTCCTTTCTTGGTAAGTGGTTCGTACAGTTCGCTTGAAGCTTCCATCCTTTGCTCCAGCTTCCTATTTCTGAAAATAAGAATCTCATAACGGTGAGGGTTCAGAACAAAAATTCGCCCGTCCTTGGATGCAGAGAAGACCAGCGGCGCTCCAAACATGGACATCATCCTCATCGGCTCAAAATCCTTAGGAACGTCTAAGATTTCGCCGAATGAGGAGATCAACCGACCCTCGGAATCGAAAACATGCAAAATATTCCCATTGTGTGGACCGATGCCGATGACCTCTTCTGCGCTGGCAGATCTGATACAGCTTACATGGAAATCGACCTTGAAGGTGCGGATATAATTCCCCTGGCTGTCATAGACGATCATCTTCCGATCGCCATTTAGGAAAAGAGTGCCTGATGGAGTAACGGCCAGTCCGCTGATCTGGTTCAATTCCCGGGGGCCCTGACCGATGGGCACGTCAATATTTCGGAGGAATCGACCTTCAAGGTCGAATATCTTAATCTGGCGGTTCTTGTAATCAACGATGTAGATGTTTCCGGCAGGGTCGATATCGATATAGCTGATCAGGCCAAAGGCGAGACTCATATCCCCGCTTTCCTGTCCGATGGTTATCTCCGGGACTAAATTCAGCGGAAATTTCTGGCCAGAAACAGGAGAGGGGCTGGCTAAAAAAGCAATTATCGATAGAAAGAAAAGGATGTTTGACAGTAATGACCAGATTTTTACCCGGAAGGCAAATTCTTTCCAGAAAAATAAAGGCTGTCTTTTATTTAAGACTCGCTCCTTCATGGCCTCCCCTCTTAATGTGGTTTAATGTTTTATATAACAAGCTTCATTTTTCTGACCGTAAAATGGAACGATTGCTGGATTATATTTAAAACGCCACTCCATGCCGGTTTGTTTAATCAACCGCTCGATACTTAATCATACGGTGCCGAGTTTATTTTTCATGGATTTAATATAAAGATAGTTTCCCCCAATGAAAAGGATAATAATTTCCTTTTAGGTCCTTTTTGGCTGGGCTGGCTGAGGGAGTTTTTCTGTGACAATTTCTTTTCTCCTCAATGCCCTCAAAAAGTATAAATCGCCGCCCGCAAAAAATTCGTTTATCTGCTCTGCTGGCAAAATGAGTATTTAATGCTCACTTTTCCTCACCCCATCGGTTAGAATGATAAAACGGAGCATGATCTAAGGTTAAGTTGAGCTGGAACCCAGCGAGAAGGGGTCAAGAAGCCGCAGCAGGCTAAAAGTGTCGAAATCAGTTAGGTTTTTTTCAAGATCAAATAGAGAATCATGAAGAGAAAATCAGGAAAAATATTCAGTTTAGGTCTCTGGCGCTATCCGCAATTCCTGAGAGGCGATTCGGGGCGGAAAGGCTTTGTCAGCGACTAAAATCAGCTCTCATATTTACTCAAAATCCGGTCGAAAAAATGGAAAAGGCTCCAGGCATCTAATAGCCAAGCTGATAGAACAAACCGATAGAAGAGACTCAGCCAAGAATGATAGCTTCGGAAAATTGTTTTCTTTTGTCGCTTAAAAAATTAAAATGAAAAACAAGGAGGCCATCGATGAGACTTGAGGGAAAAAATTGGCGCTTCGTTATTCCAGGGTTATTAATTCCAGTCTTTTTACTCGGCTGGTCATTAATATTTTTTTCCTGCCAAAAAACCAAATCTCCTTTAAACATAGGCTTATCAGGTGAAGAAGCCCCCTGGCCTGCTCCGTTTGCCTGCCGCTTGGAAGAAGGCAGTAACCGCGACCTTTTCCTGATGTCTCTGGGGAAGGTAAAGACACCTTTAGCCCCCGCAACCTATGACCCAGTAAATGACAAGGTGGTCCTGCCTGATGGCTCAGAAATCGAGCACTATTTCCAGGATAAGCTAAAAATTAAATATTTTAAGCCGATAGATAAAAGTATTTTTGCCCTTCCTCCTTCGGGTTGGTGCTCCTGGTATTATTACTACCGGGAAATAAATGAGTCCGAAATAGAAAAGAACGCTCGGTGGTTGGCGGCGAATCTTAAAGACTTTGGCGCGGTTTATTGCCAGATTGATGATGGTTGGCAAGGCAGAGGGGCGGAAAAGGGCAATTATCGTGACTGGACAACGGTTGACCCCCGCTTCCCCTCCGGCATGGCGGCTTTAGCCCAAAAAATCAAAGCGCTTGGTCTTAAACCAGGCATCTGGTTAGCACCTCACGGACAGAGCAACCCCGAAGTGGTAAAAAAATGGGGGGCGTTTCTGGTGGATGAAGCAGGCGAGTCACTCTCCCGCACCTGGGAAGGGGACTTTCTTCTTGACCCCTCTCGACCTGAGACCGTTGATTATTTACGAGAGCTTTTCCTCACTCTGTCTCAAAACTGGGGTTATGAATACTTTAAAATCGACGGCCAGCCCGTTGTTGTTCGCGAGTACAGAAACAAGCTAAGTTTGATGAAAAATCCTGGTTTGGAAGCAGAAGACCTTTATCGTCGTACGCTCAACGTTATCCGAGACACGATCGGCCAGAACCGTTATTTATTAGGCTGTTGGGGAACACCCTTGGAAGGCATGGGCATTATGAATGGGTCAAGAACTGGCGGCGATGTAGTTATCCCCTGGGAAGGGTTCCTGGTAGCTCTTAGAGCCACTATGAGTTATTATTTTCTCCATAATATTGCCTGGTATTGTGACCCGGATGTCCTGCTCGTTCGCTATCCCTTAACTCTTGACATGGCTAAAGCCTGGGCCACCCTGCAAGGACTCACGGGTCAGGCTCTGATGGCCTCCGACCGTCTTTACGACCTCCCCCCAGATAGAGTCGAGTTACTCAAAAGAGTCTACCCCGCGGTAGACATCAGGCCGATAGACCTCTTTCCTGCGAACCAGGAAAAAAGAATCTGGGATTTAAAGATTAATCATCTTGGCCGCAACTACGATGTTGTAGGATGTTTCAATTTTAAAAAAGACGCTTCCTCCGGTCTTGAGCTTAAATGGGCTGATTTAGGCCTACCCCCAGATGCTTTAGTCCATGTCTTTGATTTCTGGAATAAAGAATACCTCGGATGCTGGGAAAAGGGGATTTATGTTTCTTTGGGCCCGGCCAGTTGCCGCGTCCTAACCTTGCATGTGGCCAGTGAAGAACCTCAGCTCATTTCTACCTCCCGCCATATCACCCAGGGCTGGGTAGACCTGGTTTCTCTAAACTATGACGCCTCGAAGAAAACCATGAAAGGCAAAAGCAGAGTGGTGGCTAATGACCCGTATGAAATTCGCTTTGCATTTCCTCGAGAGAGCAAGCTGCAATTAGCCAGAGGCTCAGCGAGCGGCGTCAGGGTAACAATTCACAATTTTCACAACTGGGCCGCCCTCAGTTTTACACCCGAAAAAACAGGTGAGATAGACTGGGAAGTGGAATTTGCACCGGCTGAACTTTATTCTTTCCCTCCTCGACCACCTTCTCGTTTCCAGATGGAGCCTTCGGGATTAGACAGCCTCATCCTTCGCTGGGACCCACTCTATTATCTCTGTGCTGGCTATTTAGTGACTCTCGACGGTGAACCATTCCTTTATACTCCCTTACCTGAGACAATTTTATCCGGACTTGACCCAAAGAAAGAGCATACGATAAGCGTTCAGTCAGTATGGTGGGATGGGACACGCAGTCAAGAATCAGAAATCATTAAACTAAACCTGCTTAATCTATGGCCATCAGAAATCTATTTAGACAGTCTTTCGGCTGTTAAAATGACCTCTGGTCGAGGAAGAGTTCGCTTTAACCAGGCTTTCTCTGGCGCCAGAATAAGAATAGGCAATCAGTCCTTTGTCCGGGGTATTGGCACTCACGCTCCCTCCGAAATAGTTTACCAGGTTTCTGGATTATTCCGTTGGTTTGAGGCAGAAGTCGGAGTAGATGCTGGTTCACCCCAAAAAAGAGGGTCGGTCGAGTTCATTGTTCGGGGGAATGGCCGAATTCTCGGCCGAAGCGGACTGATAAGAGCTGGGGACCAACCAAGAAGAATGAGAGTTGATATTAGAGGTGTGGAGAACCTTGCGCTGGAAGTCACTGATGGTGGAGACGGTATGGAGGGCGATTATGCTGATTGGGCTATGGCCAGGTTAATTCGCTAATGGCTAAATAAAAAATATTATTCAGCTCTTTTGGCCAGCTTAAGCCCGTGGCCAAAGGGAAATAAATTTGGAATCGAAACCGGAAGTTTGCCCTCTACCTCGATTTCCCCAAAAATAGCCCTGGCGGCGGCTGTTTGGGCTTGCGGTGCTTGGCGGTAAGCACAGAGATAAACCGGAACATCCGGAAAGCTCCGGATAAAATAGGGGCTACCAAAAGAGATAACCATTAATGGCTTGTTCATGAGGATTAAATCATGGATAAAATTAATATGCTTCTCTTCCAGCCCGACCGTCCCCTTTCCTGCTTGAAGGGTAGAAAAAAGAGCTACTATAATTAATTCCGCCTCGGTGGCCTCTTCTTTGGCCTTAGCCAATTCTTCTAAGCCTGTATCAGCATCCGCGTAGAAAACTTTTGTTCCCGGATTTCTTCGGGCTATCTCGCGGCCAAATTGACGCCCGGCATAATAATCCCCTGCATCAGAGCTCAGGGAGAAGACAGCAAGTTTTTTCCCGGAAGACAAGGGCAGAAGATTATTTTCGTTCTTGACCAAAGTGATAGCTTTTTCAAAGGCTTTTTCCGCCACTTGTTGGAATTCTTTAAGCCCCACGCGCCAGGGAAGGTCCTTGACCTCAATTTCCTTTTTCTTATGAAGACCAACCCAGGTTTTAGCGATAAGAATTCTTCGCACCGCTTCCTCGACTCGAGACAAAGGAATTTCGCCGGAAATAATCGCTTCTTTAAGCGAGGCGATAACTATGTCCACCTCAGGAGGAAGAAGAAGACAATCAACCCCTGCTTTTATGGCTTTGACCGCAGCTTCGCCGGGAGAAAAAGAACGGGTTATACCGCCCATGTTCAGGGCATCCGTGACAATTAATCCTTCAAAATGAAAGTCACGCCGGAGGAGGTCGCCGATGATAACCGGGGAAAGAGTGGCTGGCAGGCCCGGCGTATCATCCAGGGCCGGAAGATGAAGATGGGCGGTCATGATGGCCCGCACGCCGGCTTCAATGGCTCTTTTAAAAGGAAAGAGCTCGACTTTTTCTAACCGTTCCCGCTCGGCTTTAATCGTGGGAAGCAAAGTATGCGAATCAAGGTCAGTGTCGCCATGTCCTGGAAAATGCTTGGCCGTAGCGATGAGCCCGTGTTCCTGACAGCCTCGAATGAAACTGATAGCCATTCGACTGACCAGCTCCGGGTCTTCACCGACAGACCTGGTGTTAATTATCGGGTTTTCCGGATTAATATTAACATCAGCCACCGGCGCATAGGTTTGATGAATGCCCAAGGCTCTGGCCTCAAGAGCGGTTACCCGGCCCATTTCATAAGCCAAGGCCTCAGAATCAGCTGCCCCCAGGGCCATGAGCGGCGGAAAGACAGTGGCTCCATTCACCTGATTGCCTGTGCCTCTCTCTAAATCTGAGGCGACCAAAAGCGGATAACGAGCCCATCTCTGGAGCTGGTTTAAAAGAAGCGCTGTCTCGTATACCTCTCCACCAAAAAGAATTAAACCGCCGACCCTTTTCTCTCGCACGAGTCGGAAAAGACGGGACATCTCCTCGCTGTCTGCTGGAAAAAACCGGCCGCTGGCCGAAACAAAAATAAGCTGGCCAATCTTTTCCTCCAGACTCATACGCCGCAAGCATTTCTCCACCCAGGGATGAGACACGAAACCAGGAGCTAAAGGTTTAGGTTCAAGCACGGGTTTAGGTCCACAGCTGCAGCAGAAAATTAGGATGAGAGAAAAGAGAAGCCAGAAACCGAAGCCCGAAACAATTTCCGTATTATAACGAATCATACAATGCTCCTGCTTTTTTATTTAAAGACGTAGCGAAGGATAAAAAGAGCGGAGAAGAGATATATGACCCAATGAACTTTTCTTCCCTGACCGCTAATCAATTTGAGCAGACAATAGGAGATAAAACCAAAGGTAATGCCGTCCGTAATACTCAAAGTCATCGGCATAATGATTATGGTGAAAAAGGCAGGGATGGCTTCGGTGAGGTCGTCCCAATCAATCTTCGTCACAGCTTTCATCATCAAATAACCGACAATGATTAGAGGGGGAGCGATGATTGGCCTGAGGGTTAGCTGGCCATAGGTGAATTCACCCCCAATCATCTCGGCTACAGGGCTGAAGAAGAGAGCCACCAGAAAAAGAAAGGAAGTAAAAATGTTAGCCAATCCCGTTCGCGCTCCTTGCGAAATGCCAGTGGCACTTTCGATGTAGCTGCTAACAGTCGACGTACCCAAAAGAGCGCCGGTCGTGGTAGCTAAGCTATCCGCTAACATCGCCTTATTGGCCCGCGGCAACCGTCCATTTTTAATAAAACCAGCCGGCGTGCTTACGCCGATGAGAGTGCCTACTGCATCAAACAAGTCGAGAAAAAAGAAGACAAAAATTACCGTCAAAAGCCCAACCTGAAAAGCGCCGGCTATATCTAATTTCAAAAAAGTGGGAGCAAGGCTGGGAGGTGGGGAAAGAAGCCCATGATAACGAACTATGCCAAGGGGTAGTCCGGCAACAGCGGTTATCAGGATGCCGATTAAAATGGCCCCTCTAACCTTCAGCACCATCAAACAGGCGGTTATTATGACCCCAAAAAGAACGAGAACTACGGGCTTACTGGTGAGGTCTCCCATGCCCACGAGAACGCCAGGAGCATCAACGACCAAGCCGCCATATTCTAATCCGATCAAGGCTATCAAAAGACCTATCCCCACAGCGATTGCCTGCTTGAGGGATTCAGGAACAGCGGCGACCAACCCTTCCCACACGCCGAGCAAAGAAAGGATAACCTGGATGACTCCCGAGATGAAAATGGCCCCGAGCGCCACTTGCCAGGAATAACCCATAAGGCCACAAACAATGACGGCAAAAAAGATGTTATGTCCCATACACGGGGCGAGGGCTACAGGATAATTGGCTAAAAGTCCCATGAGCAAAGTTCCCAGAGCACAGCTCAAGCAAGTGGCCACCATAACCGCCCCGCGGTCCATTCCAGCCTGACTTAAAATGGCTGGTTGCACAAAAATAATATAGGACATGGTCATAAAGGTGGTAATGCCGCCGATGGCCTCCACCCTGACCGAAGTCCTGTTTTCCCTGAGCCGAAAAAAACGGTCAAGCCAAGCGAACATGATTTTTTTCCTATATTCTTTATTGGCTAAGCTTAATTAAAGAAAGGACATCAACCTCCGGATGGGCCTTCTTGATGTTTGCCACGCCGTGGAGAAAGGAGAGCTCCACCACAGCTCCAAAGCCCACCACTACTCCGCCCATTTTCTGAGCCAGAGAAATGGCGCTTATCGAGGAGGAACCAGTGGCAATCAGGTCATCGATAATGATTACTTTTTCGCCAGGCTGGATGGCGTCAGCGTGCATCTCAAAAGTTTCTACAGCGTATTCATTCGGAGCCTCAATGGAAACTGTCGCTCGAGGCAGTTTTCCCTTTTTACGGATAATACTCATCCCGACGCCCAACTCATAGGCTAGAGGCGCAGCAAAAAGATAACCGCGGGACTCTATGCCCACAATTATGTCCGGCGCCTTGGGCCTGGCCCAATTGGTCAGCTCAGAAATGATAAAACGAAAGCAGGCTCCGTCCTGCACCAGGGGGGTAATATCTTTAAAATTCACTCCGGGCTTGGGAAAATCAGGTACCTCACATATTTTTGCTTTAATAATTTCTAAATCCATGAATATCTCCCTTCAACGCTATTCATGTTAAGAAGAAAATAATTCCTTTGTCAATGCATCGGTGGTCGAATAATAAATATTTTGGGGCTAAAAATTTCTCCTGCATGATTAAGATTCAAAGTTGAGCGAAAAGAATATCTTGCCCCATAAGGACAGGTGAGGAATAAAATATCATTAGCCGGTAAAGAGCAAATTTTAATATAATGCAAAAGAGAATATTTTCTTCTGCTGGTGAAAAGAAAAGAAATGAGAATGAACACGTTTATAGGCCAAAGAAAGCCTGCGAGAAAGATAGATTGGCGTCTCTGCCTTATTGCCGATAGCGAGGTCCTGGCCAGCCAGGATGTTCTGGCCACTGTCGAACAGGCTATCGCAGGTGGAGTAACCATGGTGCAATTAAGAGGCAAAGCATGGAAAGACAGGCAATTTTTCGAGACAGCCCTGGAGTTGCAAAAATTTTTAGACCAGAAAGGTATTCCCCTGATTATTAATGACCGGGTTGATATTGCTCTGGCCACCCACGCCACCGGCCTGCACCTGGGGCAGCAAGATTTGCCGTTATCCGTGGCGCGCCAGATTCTCGGTCCAGGATTTATTATTGGCATCTCAGTGAATAACCCTGAGGAAGCTCACGAGGCCGAAAAACAAGGAGCTGATTATCTTGGCGCTGGCCCTGTTTTCTGGACTTCCTCCAAGCCTGACCTTAGACAACCTATTGGGCTGGATGGTCTTCGCGCCATCTGCTCTTCCTCGTCGTTACCTGTTCTAGCGGTGGGTGGAGTTACGGAAGAGAATGCCGCTGCTATTATGGCCGCCGGTGCGTCGGGCGTAGCCGTAATTAAGGCTATCTGTGCCGCTCCTGACCCCCGCTTGGCCGCGCTAAATCTTAGAAAATCTATCGATTTAATATAGAAATTAATAAGCTATAAAAAATTTTCTGGTACCGTCTTCTTTTACCTCGATTTTAACGCGAATGACTTGTTCAGTTAGCCAAAAAGAAATCTTCTCGGCCCATTCGACAATAATGACTCCCTGGCCGAGCCAATCTTCCCAGCCCAATTCTCTTATCTCGGTTTCATTTTCCAGGCGGTATAAATCAACATGAAAAATAGGACATCTTCCTTTATAAATATTGACGAGGGTAAAGGAAGGACTGCAGACTTCATCCAGGTCTTTTACACCCAGTCCGGCCGCCAACCCTCGAGCAAAAACCGTCTTGCCCGCTCCCAGTTCTCCCTCCAGAAAAACAACCTCATCTCCTTTCCAGGAGGAAGCCATCTTTCTGGCTATTTCTATGGTCTCTTCTTCTGAGCGACTGATAAAACAACTAAGGGAAGAACGTTTACTCATCGGCGGGGAGTAAGAGAAATCAGTCCGGAGGCAATTTCGCGCGATTCCCTCTCATCGAGGGCTGAGTTTTCTATTTTTTTCATCGCCTGAGGCAAAAAACGAATTAGGTCCCCAGCGACGAGCGGTCTTTCCCCCACTTTTTCCCGCGCCAAATCACCGCTCTGGCCATGAACAAAAACAGCGGCGGCAGTCGCCAGGAGCGGGTCTTTTATTTGCATAAGAAAAGAAGCAGCGAGGCCGCTCAGGACATCGCCTGTTCCACCTGAGGCCATCCCGGGGTTGCCGGTGGGGTTAATTAAAACTCGCCCGTCTGGACTACAGACAAGAGTTCGGTATCCTTTGAGAACTAAAATAAGGTTATATTTTTGGGCAAATTCCTGAGCTAAAGGCAATCGCCGGCTCAATATCTCTGCGGTCGGTTTTCCGGTTAACCGAGAAAATTCACCTGGATGAGGGGTAAGAACACAGGGTTGAGGAAGAAGCGACAATAATTGCGGTTTGGCGGAAATGATGTTCAGCCCGTCAGCATCGATAAGTGTAGGTATCTTGACCTGCGGTAGAAAAGCAGCGATAACCTCGGCTGTTTCAGGATGAGTGGTGATACCAGGGCCGAGGAGCAGCGCATCCTTGTTTTTTATTAATTCTTTAAGTCTCGACAGTGAGGAAGAAGCGATTGTCCCTTCTGGAGTTTCAGGCAGTGGTTCGGTCATAATTTCCATGCTTGCCCGGGCTACAATAGGGAGACAGCTCCGGGGAGTGGCTATTGTAACCAAGCCTGCTCCTGACCTTAAAGCGGCTCGTCCAGCCATAATAGCGGCTCCCGTCTTACCTAATGAGCCAGCTACAATCAAAAGATGGCCATATGTTCCTTTATGGGAATCTTTTTTCCTTGGTTGAAAACAGGGAAGGATGGCTTTTGGTTCGAGCCATTCCACTTTCAAGTCTTCGGCAGCCAAGAGAAAAGGCGGCAGGCTAATGTCAGCCACCACAACTTCTCCTGCCCACTCTTCAGCAGGGGGCAAGACATGCGCTATCTTAGGCGCCCCTAAGGTTATAGTTATATTCGCTTTCACGGCTGGCCCGATAATTTGAGGGGTATCAGAAGAAAGTCCAGAAGGAATATCGACCGCTACCTTGAAGGCTGGGCTTTGGTTGATAATTTCAATAGCGCGAGCATAAATACCGTCGGCTGGTTTCTCGAGGCCCGTGCCAAAAATAGCGTCAACGATAAGAGAAGCTTCCTTAGTTTGCTTGGAGAAATCCCGCCAGGCCTTTTCCTCCTTCAGTTCAACTATGGGTAACCCAAGATTTAAAGCTATCCTGAGGTTAACGGCTGCGTCGCCTTTCACTTCATCTCGGGAAGCAAGCAAAAATATCCGGGGTTGACCTCCATGGTTGAAAATATGGCGAGCCACGACGAGGCCGTCGCCACCGTTATTCCCTTTTCCCGCTACCACCACTATTTTTTCTTTCTCTAAACAAGGGAACCTTTGAGCCAGGAGCTGGAAAATTTGTCTGCCCGCATTCTCCATTAAAACGGGCCCGGGGATGCCTATTTTTTCGATGGTCAAACGGTCTATTTCCTTCATTTGACCTGAGGTCAGGACTTTCATCTTTTCCTCCCGGCCCTCATTTTACCACACGTCAAAACTTTTTTATCTTTATCAAGAATTTCATGGCCAATGAATTTCATAAATTTAAACAGCTACTCTCCCACGCTTTTATGGCATATTAGCAGATCCTAATCAGGATAATATCATAGAGTCTTTAGATTGATGACCAGGGGGAGTTTTTTTCCTGGGCTAAAATTCCAGTTGGTTTTTTCAGAAAAAAAGAGGAAAGTTCCTTCCACCTCGTTTGGTTTAGATAAGAGTATAAAACGCCACCCATAGGTTAAATAATTTATTAACTCAATCCTCCAAGGCAATATTTTTTTCGGCCATTTTTGATGCTTATCATGGGTAAGAGCAAATAAATTGACATTAACCTGATAAAAAAATAATATGCTGAAGAAGCAGCGGGTAAATGAACCTCCCTTCAGCCTGTTTATTTTTCGTCGCTCTCTTGGCCGGATATCTTCTTGGCAGTATCTCTCCAGCCTATCTTCTTGGTCGCTGGCTTAAACATATTGATATCAGACAACATGGAACTAAAAACGCGGGGACGGTGAACACCTATCATGTCCTGGGAATTGGGCCTGCTGTATTGACCGCCATGATTGATGTGAGCAAAGGTCTTATGGCCATGTTTCTAGGCCAGGTTATAACCGCTTCCTCGACCGGTGGGTATTTGGCCGCTGCGGCGGCTATTTTGGGTCATGTCTTCCCCTTTTACCTCCGGTTTAATGGAGGGCAGGGGGTGGCCACAGCCACGGGTTTGATGCTCTTTTTCTTAGCTCGTTTTTATTTCGAAAATAATCTGCCCCTTCTTTCTCTGGCTATTCTGGGCTTCGCTACCATCAGTTTTGCCTGGATTGCTCGCCAGGGAGAATTTGTCGGTCTTTTCCTCCTGCCCTCCCTCGTCTTGCTTCTCTTCGTCTATGCCCCTGCCTCTACTTCACGCCATTTTCTTTGTACTCTCGCGGTCTATATTTTGGCTATTAACATTTTGAATATATGGCGGCAGCGGCTCTGGAGTGCTTCGGCGTTCTCCGAAAAGGGCCTAATCGGCTGGCGACTCTATCTCCGTCCTTTAGCCTTTCTTATCGTATTATTAACTTTCTCCTGGGAAAAAAAGCAAAGCCTCACTTTGGTGGGCGGGATAACTCTTTTTTTTCTTCTCCCTGACCTGGTTCGTTTAACCTCTCACCAGGTTAATCGGTTTATTTTTTTTCGGTTGAAAAAAATTTATAAAGAAAAAGAGCGACGGCGCTTCTCCTCCATCACCCTTTTTCTCCTATCCTTTTTCTTAACCCTGCTTCTTTTTGACCGGGATATAGCCATTTTGGCCATCACCTTTCTTACTTTTGGCGATTTTTACAGCAAAATCTATGGCCTTCGTTTTGGTCGTACTCCTCTTTATGAAAAATCCCTCCAGGGGAGCTTAGCCCATTTCAACGCTTGTCTTGTATCTGGTTATTTACTGCTACATTTCCTCAACATTTCCTTGCCCATATGTCTCTTAGGCGCTTTTACAGCCTCCGTAGCTGAAGCTTTGCCCTTGGGTATTGATGACAATTTAAGCGTCTCCCTGCTTAGCGCCTCGGTGATGCACGTGGCTCTACTCTTCTGAAAAGAGTCGGCAGCAAAAAAGCACCAATTTTGGCTACCTGGATTTTTAATATAACGGTATAGAAATAAAGATATGAAAAAAAGCTAAA
>FWPV01007951.1_pt1 | contig 16642 bp, 13 predicted proteins | sample 2228371 | NCBI WGS metagenome assembly FWPV01 (sample SAMEA103939776, study PRJEB20133) | metagenome | reverse complement strand
TGATGGGGAGGTGATCACGTGATCGGCTCGATCCGGGGCACGCTGCTGGACCGGTCGCCGTCGGGCGAGGTGCTCGTCGAGGCCGGAGGTCTCGGCTGGCGGGTGACGGTCACGCCGCGCACGCTCGCCGGGCTGGGCGAGCTCGGCGACACGGTGTTCCTGTGGACGCACCATCACGTCCGGGAGGACGCGCACGAGCTCTACGGGTTCGCCAGCCGGGCTGAGCGCGACACCTTCGAGCTGCTGCTCGGAGCCCACGGTGTGGGCCGCACTCTGGCGCTGGCCATCCTCGCCGTCCACCCGCCGGCGGAGCTGCGCACGATCGTTGCCGACGGCGACCTGAAGGCGCTGTGTCTGGTGCCGGGCGTGGGCAGGAAGACCGCGGAACGGTTGCTGCTCGAGTTGCGGAACCGGCTCGAGGTGAGCGCCGTGGCGGTGGACGCTCCGCCCGGGGTGGCGGCCGGGGTCATGGCCAGCGTGCGCGAGGCGCTGGCCGGCCTCGGCTACGGGCCGGAGGAGATCCGTGACGCCACCGCCGATCTGCACGGCGACGACCCGGGCACCGTGCTCAAGCAGGCCCTGCAGCGACTGGCGGTGGCCCGTGCGTGACGAACTGCTCGTCCCCGAACCCGCCGACCCGGGTGAGGCGGTCGCCGAGGCCACCCTGCGACCGAAGCGGCTCGCCGACTTCGTCGGCCAGCGGGAGCTGCGCGACCACCTGCAGGTGATGCTCGAGGCGGCCCGCCGCCGCGGCCAGGCCACCGACCATCTGCTGTTCGCCGGTCCTCCCGGCCTGGGCAAGACCACCCTCGCGGTGATCGTGGCCAACGAACTCGGCACGCACCTCCACGTGACATCGGGGCCGGCGCTCGAGCGGGCCGGCGACCTCGCCGCGATCCTCACCAAGCTCGAAGACGGCGACGTGCTGTTCATCGACGAGATCCACCGCCTGCCCCGCACCGTCGAGGAGATCCTCTACCCGGCGATGGAGGACTTCGTGCTCGACATCGTCGTCGGCAAGGGGCCGGCGGCGTCGTCCATCCGGCTGCCGGTGCCGCCGTTCACCCTGGTCGGGGCGACCACCCGCACCGGGCTCATCACCGGGCCGCTGCGCGACCGGTTCGGGCTCGTGGCCAGGCTCGACTACTACGCCACCGACGAACTCGAGGCGATCGTGCGCCGGGCGGCGGGCATCCTCGGGGTGGTCATCGACGACGCCGGCGCCCGGGAGATCGCCCGCCGGAGCCGGGGCACCCCGCGGATCGCCAACCGCCTCCTGCGGCGGGTGCGCGACTACGCCGAGGTGCGGGCCGACGGGGTGGTCGACGGCGCCATCGCCGCTGCCGGCCTCGAGCTGTTCGGCGTCGACGGTCGTGGCCTCGACAAGGTCGACCGGGCCATCCTGGGGGCGATCTGCCGGCAGTTCGCTGGCGGTCCGGTGGGCCTGACCACCGTGGCCATCAGCGTCGGGGAGCAGCCCGAGACGGTCGAGGACGTCTACGAACCGTTCCTCATCCAGCAGGGGCTGCTGCAGCGCACCCCGCGTGGGCGGGTGGCGACGGCGGCGGCGTTCGAGCACCTCGGCCTGGTCCCCCCGGGTGCTGCGGCCCCGCCGCCCCCCGCGCTGTTCGACGACGACGCCCTCGGGGGGTGAGGGTCCCGGTCGCCGGCCGGGCCGCCGGCGCGCCTGCAGCGGGTCACCAGGCGGGGAGGTGCGTGGCCAGGAACTCCGAGGTCACCTGCCACGCTGCGGTGGCGGCCGCCTCGTCGTAGAACATCGGTGCATCGAAGTTGTCGAAGGCGTGGCCGGCGTCCCACACGTGCAACGAGAAGTTCGCGTGGCCGGCGACCACGGCCCGGATGTCCTCGACCTGGTCGTTGGGGATGTAGTCGTCGCGGGTGCCGAAGTGCAGCAGCGTCGGGCAGGTGATCTGGCGTGCGAGCTCCCTGGCCTGGTGCACGCCCGAGCCGTAGTAGCTCACGCAGCAGGCCGGGTTGGCGTTGGCCGCCACCATCCAGGCGAGCGAACCACCGAGGCAGAAGCCGAGCACGCCCACCCCGCGTCCGTCGACCTCGGGCAGCTCGCCGATCCGCCCGAGGGCCATGATGCAGTCGGCGACCCCCTCGCCGAACCTGGGGAGGAACTTCGGCATCATGCCGATCGACCGCTCCAGGCCTTCGGGGGTGTGGTCGCTCACGTAGTTGGGCTCGATCCGCCAGAACACGTCGGGGGCCCCGACGACGTAGCCCATGCGGGCGAGCTTCTCGGCCACGCCCCGGAGGTAGACGCCGACCCCGAAGATCTCCTGCAGCAGCAGGATCCCGGGGCCCGATCCGGATTCGGGCACCCAGGTGAACAGGTCCATGTCGCCGTCGGGAACGCTCACGCGCTCGGTGCGCTGGGTGATGGCCATGACCGGCATCGTGTCACCCTGGGAGCACCTACGCTCGGTCCGGCCATGGCCAGGATGGACGACTTCGACTACGAGCTCCCCGAGGCGGCCATCGCCCAGACGCCCGCCGAGCCTCGTGACGCGGCCCGCCTGCTCGTCGACCGTGGCCCGGACGCCCCGCCCCTCCACCGCCACATCCGGGACCTGCCCGACCTGCTCGGCCCAGGTGATCTGCTGGTGGTGAACGACACCCGGGTGCTTCCCGCCCGCCTGCGCCTGCGCCGGGAGACGGGTGGCGAGGTGGAGGTGCTCCTGCTCGAGCCGCTCCACGACGACGTGTGGGAGGCGCTGGTGCGGCCCAGCCGGAAGCTGCGGGTGGGTGAACTGCTCCGCTCGGCCCACCCGTCCGGGGACGACCTGATGGTCGAGGTCGGTGAGCGGGGCGCCGAACTGGGGGTGCGCCACGTCCGGCTCATCGCCGAGGGTGACCCCCTAGAGGCGCTCACGCGCCACGGGTCGGTGCCCCTGCCCCCCTACATCACCACCCCGCTGACCGATCCGGACCGGTACCAGACGGTCTACGCGAACCGACCGGGATCGGTGGCCGCACCCACGGCCGGGCTGCACCTGACGCCAGGGCTCCTCGACCGGCTGACCGCTCGAGGGGTGGGCCTCGAGCGGGTCGAGTTGGTGGTGGGCCTCGACACGTTCCGGCCGGTGAAGGTCGACGACCCCCGTGACCATCGGATCCACTCGGAACGGCTGCGCGTCCGGCCCGAGGTGCTCGAGCGGTGCCTGGCCGCCGAGCGGGTGGTGGCGGTCGGGACCACCACGGTGCGGGCGCTCGAGTCGGCCGCCCGCGGCGTGTTCGACGGCACCACCGACCTGTTCATCCACGGTGAGTTCGACTGGAAGGTGGTGGACCTGCTGCTCACCAACTTCCACCTGCCCCGCTCGTCGCTGCTGCTGCTGGTCGAGGCCTTCGTCGGCCCCCGGTGGCGGTCGCTGTACGAGTTGGCCCTTGCCGAGGGGTACCGGTTCCTGTCGTTCGGCGACGCCATGCTCCTGCAGCGCTCCCGCTAGCCGCGGTCCACGGTGATCACGCATCGGCTCCACATCGAGGCCACCGACGGCGCCGCCCGGACCGGCACGGTGCGCACCCCTCGCGGGGTGTTCCGGACCCCGTGCTTCATGCCGGTGGGCACTCGGGGAGCGGTCAAGTACCTGAGCGCGGTCGACCTCGAACGGCTCGGGGCCGAGATCGTGCTGGGGAACACCTACCACCTGATGCTCCGGCCCGGTGAGGAGGTGGTCGAGGCGCTCGGTGGCCTCAACCGGTTCAACGGGTGGACCGGCCACTCGCTCACCGACTCGGGCGGCTACCAGGTCTTCTCGTTGAACCCGCAGGTGGACGACGACGGCGTCACCTTCCGGTCGACCTACGACGGGTCGCGCCACCGGCTGACCCCGGAGCGGGCGGTGCGGATCCAGGAGCGGCTCGGCGCCGACATCCAGATGGTGCTCGACGTGTGCCCGCCGCTCCCGTCGCCCCCCGAGGTCATCGCCCTGGCGGTCGAGCGGACCGCGGCGTGGGCGGTACGGGCGCGCCGGGTCCATCGACGGGCCGACCAGGCCCTCTACGGCATCGTGCAGGGCGGGGTGGACGAGGCGATGCGGGCCCAGGCCGCCCGGCGCACCGTGGAGATCGGCTTCGACGGCTACGCCCTCGGCGGCCTGAGCGTCGGTGAGACCCGGGAGGAGATGCTGCCGGCGGTGGCCGCTGCGGTGGCCCACCTCCCCGTCGACCAGCCCCGCTACCTGATGGGCGTCGGGGACCCGGCACGCCTCGTCGATGCCGTCGCCCTCGGCGTCGACCTGTTCGACTGCGTGCTCCCCACCCGGCTCGGGCGTCACGGCACCCTGCTGACGGCCGGCGGCCGGCTGAACATCAAGCGGGCCGAGTACGCACGCAGCGACGACCCGATCGACCCGATGTGTCCGTGCGAGGTCTGCCGCCGGCACAGCCGGGGGTATCTCCGCCACCTCGCCCAGCAGGCAGAACCGACGGCGGCGCGGCTGTGCACCCTGCACAACCTGGCGTGGATGTTCGGCCTGGTGGCGGACATGCGTGCGGCCATCGCGGCCGGCCGGTTCGCACAGCTCCGGGCCGACGTGCTGTCGGTGTGGGGCTGACCGGCCGGCGCCGACTCCGGCCATGGCGTGCCTGCGGCAGGACGCTCCGGCTACCGTCTCCGGGTCACCCGTTCCCCACCGATGGACGTCCGATGGAGCTGATCCTCCCCCTCCTGCTGCTCGCCGCCATGTGGTTCCTGCTGATCATGCCGCAGCAGCGCCGCATGAAGGCTCAGAAGCTCATGCAAGCGAACCTCAAGGTCGGTGACGACATCATCACCACCGCCGGGATCTACGGCACGATCACCGAACTCGAGGACGAGTCGATCCTGGTCGAGGTGAGCGAGGGCATCGAAGTCCGCATGGCCAAGGGCGCCGTGATGAAGGTGATCGCCGCCTCGCCCACCCCCTCGGAGCCCGAGGCAGCCGACGGCGGTCCGGGCGAGTCCTGATGCGACGCAGCCTCGTCGTCTCCCTTGTCTCGATCGTGACGGTGGCCGTCGCCGCGCTGGCGTTCACCCTGGCGGCCGGCAACCGGCCCCAGCTCGGCCTCGACCTGCAGGGCGGTGCGTCGGTGGTGCTCAAACCCACCGAAGAGGTCGACGACGGGGTCCTCGACACCACCATCGGGATCATCCGCAACCGCATCGACGCGCTCGGGGTGGCCGAACCGGAGATCAGCCGTCAGGGGTCGAACATCCTGGTGGAGCTCCCCGGCGTGAAGGACCAGCGCCGGGCCCTCGAGATCGTGGGCCAGACGGCCCAGCTGGTGTTCCGGCCGGTGCTCCAGGACCTCCCGGCCGACCCCGAGGCGCCGGTCGTGGCCCCGCCGACGACCCCGGCCGGCCCGACCGACACCACCGTCGCCGAACCGGCCCCCGACACCACCGTCGCCGGGGAGACGACCGACACCACTGTGGCGCCGGTACCGACCACCGTGCTGCCCACCACCGAGCGCAGCGAGGACGACCCCACCCAGCAGGTGGTGCTGCCGGAACTCGACGACGACGGGAACGTGCGGGCGCGGTACCTGCTCGGGCCGGCCGGGGCCACCGGCCAGGCGGTGGAGACTGCAGCGGCCCGGTTCGACCCGTCTGCCAACGAGTGGACCGTCCAGGTCACCTTCCGCAGCGGCGACCAGGGCATCGACGCCTTCAACCGGATGGCGGCCGACTGCTACTTCACCTCGCCCACCTGCCCACCCACGGGCCAGGACCGGTCGGGCAACCCCCGGGGGCGCATCGCCATCGTGCTCGACAGCGTGGTGAAGAGCGCCCCCCAGATCCTCACGCCCAGCTTCGAGCGTGACCAGGTGCAGATCAGCGGCGGGTTCACCGAGCGGGAGGCCAAGGACCTCGCCCTGGTGCTGCGGTTCGGCGCGCTGCCGGTGCAGCTCGAGCCCCAGGCGGTCCAGACCGTGTCGGCGACGCTGGGCAAGGACTCCCTGCGGGCCGGGGTGGTTGCCGGCCTGATCGGCCTGCTGCTCGTCGTCGGCTACATGCTCCTCTACTACCGGGCGCTCGGCCTCATGGTCGTGGCCGGCCTGGGCATCAGCGGGGCGCTGCTGTGGAGCATCATCTCCTACCTGGGCGAGACCAGGGGACTCGCCCTCACGCTGGCCGGCGCCACCGGGATCATCGTGTCCATCGGCGTCACCGTCGACAGCTACGTCGTGTACTTCGAACGCCTGAAAGAGGACGTGCGCGCCGGCAAGACCCTGCGCAGCTCGGCCGAACGGGGGTTCGCAGGAGCGTGGCGCACCATCCTGTCGGCCGACACGGTGAGCCTGATGGGGGCGTTCCTCCTGTGGTGGCTGTCGGTCGGCTCGGTGCGGGGATTCGCCTTCTTCCTCGGCCTGGCCACCCTGCTCGACATGGTGGTGGCCTACTTCTTCACCCGGCCGGCGGTCGCCCTGGTCAGCCGCAGCAAGCGGTTCTCCCCGGGGAAGGCGGTCCTGGGGGTGCAGTCCGGTGAGGCGCTCGTCCCGGTGGGAGCGACGCGATGAACCAGTCCGAGTCGTCCATGGCGCAGCGACCGAAGCTCTGGCACCGCCTCTACCACGGCGAGACCGAGTACGACTTCGTCGGTCGGCGCCGCATCGGGTTCGTGATCTCCGGCGTGCTGCTGCTGGCCAGCGTGCTGTCCCTTGCCACCCGGGGCCTCGACCTCAGCATCGAGTTCGACGGGGGGGTGGCCTGGGAGTTCGACACCGGCCAGGCCACCATCGACGAGGTCCGCTCGGTCATGGCCTCCGAGGGCCTGGCCGAGTCGGCCAAGATCCAGACGCTGCGCAGCTCCGAGGGTGAGCGGTTCCGGGTGACGGTCGGGCCCGAGCCGGCCGACGTGCAGACGCGGGTCCGCGAGGCGCTGGCCGCGGCCGCCGGGATCCCGGCCGACGACGTGAGCGAGCAGGTGGTCGGCCCGTCGTGGGGTGACGAGATCACCAGGCAGGCCGTGCGCGCCCTGGTGTTCTTCTTCGTCGCCGTCGCCGTCTACATCTCCCTGCGGTTCGAGTGGAAGATGGCGGTCGCCGCCCTGCTGGCGGTGGTCCATGACGTGGTGATCAGCGTCGGGATCTACTCGGTGTTCGGGTTCACCGTCAGCCCGGCGACGGTCATCGCCTTCCTCACCATCCTCGGATTCTCCCTGTACGACACGATCGTGGTGTTCGACAAGGTCCACGACAACTCCCGCAAGCTGCAGGGCGGCCGGTTCACGTACTCCGACGTGGTCAACCTGTCGATGAACCAGGTGCTGATGCGCTCCATCAACACCTCGATCACCTCGGTGCTGCCGGTGCTGTCCCTGCTCGTCGTGGGCTCCTGGCTGATGGGTGCCATCGCTCTGGAGGACTTCGCCCTGGCCCTGCTCATCGGGCTGGTCGCCGGCTCCTACTCGTCGATCTTCGTCGCCGCCCCGGTACTCGCCATGCTCAAAGAACGCGAGCCCCGCTACCGGCAGCTGCGCGAGCGGGTCGAGGGCCGGACACCGGTGGCGGTCGTCCGGGCGGCCGCATCTCCGGGGCAATCGGCCCGGCCGGTCGCCGCCGCGGCACCGGGCGGTCCGAGCACCGGGACGCCGGCGGCCGGGGGCATCCCCCCACGCCCGCGCAAGAAGAAGAAGCGCTGAACGGGCCCGCTAGCCTGAACCCATGGCGCTGGAGCTCGACTGGCTGAAAGAGCACGTCAGGGACGTCCCCGACTTCCCCGAGCCCGGCGTGACGTTCAAGGACATCACCCCCCTGCTCGCCCATCCCGAGGCGTTCCGCACGGTGATCGACGCCCTCGCCGATGCCTTCGCCGACCGGAAGGTCGACCGGGTCGCCGGCATCGAGGCCCGGGGCTTCATCCTGGCCGCGCCGGTCGCCTACCACATGGGCGCGGCGTTCGTGCCCATCCGCAAGGCGGGCAAGCTCCCGTGGGCGGTGGCCCGGGAGGAGTACACCCTCGAGTACGGCACCGACAAGCTCGAGGTCCACCGCGACGGGGTGCTCCCCGGGGAACGGGTGGTGGTGGTCGACGACGTGCTGGCCACCGGGGGCACCGCGGCGGCGGTCATCCGGCTCGTCGAGGGGCTCGGCGGTCACGTCGTCGGCTGCGCGTTCATGATGGAACTGGCGTCGCTTGAGGGCCGTGCAGTCCTCGGCGACAAGGACGTGAGCGTGCTGCTCACCTACGACTGAGGGCGGGGTCGCCATGGCCACGGTCGACCGGGTGCTCCCCTGGCGGCGCCACACGCCGTCGCCGTCCGACGAGATCAGCCCCCTGCTGCACGCCTACCGGGCCCGGCACCCCAGGGCCCCGGTCAACCGCATCATGCGGGCCTACGAGATGGCCGAGCATGCCCACCGCGACCAGTACCGCAAGTCGGGTGAGCGCTACATCAACCATCCGCTGGCGGTGGCGCGCATCGTCACCGACCTGGGTCTCGACGACGTGACCGTGGCGGCCGCCCTCCTGCACGACGCGGTCGAGGACACCGACCTGACCCTGGCCGACGTGGAGCGCGAGTTCGGCAAGGAGGTGGCCGGCATCGTCGACGGGGTCACCAAGCTCGAACGGATCCGCTTCGACTCCAAAGAGGAGCAGCAGGCCGCCACCATGCGCAAGATGCTGGTGGCCATGGCCAAGGACGGTCGGGTACTGATCATCAAGCTGTCCGACCGGCTGCACAACATGCGCACCATCGCCGGCATCCCCGCCGAGAAGCAGCGTCGCATCGCCCAGGAGACCCTCGACATCTACGCCCCGCTGGCCCACCGCCTGGGGATGCAGGAGATGAAGCAGCAGCTCGAGGACCTGAGCTTCGCCGCGCTGCACCCCAAGCGGTACGCAGAGCTCGACCACCTGGTCAGCACCCGTACCCCGGAGCGTCAGGAGTACCTGGCCGCGGTGATCGAGCAGGTGCGCCGGGCACTGGCCGACCTGAAGATCCACGCCGAGGTCACCGGCCGCCCGAAGCACCTGTGGAGCATCTACGAGAAGATGGTGGTCAAGGGCAAGGAGTTCGACGAGATCTTCGATCTCGTCGGCATCCGGGTGATCGTCGAGACCCAGAAGGACTGCTGGGCGGCGCTGGGCAGCATCCACACGATGTGGAAGCCGGTCTTCGGCCGGTTCAAGGACTACATCAACATGCCCAAGTTCAACGCCTACCGGTCCCTGCACACCACGGTGATCGGACCGGCCGGCAAGCCCGTCGAGGTGCAGATCCGCACCCGGGCCATGCACCAGCAGGCCGAGTACGGGGTGGCCGCCCACTGGAGCTACAAGGAGGGTGGTTCACCCGACGACATCCAGTGGCTGAACCGGATGGTCGACTGGCAGCAGGAGGTGCACGACCCGGCCACCTTCATGGAGAACCTGCGCACCGACCTCCTCCTCGACGAGGTGTACGTGTTCACCCCCAAGGGGAAGGTGATCGCCCTCCCCGCCGGGGCCACGCCGATCGACTTCGCCTACGCGGTGCACACCGAGGTCGGCCACGCCTGCATCGGCGCGAAGGTCAACGACCGGCTGGTGCCCCTCGACACCCGCCTGAGCAGCGGGGACACCTGCGAGATCGTCACCGCCAGGGTGGACGCCCGGGGACCGAGCCAGGACTGGCTCCAGATCGTGGTCTCGCCCCGGGCCCGCAACAAGATCCGCCAGTGGTTCTCCCGCAGCCGGCGGGAGGACGCCATCGAGTCCGGCAAGGAGGAACTGACCAGGGCGTTGCGGCGAGAAGGCCTGCCGCTGAAGAAGATCCTGGGCTCCGACCTGCTCGCCAAGGAGGCGGAACGCCTCGGTCTGGCCGACGTCGAGGCCCTGTATGCGGCCATCGGCTCCAACCAGGTCTCCGGGACGTCGGTCGCGTCCCGGATCGGTCGCCAGCTCCGTGACGGTGAGGCCGAGGAGATCATCCCGGCCACGGCGCGGGCGCCCCGCCGGCCGAGCAAGCGCAAGCAGAACGCCGGGGTGCATGTCGAGGGCCTCGACGACGTCATGGTCCGGCTGGCGCGCTGCTGCACTCCTGTGCCCGGCGACGGCATCATCGGGTTCGTCACCCGGGGCCGGGGGGTGAGCGTGCACCGGGCCGACTGCGCCAACGCCGTGGCGCTGGCCAGCGCCCAGCAGGCCCGCCTGATCGACGTCGAATGGGACAACGACCACGAGCAGACGATGTTCGTGGCGGCGATCGAGGTGAAGGCGCTCGATCGGTCGCGGCTGCTGCGGGACGTGGCGAACTCGCTGTCCGAGCAGCACGTGAACATCGTCGCCTGCTCCACCCACACCGGCACCGACCGGGTGTCGAAGATGCGGTTCGAGTTCGAACTCGCCGACCCGGCCCACCTCGACGCGGTCATCCGGGTGATCAAGAACATCGACTCGGTGTACGACGCCTACCGGGTCGTCCCCGGGGGCGGGCGCGCCGCTCAGCGGTCGTAACGGGTCACCCGCAGGCGGTCGCGGGCGAACACCGTCACCGCAGGCCGCCCGGCCAGTGGTCCCCGTTCCAGGGCGGCGGCGGCCTCGTCGGAACCCCAGGCCTCCTCGCGCAGGAACACCCACACCCGCCCGGCGGCGGCGAGCGTGCCGTCGAGGCCGGCGGGCGGCGGCACCGGCCCGTAGACCCAGGGCTCGTCCCAGGACCGGTCCGGCCAGACCGGCTCGGGCAGGTCCCAATTCTGCTGGTGCCGGTGGTAGGCCAACCCGTAGCTCGCGTCGGCGGGCAGGACCACCAGGACGTCGCCGGGACCGATCGCCCCGGCGAGCTCGGCCGTGGCGGCCACCCATGGCTCGGTCCGGTCGGGGTCGTACACACTGTCGGGGAAGGTCGAGGCGCCGACGACGACCACCACCCCCACGACGGCGAGCCGCACGGCCGGCGGGCGCAGCCGGTCGAGGCCGAGCGTGGCGCACAGCAGCACCCCGGGTGCGGCCACCAGCAGGTAGCGGTTCACGAACAGCGGCTGGACGGTCATGGACAGGACCATGGCCAGCACCAGGGTGCCGGCCCCCCACGACGCCGTCATCACCCACCGCCACCGGTCCATGGCCTGGTCGGTCTCAGGGGCCCGGGGGGTGCCGGTGCGGGGGAGGGCGCCGGCCAGGCAGCATGCGCCCACGACGACGAACACGACGGCCAGGACCGCGGCCGGCGGGCGCCCGAACAGCTCCCGGCCGTAGTCCAGGACGTCGCCGGGCCCGATGTCGCCGATCCATGCCAGGTGGTCGCGCCAGTCCAGTTCGCCCTGGTCGCCGAGCACCATGGCCGTGGCGACGCCGGCGCCGACCACACCGGTGACCCCGGCCGCCGCGAGCACCGGCCGGGCCCGGAGCCGGCTGCGGGGCGCGACCACCAGCGAGCCGAGCAGGCACACCAGCACCAGCCCCGCGTGGGCCTGGGCGGTGATGGCCAGCGAGCCGAACACCGTGAACCCCACCCAGGCGCCCCGTGCGCCGGTCACCGCCCGGTCCAGGGAGAGCGCTGCTGCCGTGACGAGAGCCGTGGCCAGGGCGTACTGGCGCGCCTCCTGCGCGTAGCGCAGCACGAACGGGTTCAGTGCGAACAGCAGGGTGCCGGTGAGCGCCACCCACCGGGCGCTCACCAGCCGGCGGGCCAGGAGCCAGAACGTGAAGGTCGCCGCTGTCGTGGCCAGAACCGAGGGTAGCCGCAGCCAGGCCGGGGTGTCCCCGGCCTTCAGCCACAGGTGCATGACCGCCGAGTACAGGGCGCCGTTGACGTCAGCGGTGGTGACGGCCCGCCACAGGTCGCCGAGCCCGTGCGAGGCGATGGCCCACGTCCCGGCTTCGTCCTGCCACACGTCGGGACGCCCGAGGCCGACCAGGGCGGCGCCCAGGCAGATCCCCGCCGCCACGATCCCGGGCACCCAGGCTCCGAATCCTCGACCGCCAGCCAGGACTCCGAGGATAGGAGCGTCGCCGGTCCCGGTCGGGCCATCACCCGACGGCGGGGGAGGGCCCCCGCTAGCCTCGCCGGCCGTGCCCACACCCGTCCGATTCCAGGCACCGCCCGGCACCCGGGACATCCTGCCGGCCGAGAGCGCCCGGTGGCGGCGCTTCGTCGCCGTGTTCGAGGGGCTCGTCGAGCGCGCCGGCTACGGGTTGGTCATCCCGCCGGTGTTCGAGGACCTCGGGGTGTTCCTGCGCATCGGTGAGGACACCGAGATCGTCACGAAGGAGATGTACGACTTCGAGGACAAGGGGGGGCGGCGGGTGGCGCTGCGCCCCGAGTACACCGCCTCGGTCGTGCGGGCCTTCGTCGAGCACAGCCCGGTCACCCCCTGGAAGGTCTGGTACGCCGGTCCGAACTTCCGCTACGAGTCGGCCCAGCGCGGCCGGTACCGGCAGTTCGACCAGGTGGGCGTGGAGGTCCTCGGGGCCGATGATCCGTTGCTCGACGTCGAGGTCATCGCCCTGGCCTGGCGCTTCTACCAGGCGCTCGGTCTGCAGCGGGTGACCCTGCTGCTCAACTCCCTCGGCGACGGGGGAGACCGGCAGCGCTACACCGAGCACCTGCGCGCCTACTTCGAGCGGCGCCGGGGCGACCTGACCCCGCAGTCCCGGGAGACCCTGCAGCGCAACCCGCTGCGGGTGCTCGACTCCAAGCGCCCGGAGGACGCGCCGGTCATCGCCGAGGCCCCCACCATCGACTCCTGCTGGTCGACCGAGGCCGCCCGGCACTTCACCGCGGTCCAGGAGGGCCTGACCGAGCTCGACGTGCCATTCACGGTGCAGCCCCGGCTGGTGCGCGGCCTGGACTACTACCGGCGGACGACCTTCGAGTTCACCGCCGAGGCCCTCGAGGCCGCCCAGAACGCGGTCGGCGGCGGCGGGCGGTACGACGGGCTCGTGGAGGAGCTCGGCGGGCGACCGACCCCCGGGATCGGCTTCGCGCTCGGGGTCGACCGCACGCTGCTCGCCTGTGACGCCGAGGGGGTGTTCCCGGCTCCTGACGCCGGCGTGGAGGTGTTCGTGGTCGACACCACCGGTGGCCGGGAGGCGCTGATCCTCACCGAGGAGCTGCGGGCCGCCGGCGTCCGGGCCGATCGGGCGTTCGACAACCGGTCGATGAAGAGCCAGATGAAGGCGGCCGACCGGAGCGGGGCGATGGTGGCGCTCATCCTCGGCAGCCAGGAGGTCGAGGCCCGGGAGGTCGCCGTGCGCTTCCTGCGGACCGGTGGCGAGCAGGTGCTCGTCCCCCGGGCCGAGGTGGTGGAGTTCGTGAAGGGGAAGGTCGCGAGATGAAGACGTCGATGCGCACCCACCGGTGCGGGGAACTGCGGGCCGAGCACGCCGGGCAGCGCGTGACGCTGTGCGGCTGGGTCGGCCGCCGGCGGGAGCACGGCGAGCACCTCGCCTTCGTGGACCTGCGCGACCACACCGGGGTGGTGCAGTGCGTGGTCGACGGGTCGGTGGACGTGCGCAGCGAGTACGTGCTGCAGCTTTCGGGCACGGTCCGGCTCCGACCGGAGGGCACGGTCAACCCCAACCTGGCCACCGGTGAGGTCGAGCTCGGCGACTGCGAGGTCACGGTGCTCTCGGTCGCCGAACCGCCACCCTTCCCCATCGACGCCCGGGCGGACCAGGTCGACGAGACGATCCGGCTCAAGCACCGCTACCTGGACCTGCGCCGCGAACGGATGCAGCGCAACCTCCGGCTGCGGGCCGCAGCGCTGTCGGCCATCCGTCGGGCCATGGAGCGTCAGGGGTTCGTCGAGGTGGAGACGCCGCTGCTCATGCCGTCCACGCCCGAGGGGGCGAGGGAGTTCATCGTCCCGTCACGGCAGTTCCCCGGGTCGTTCTACGCGCTGCCCCAGTCGCCGCAGCTGTTCAAGCAGCTGCTGATGGTGGGCGGTCTCGACCGCTACTACCAGCTCGCCCGGTGCCTGCGTGACGAGGACCTCCGGGCCGACCGCCAGTACGAGTTCACCCAGCTCGATGCCGAGATGAGCTTCGTCGACCAGGACGACGTCATCGCCGCGATCAGCGAGGCGGTCCTCGACGCTGCCGAGGCGACCCTGGGGGAACGGCCGCCGACCATCGAGCAGATGACCTGGCACGAGGCCATGGACCGCTACGGCATCGACAAGCCCGACCTGCGCTTCGGCATGGAGCTGGTGGAGCTGACCCCGCTGTTCGCGCGGACGGGGTTCAAGGCCTTCGCCGGTGCACCGTCGATCAAGGGCATCCGGGTGCCGGGGCGTGCGGCGGAGTTCGGCCGGAACAAGCTCGACGGCCTCACCGACCGGGCCAGGAAGCTGGGGGCCAAGGGCCTGGTGTGGCTGAAGGTGCTCCCCGACGGCGCGCTCGAGTCTCCGGTGGCGAAGTTCCTGTCGGCCGAGGAGGCCACCGGCCTGGTCGCCACCATGGGTGCCGAGCCCGGTGACCTGGTACTGGTGGTGGCCGACGAGTGGGCGACCACCTGCGAGGTGCTCGGCCAGCTCCGCAACGACCTGGGGCGCCCACCGGTCTTCGAGGGGCCGTACCGCTACGTGTGGATCGTCGACTTCCCGCTGTTCGTGGGGATCGATGCCGACACCGGCCGGCCCAGGCCCGGTCACCACCCGTTCACCCGGCCTCATCCCGACGACGTCGACAAGCTGGAGACCGACCCGCTGCGGGTGCGGTCCCGGGCCTACGACCTCGTGCTCAACGGGTGGGAGCTCGGATCCGGCTCGATCCGGATCCACGAACCCGACCTGCAGGCCCGGGTGTTTGCGCTGCTCGGCATCAGCGCTGAGGAGGCGAACCGCCGGTTCGGGTTCTTCCTCACGCCCTTCCGGTATGGCGCGCCGCCCCACGGCGGGTTCGCCTTCGGGGTCGACCGGCTGGTGGCGATCCTGGCCGGCGAGGAGAACATCCGCGAGGTGATCGCCTTCCCCAAGACCCAGTCGGGCCTCGATCCGATGACCAATGCGCCCACGGCGGTCGACGCCCGCCAGCTCGCCGAGCTCGGTATCCGGGTCCTGCCCCCACCTGCTGCGGGGTAGGCCGAACGGCCTCCGGCAGGGTTCATCCCGTCCTAACCTCGCCGCTGCCTGGCGGCAAGGGTGCGGTCACCCCCGCTGTCTACGGTCGATCCGCCGGCGGTGCCGGCGACCCACCCGACTGCGACTGCGAGGTGCTTCCGTGCTCGTGGACCCTGAAGACATCGGATCCAACGACTCCGACAACCCGAGCCTGTCCGAGATCGTCGAGGCCAGGTTCTCCCGCCGCAAGCTCGTGGGTGGCGGCCTCGCCGCCGGCGCGCTCGGGTTCCTGGGCGGTACCGTGGCGCTCGCCGCGCCCGCGGCCGCCACCTCCGCGCCGGGTCGCCGCAGCGGGCGACCGCTGATCGGCTTCGAACCGGTGCCGACGTCCACCGATGACCGCATCACCGTGCCCGCCGGGTACGTGGCCGAGGTGCTCATTCCGTGGGGGACCCCGCTCGCCGCCGACGGCCCGGCCTGGAAGCGCGACGGCTCGAACACCGCAGCCGAACAGGCGGTCCAGGTCGGCATGCACCACGACGGCATGCACTACTTCCCGATCGACGGCAGCCGCCGCGGCCTGCTGTGCGTGAACCACGAGTATGTCGACACCATGCAGCTGTATCCGAACGGGTACGACACTGACGCGACCGGACCGGTGACCATCACCAAGGAGATGGTCGACAAGGCGGTCGCGGCCCACGGGGTGACGGTGTGCGAGGTGGCCGAGATCAACGGCCGGTGGCGCCTGGTGCAGGGATCGAAGTACAACCGCCGCATCACCGGCGCCACCCCGGTGGCCATCGGCGGCCCGGTGCCGGCCAGCCACCCGCTGTTGCAGTCGGCCATCACCCCCCAGCCGCTCGGCACCCTGAACAACTGCGCCCACGGCTACACCCCCTGGGGGACCTATCTCACCTGCGAGGAGAACTGGAACGGCTACTTCGGCACCGCGGCGGCCGGTTGGACCCAGACCACCCTGCAGCAGCGCTACGGGTTGACCAAGGACGGCTTCGGGTACCGATGGCACCTCGCCGACCAGCGGTTCGACCTCAACGCCAACCCCAACGAGCCGCACCGCTTCGGGTGGGTGGTCGAGATCGACCCGTTCGATCCCGCGTCCAAGCCGGTCAAGCGGACAGCGCTCGGCCGCTTCAAGCACGAGAACGCCGCTGTCACCGAGGCGCGCGGGCACGTGGTCGTCTACTCGGGCGACGACGAGAACCGTGAGTACGTCTACAAGTACGTGAGCGCCCGCCCGTGGCGCCAGATGAAGGCGCAGGGCGTGAGCCCGCTCGACGAGGGCACGCTGTACGTGGCCCGGTTCAACCCCGACGGCACCGGGCAGTGGCTCCCGCTGGTGCACGGGCAGGGCCCGCTCACCACCGCGAACGGGTGGGCCGACCAGGCTGACGTGCTGCTGCGCACCCGGATGGCCGCCGACGCAGTGGGCGCCACCAAGTGCGACCGGCCCGAGTGGATCGCCGTGCACCCGAAGACCGGCGAGGTGTACGTGACGATGACCAACGGCTCCCGGACCGCCGACACCAGCCCCGGCGAGGGGGCGGTGAACCCCCGCCAGAACAACCCGTACGGCCACATCGTGCGGTGGCGCGAGGCCGGCGACAACACCACCACCACC
>FWPV01009319.1_pt1 | contig 16643 bp, 17 predicted proteins | sample 2228371 | NCBI WGS metagenome assembly FWPV01 (sample SAMEA103939776, study PRJEB20133) | metagenome | reverse complement strand
GACCAATGTCCCGTGGATTTTGTCAGGATTTTTTAAAATGGAATATACCGGCGCGGAAATCGTTGTCAAATGTCTGGAAGAAGAGGGCGTCAAGCACGTTTTCGGCTACCCAGGCGGAGCAGTACTCTATATCTACGATGCCATCTTTAAACAGGACGGTTTCGAACACATTCTGGTACGTCATGAACAAGCTGCCGTGCATGCAGCCGATGCCTACTCGCGTTCAAGCGACAAGGTGGGCGTTTGTCTCGTGACTTCAGGCCCAGGCCTGACCAACGCCGTTACCGGCATTGCAACTGCCTACATGGATTCAATTCCTATGGTGATTCTGTCAGGTCAAGTGCCTACGCACGCGATCGGGCAAGACGCATTCCAGGAATGCGACACCGTGGGTATCACACGCCCCTGCGTCAAACACAACTTCCTCGTGAAGGATGTGAAAGACCTCGCACGTGTCATGAAAGAAGCGTTTTACATCGCCCGCACTGGCCGACCAGGCCCTGTGCTGGTCGATATCCCCAAAGACATCACTATTCACAAAACCACGTTTGATTACTCCGAGCCAGTCAAAATGCGCTCGTACAACCCCGTGGTCAAAGGCCATCAGGGTCAAATCAAAAAAGCCGTGCAAATGATTCTGGAGGCCGAGCGCCCCATGATCTATTCTGGCGGTGGCGTTATTTTGGGTGACGCATCTGCCGAGCTTACTCGTTTGGTAGAGTGGGTTGGTGCGCCAACTACCAATACTTTGATGGGTTTGGGTGCATTCAAGGCCAGCGACAAGAAATTCGTCGGTATGCCAGGCATGCACGGCACCTACGAGGCCAACCTGGCCATGCAAAATTGCGACGTGCTGATCGCTGTCGGTGCTCGTTTTGACGATCGCGTGATCGGTAATCCCAGAGATTTTGCTTCCATTCCACGCAAAATCATCCACATTGACATCGACCCGTCTTCCATTTCCAAGCGCGTGAAAGTGGACGTGCCCATTGTTGGTAACATCAAAGACGTGCTGGTCGACCTGATTCAGTTGCTGGAAGAAAGTGGTAAGCGGGTTGACCAAGGCAAGCTGCAAGGCTGGTGGGAACAGGTTGAAAAATGGCGTGGTCGCAAATGCTTGGACTACGCCAAGTCCGACGAGCTGATCAAGCCACAGTTTGTGGTTGAAAAGCTGTGGGAAGTCACCAACGGAGATGCCTTCGTGACTTCGGATGTAGGCCAGCATCAAATGTGGGCTGCCCAATATTATCGTTTCGACAAGCCGCGCCGCTGGATCAACTCCGGTGGTTTGGGCACCATGGGCGTCGGCTTGCCTTACGCCATGGGTGTTCAAATGGCCAATCCAGACGCTCAGGTGGCCTGTATTACGGGTGAAGCATCCATCCAGATGAACATTCAGGAATTGTCGACCTGCTTCCAGTACCACTTCACGCCGAAAATCGTGAACCTGAACAACCGCTATCTGGGCATGGTTCGCCAGTGGCAACAGCTGGATTATGGCTCACGCTATTCTGAAAGCTATATGGATGCATTGCCCGATTTCGTCAAGCTGGTCGAAGCCTATGGCCACATCGGCATGCAGATCACCAAGCCGTCGGATGTGGAACCCGCGTTGCGCGAGGCCTTTGGCAAATACAAAGACCGTTTGGTGTTCATGGACTTCATTACGGACCGCACTGAAAACGTGTGGCCCATGGTGAAGGCGGGCAAAGGTTTGTCTGAAATGCTGCTGGGTTCGGAAGAACTGTAAAAAGGAGATGGCAAATATGAGACACATTATTTCCGTTCTCCTCGAGAACGAACCGGGTGCGTTGTCCCGCGTGGTGGGCTTGTTTTCTGCCCGTGGCTACAACATCGAAACGTTGACTGTGGCCCCCACAGAAGACGAAACCCTGTCACGCATGACCATTGTGACCGTGGGTTCCGATGACATCATCGAGCAAATCACCAAACACCTTAACCGCTTGATTGAAGTGGTAAAAGTGGTTGACCTAAGTGATGGTGCGCATATTGAACGCGAGCTGATGCTGGTAAAATTGCGCGCAGTTGGCAAAGAGCGTGAGGAATTGAAGCGCACTGCGGATATCTTCCGCGGTCGCATCATTGATGTCACCGAAAAAAGCTACACCATCGAGCTGACTGGCAATAAATCAAAGCTGGATGCATTCCTGGAGTCGATCGATCGCACCGCTATTCTGGAAACAGTTCGTACGGGCAGTTCCGGCATTGGTCGCGGCGAACGCATTCTTCGCGTTTGAAAAATGAATTTAAATACCTGAATCAAAAAGGAAAATGACATGAAAGTTTATTACGACAAAGACGCGGATCTGTCCCTGATCCAGAAGAAGAAAGTGTCCATCATTGGTTACGGCTCACAAGGCCACGCACATGCGCAAAACCTGCGAGATTCTGGCGTTGACGTCACTGTCGGTTTGCGCAAGGGCGGCGCTTCCTGGTCCAAAGCAGAAGGTGCTGGCCTGAAAGTGAAAGAAGTGGCCGACGCCGTGAAAGAAGCGGATGTGGTCATGATTCTGTTGCCCGATGAGAACATTCCTGACGTATACAACAAAGAAGTAGCCCCCAACATCAAGCCAGGTGCTGCATTGGCATTTGCCCACGGCTTTAATGTGCATTACAACCAGGTTGTGCCACGTGCCGACATCGACGTGATCATGATCGCTCCCAAAGGCCCAGGCCACACCGTGCGTTCTGAGTACCTGAAAGGTGGCGGCGTGCCTTCACTGATCGCGATTTACCAAGACACCACTGGTAACGCACACGATATTTCCCTGGCCTACGCAGCAGCAAACGGCGGCACCAAGGGTGGCGTAATCGAGACCAACTTCCGCGAAGAAACAGAAACAGATTTGTTCGGCGAACAGGCTGTGTTGTGCGGCGGTGCAGTTGAGCTGGTTAAAGCCGGGTTCGAGACCCTGGTTGAAGCTGGCTATGCGCCAGAAATGGCTTACTTCGAATGCTTGCACGAACTGAAATTGATCGTTGACTTGATGTACGAAGGCGGCATTGCCAACATGAACTACTCCATCTCCAACAACGCGGAGTATGGTGAGTATGTAACAGGTAACCGCGTGATCGCCGATCAGGCCCGTGCAGCCATGAAAGAATGTTTGAACAACATTCAAAATGGTGAATACGCCAAGCGTTTCATTCTGGAAGGCAAAACCAACTACCCAGAAATGACAGCGCGTCGTCGTCTGAATGCTCAGCACCCCATTGAAATCGTGGGTGCCCAGTTGCGCGCCATGATGCCTTGGATCAGCAAAAACAAGTTGGTTGATCAGTCCAAGAACTAATCGATCGCTTCATTGCTGTGCCAGAAACCCGCGGTGCGAAAGTGTCGCGGGTTTTTTTTGTTATTCATCAAGTGCCCACCCATTTCGACAAGCCTTTGATTTCATCAATAGTTTGTGGCGTCACACCCATTAGTTTGTTGTAATAGGGCAGTTGGGATTTACTGCCAGCCACACCAGTATTGAGTGCCTGTATTTCACGATCACCACCCGCAAAAAACAGTTTCTGAAAATTTTCCTGGGCGATTCCCTGTCGTTTTGCATTGATTTCACGCAATAGTCCACCAGTAGCGTTCAAATGCGCGTACAAATCGCGAATTTCAACGTGAAGTTGACCTGTCCTGTCTTTGCCGCTTTTGCAATTGAAGGCTGGGGTGGCACCAATTTCATTGCTCAGCGCCAAAAGGCGTGTGGGTAATTTGTAAGGCTCATTGCCAACCTCGTGGTGCAAGTCTTTGAGCATGATTTCTCGCACCTGGTTTACCAGTTCTTTGATCAGACTTGTTTTTTCGGTTAGTACCGTGCGTTTGTTAATTTGTGCAGCGCTCGCTGCGTCCGTATTTTCCAGTTCGGCATTCAACTTTCGCAGTTGGTCTCCCACAAGGCCACCAATTGGTTCGTTTTTTTCAATGGAGCCAATCAGGTTTTTGACTGATTTTTTGTTGATTGAGTCTGCTGTTCGCCAAATACCGATCAATCTCCCTATTTTGCTCAGTGACAAATGATTCACTGGTGTACAAAAAGTGAAGATCATTGGTTTAACTTTCAATTCTTTCTCGTGGCCTCGACCATCGGCAATTCGGATCCGCATTTCTTGCCCATTGGCTCGGGCAAATGCATGCTGTTGTTGCTCAATCATCTCTTTTTCTTTGCCAGCGGCAGTCAACAGATTCACTGAAACAATCTTGATTTCAATGGCTTCTTCTGTGCTCATCTTGCGGGTGTCCAATTTATTCCGCTTCAAATGATCCAGTAAGCTTGCGTGAATAAATTCTTTGACTCGTGCATCATTTGCAGCATTTCGCTGATCAGGCGTTTTGATGCCATACGCATCATGTACGCCATGCCTTAGCCCTGAAAACACATAGCCTGTGTCAGTGCCCGCTATGGGATAGGGTCTGAATTTGGTGTTCCACAAGTTCACCGCGTGGCGTGCTTCTCGAGTGGCGTAGCTGCAAACCCCGTTGATGCCATCCCGTTGATAACTCTCCGTCATCGCGCTGTCCAGGTTTTTTGCGGGAGTCATGGTTGTCAAAAATTTCAAATTCTTGAATTTGCTTTGCGGCTCAGTAAAACGCAGATCATGCAACACAGAAATGTTGTTCCAGTCTTTCGACTGAAGTACATCGATGTATCGCTCAAAAATCTGTTTGTCCAGGGCATCAATACTCATGCTTTTTGTTCGAAACCCAAGGCTGCGGAACTTTCCGTGGATTACTGAGGCCAAGGCTGTGCGTACGTGAACATGCCGGGTCGACTCCGGGATGCCGCTGCCCCAAGTGCCCGCGTGAACCAGCGCCGTTTGCTCTCGTTTGAATTGCCGGAAAACATCAGTCATCTTGCTTCGCTTGTGTTTTCCGCCAATGCCTTGCTTGATGCTGGTGTTGTCAAAGCTGATATTCTGCGATTGCTTCTCGCGAAGGGCGCTGGCAGCCCTGTCAATTAGTGACGAGAATTCTTCAAGCGAAATGTTGACATCAGGTTTTGAATTTTGTTTGAGTATTTCGTTGACCACCTCAAGCGCGGCCTGATAGTGAAGTAGTTTGAAACCTATCGCATCGGCAGTGGATACCGATTCGCCGGATGAGCTTCGCTCAAGTTCTTCTATATAGCTGATGTCGCTGCAAGCGCTAAAATAATCAACCTCGGTTTCGTTGTTCTCGGTGATTTCATGGTTCCGGTGCGTGTTGCGCACTGCCGCAGGTGTATTTCTCGCTTGGGCTGTTAACAATTTGAAACTTTGTGCCATCGATCCAGGAAAGCCCGAAAGCAATAGCTTCACCAATTGAACAAGCGGGCTGAAAATGCGACGCAAAGCGCTTCCAAACACGCCATGGTTTACTTGGTTGACGGTTTGTTCGCTTGGCGAAATCGTGTGGCTTAGGGGAGGGGTGTGGATTGAATTGTGGGGGGGCATACTCGATGGGCAATTTGCGGTTTTGTGGGGGCTGATGATAGGTGGTTGGGGCTCAACCAAAGTTCAATAGTCAACATGCCTGCCGTGTACCCGAATTTCGAAGGCGCTCCTGTGAGAAGGGGTTGTAGGGGGCTCATTCTGATTCTTATTGGTCAATTCGCACAAAACTTACCGCACTCACCCTTTTTGGCTTATAAAATCGGTCTCATAATCATTCACAACAAAGAGCTATGAACTATCCACATCCCATCATTGCCCGCGAGGGTTGGCCCTTCCTGGCAATCGTCGCAATCCTGGCGCTTGCACTTCAGTCTTTTGGCCTCACATTCCTGTCGGTCCTTGCCTGGATTCTGTTCATTTTTGTATTGCAGTTTTTTCGAGATCCCCCCCGTTACATTCCTGCACAGAAGAACGCGGTAGTGTCACCAGCCGACGGGCGCATCGTGGCCGTAGAGCGTGTGGAAGACCCCTATGCCCAGCGTGAAGCCCTGAAAATCTCCGTATTCATGAATGTATTCAATGTTCACTCCAATCGAATTCCGATCGGCGGTGAGATCAAGTCTGTGGATTATTTCCCTGGATTGTTCGTGAATGCAGATTTGGACAAGGCCAGCACCCAAAACGAGCGCAATGCTATCGTTATTCACACCGAAAGCGGGGCAACAGTCACTGCTGTGCAGGTGGCTGGTTTGATCGCCCGCCGAATTCTCTGTTACGTCAAACCAAGCGAGACCGTGGAAAAGGGACAGCGCTATGGTTTCATTCGCTTCGGTTCCCGCGTGGATGTGTATTTGCCCACCGATTCCGTACCCAAAGTCGCCATCGGTGACAAAGTGTCTGCGTCCTCAACCGTGTTGGCCGAGTTGGTGTCCTGATTATGCGATTCAAGCGCAATAAAAACCGGTTTGGTGCTCCAAGGGCTTTTTCAAGTGGTGCAACCCGTCCGGCTGGCAAACCTCACAAGGGTGTGTACTTGTTGCCCAACCTGTTTACTACTGCAGCCTTGTTTTGCGGTTTTTACGGCATTGTCATGGCGATGGGCCAGCAGTTCACCACGGCTGCCGTGGCTATTTTTGCGGCCTTGGTGCTCGACAGTCTGGATGGTCGAGTTGCCCGAATGACCAATACTCAAAGCGCGTTCGGTGCCGAGTACGACAGTCTGGCCGACATGGTCTCGTTCGGTGCGGCGCCCGCTTTGATCATTTACGAATGGTCGCTGAGCGGCATGGGCAAGCTTGGTTGGGTGGCTGCTTTCGTTTATCTGGCCGGTGCCGCTTTGCGTTTGGCCCGATTCAACACCAACGCAGCCGTGGTTGATAAAGCCTGGTTTCAAGGTTTGCCCAGCCCAGCGGCAGCGGCGTTGGTTACGGGGTTTGTGTGGGTGATGGATGATGCCAAAATGGCCGGAGCCGAACTTGATTGGCTGGCTTGGGGCATTACTTTCTACGCCGGCATCACCATGGTGTCTAACGTTCCGTTTTTCAGTGGCAAAGATTTCCACTTTCGCCGCAGTGTTCCGTTTCTGGTACTCGCCTTGATTCCCTTGGTATTTGCGCTTGTTTCCCAAGACCCACCCAAAGTATTGTTCGGCGTTTTTGTGCTGTATGGGCTTTCCGGGTATGTGGTGTATGTGGTGCGTAAAGTAAAAGGGCAGGGGCTCAAGGGGCTGGACATCGAAAGGGATGAACATTTCTAAGGCGGGTGCCCCGCAATACCGCTGCCAGCCTGCATTGTTGTATCCTTAGAGCATAATCAGGAGAACAGCATGTCAGACCGCCTCATCATATTCGACACCACCCTGCGCGACGGCGAACAAAGCCCTGGCGCATCCATGACCCGTGAAGAAAAAATCCGCATTGCCAAGCAGCTCGAGAAGCTGAAGGTGGATGTAATCGAAGCGGGTTTCGCTGCTTCAAGTAACGGCGATTTTGAAGCCATCAAGTCAATTGCTTCGGTCATCAAAGAATCCACCGTGTGTTCTTTGGCCCGTGCAAATGACAAAGACATCACGCGAGCGGGTGACGCGTTGGCGCCAGCGGAGCGTCGTCGCATTCACACCTTCATTGCTACATCGCCCCTGCACATGGAAGTGAAGCTTCGCATGACGCCAGACCAGGTGTTAGAGCAAGCCGTGAAAGCGGTGAAACTGGCTTTACAGTACACCGACGATGTGGAGTTTTCGGCCGAAGATGGCTACCGCTCGGAATTGCCGTTTCTGGCCAAAGTGTGTGAAGCGGTGATCAAGGCGGGTGCCAAAACAATCAATATTCCTGACACTGTGGGCTATGCGGTGCCCTCGCTGTATGGCGAATTCATGCGCGACCTGCGCACGCTGACACCCAATAGCGACAAAGCAGTGTGGTCGGTTCATTGTCACAATGATTTGGGGATGGCTGTGGCCAATTCCCTGGCGGGTGTGGCCATCGGTGGCGCGCGCCAGGTCGAGTGCACTATTAACGGGCTTGGTGAGCGCGCAGGGAATTGCTCATTGGAAGAAATTGTGATGGCTGTGAAAACCCGTCGCGACTTCTTCAACATGGATGTGGGGATTGATACCACTCAAATCGTGTCGGCTAGCCGCTTGGTCAGCAACATCACTGGTTTTGTGGTGCAGCCGAACAAGGCGATTGTGGGTGCCAATGCCTTTGCCCATGCGTCAGGTATTCACCAAGATGGCGTGCTGAAAGCGCGCCAAACCTATGAAATCATGACAGCCGAGGATGTGGGCTGGTCCGCCAACAAAATTGTGCTCGGTAAACTGTCGGGTCGAAACGCCTTTAAGCAACGATTGGAGGCGCTCGGGATTGAAATGGAAAGCGAACAAGCTCTGAATGACACATTTCAGCGCTTCAAAGACCTGGCAGATCGCAAAGCTGAGATTTTCGATGAAGACATTCATGCCTTGGTGTCAGGTGATGGCGTGGGCGGAGAGTCCGAGCACTATCGTTATGTGTCACTGGTTCAGCATTCTGAAACTGGCGAACGACCCAAAGCGCGTGTAGTTTTCTCAATCGATGGTCGAGAAGTGATTTCAGAAAGCCAGGGTAACGGGCCAGTGGACGCGACTGTGAAAGCCATTGAGGCTGAAGTACAAAGCGGTGCCGAATTGTTGCTTTTCTCGGTCAATGGCATTACTTCGGGCACCACAGAGTCACAGGGCGAAGTCACCATGCGTTTGCAAAAAGGTGGGCGAATCGTCAATGGCGTGGGTGCAGACCCCGACATCGTGGTCGCATCGGCCAAGGCTTACTTGTCTGCATTGAACAAATTGCAGTCAAAACACGAAAAGTTGAACCCACAGGTTTGATTTTCAGCAGTTTTCCCCTACAATAGCGGGTTCAGGTGACCATCTTTTTATTAGGGGTGGTCTTTTTACACGGAACTGCGGTTATGAATCAAGGCTGCTAGTTCACGCAAGTGGAGTAATAAAGATGTCAGAAATCAATAAAGCGGCAATTCTTGCCGAATATCAACGCGCCAAGGGCGACACAGGTTCTCCCGAGGTTCAAGTGGCATTGTTGACAGCCCGAATCAACTCGTTGACCGATCACTTCAAGGCCAACGCCAAAGACCATCACTCACGCCGCGGTTTGCTGCGCATGGTGTCTCGTCGTCGTAAGCTGCTTGATTACCTCAAGCGCAAAAACGCAGATGCCTACCGCAACCTGATCAGCAGCTTGGGTCTACGCAAGTAATTGGTCGCTGCTACAAGCTGTTGATTTGACTTAAATGCCTGCAACCCCGGTTGTGGGCATTTGTGTTTTAAAACTGACGGGCTCTCGCATCCGGGTATTGGCCCGGCGAGATTACTAAAAGGAAAAGACAAAGTGTTTGAAATTCATAAAGAAACGTTCCAGTACGGTCAACACACAGTGACCCTGGAAACCGGTGAAATTGCCCGTCAAGCGGGTGGCTCTGTAATCGTTACTGTAGACGACACCGTTGTATTGGCCACTGTAGTGGCCGCCAAGTCAGCCAAGCCTGGCCAGGACTTTTTTCCCTTGACTGTGGATTATGTTGAAAAATTCTATGCTGCCGGCCGTATCCCCGGTGGTTTCTTCAAGCGTGAAGGCAAGGGTACTGAGCAAGAAACCCTGAATGCACGCTTGATCGATCGTCCATTGCGCCCTCTGTTCCCTGAAGGCTTCTTCAATGAAGTCCAGGTGACCTTGACAGTCATGTCGATCAACCCCGAAGTGAATCCAGACATTCCCGCCATGTTAGGTGCGTCTGCTGCGCTGTCCATCGCCGGCATTCCTTTCAATGGCCCTGTGGGCGGTGCTCGTGTGGGTTATATCAATGACCAGTACGTGCTGAACCCCACAGCCACACAGTTGAAAGACAGCAAAATGGATCTGATTGTTGCAGGTACAGAAGCTGCGGTGCTAATGGTTGAATCTGAAGCTCACGAGTTGTCCGAAGAAATCATGCTGGGCGGCATCATGTTCGGTCACGAACAAATGCAAACCGCAATCAATGCCATTCACGCGCTGACTGCCAAAGCTGGCAAGCCTGAATGGGACTGGAAAGCTGCACCTGCCAACGAGCCTTTGGTTGCGGCCATTACCGAGTTGGCCGGCGAAAAGCTTGCTGCTGCCTACAAAATGACTGAAAAGCAAGCACGTAGCCAGCGCTTGAAGGAAATTTCAGCGGAAGTAGCCGCCGAATTGCCGTCCAAGTTGACTGAGGAGCAGCGTGCAGCAATCACCAATGCGGATATTGGCGATGTCATGTTTGGTCTCGAAGCCAAAATTGTTCGTGGCCAAATTTTGAATGGTGAACCACGTATCGATGGTCGCGACACACGCACCGTGCGCCCCATTACTGTTCGCACTGGGGTATTGCCACGTGCACACGGTTCCGCTTTGTTCACACGTGGCGAAACACAGGCTTTGGTAGTTACCACCTTGGGTACCGGCCGTGACGAACAAATGATTGATGCGGTTGCCGGTGAATATCGCGACCGCTTCATGTTCCATTACAACATGCCCCCGTACGCCACTGGCGAATGTGGTCGCATGGGTGCACCAAAGCGTCGTGAAATCGGTCATGGTCGCTTGGCACGCCGCGCGGTTGAAATGATGTTGCCCGCGCCTGAAGATTTCCAATACACCATGCGCGTGGTGTCAGAAATCACTGAATCCAATGGTTCAAGCTCTATGGCGTCTGTGTGCGGTGGTGCATTGTCTTTGATGGACGCAGGTGTTCCCTTGAAACAGCTGGTGGCCGGTATTGCCATGGGCCTGATCAAGGAAGACAACAAGTTTGCGGTACTCACAGACATTCTGGGTGATGAAGATCACCTGGGCGACATGGATTTCAAGGTCGCTGGTACAGAAAACGGTGTGACTGCGCTGCAGATGGACATCAAGATTCAGGGCATCACCAAAGAGATCATGCAGGTTGCTTTGGCACAGGCCCGTGAAGGACGCATGCACATTCTGGGTATCATGAAAGAGGCCACAGGTGGCAGCGTAGGCGAATTGTCTGCCTACGCCCCTCGCATGATCACCATGAAGATCAACCCTGAAAAGATCCGTGACGTGATCGGCAAAGGCGGTGCAACCATTCGTGGCATTACCGAGCAAACCGGTGCAAGCATCGACATCAAGGAAGATGGCTCTATTACCATCGCCTCGGTTGATGGTGAGGCAGGCGAGCGAGCCAAGAAGCTGATCGAAGACATCACGGCTGAGGTTGAAGTTGGCGCGGTGTATGAAGGCACCGTGTTGAAGTTGCTCGATTTCGGTGCAATTGTCAGCGTGTTGCCAGGCAAAGATGGTTTGTTGCACATCTCCCAAATTGCCAATGAGCGAGTGAACACCGTGGGTGATTTCTTGAAAGAAGGTCAGGTTGTGAAGGTTAAAGTGTTGGAGGCCGATGAAAAAGGTCGCTTGCGCTTGTCCATGAAAGCCTTGCTGACTCCCGAAGCGCCTGCTGAGCAAGCGTCTGAAGGCTCCAGCGAAGGTTGATGAGTACAGTGCTTGCACAACAACTGCCTGTCAGTATGAGGGCAGTGGGTGTGAAAGCCCCCGGTGGCGTAGATCAGCTTGAGTTGATCGAGCTGCCGGTGCCGTCACCCAGGCCAGGTGAGGTGCTTATTCAGGTTAAAGCCGCTGGGGTAAATCGCCCCGACGTGCTTCAACGGCTGGGTTTGTACCCACCGCCCCCAGATGCCAATCCTAACCTTGGGTTGGAAGTGTCTGGCGTGGTTGTGGCTGTGGGCGCAGGTGTCTCTGAAAGCATGTTGGGTAGACCCGTCATGGCCTTGTGCAATGGTGGGGGTTATGCGGAATATGCATGCGCACCTGCAGGGCAATGCATGCACATACCGGAAGGTTTAAGTTTCACCGAGGCGGCCAGCCTGCCCGAGGTGTATATGACCGTTTGGCAAAACCTGTTCATGAAGGGTGGGGCCAAGGCGGGTCAAACTGTATTGATTCATGGGGGCAGCAGCGGCATTGGCACGGCTGCCGTCCAGCTTTGCAAGAAACACGGGTTGCGAACCCTGGTTACTGTGGGTAGCCAGGAGAAAGCCGACTTTTGCCTGGGTTTGGGGGCAGAGAAAGCCTACCTGTACAAAACCCAAGACTGGGAGCAGTTGGTATTGCAGGATACGCAACAGCTGGGTGTCGATTTGATTCTCGACATGGTGGCGGGTGAATACCTGAACAAAGATTTAGGCTGCGCAAAACCCCAAGGAATGGTGATTGTGATTGCCCTTTTGGGTGGGCGTTTCGCCAACATTGATGCAGCAAAATTAATGACCAAGCAAGTGGTGCTGACAGGCACTACCTTGCGTCCGCGTTCTGCCGAGTTCAAGGCAGATTTGGCGCGGCAGGTTGAACTTGAATTGAAAGAAGGTTTTTCCTCAGGAGCCTTGAGGTCGCTGGTGCAAGCCACCTTCACACTCGAAGAGGTTGCCAGGGCGCATCAATTGATGGAGTCTGGTGATTCGCTTGGAAAAATCGTATTGAATGTGACTGGTGAAGGAAAATAATGAGCGAGACAAAAGAAAATCAAACCCGGAAAAAGCTGGTGGCGGGTAATTGGAAAATGAACGGCAGCTTCGACTCTAATGAAGCGTTGATTTTGGGTTTTCTGGCTGAGGTAGATGAGCGGGTTGATGTATCGGTGTTTTGTCCTTTTCCGTACCTTTCCCAGGTTGGCAAGCTGCTTGAAGATCAAAATGTTGCTTTTGGTTCCCAAGACGTTTCTGCAAAGCCAAGTGGTGCCTACACTGGCGAAGTGTCGGTGGGTATGCTCAAGGAATTTGGCGTGAAACAGGTGCTGGTGGGCCACTCCGAGCGTCGTCAGTATCATGCTGAAAACAGCATCACTGTGGCTGAAAAGGCAGTTGCAGCCATTGAGGGTGGAATCACGCCAATTGTGTGTGTGGGTGAAACCCTGGCAGAGCGGGAAGCGGGCCAGGTCGAGGCTGTAATTGCCTCCCAATTGGACCCGGTTATAGAACGTTGCTCAAAGTTTGTTGAGAATGGTTCATGGAACCTGGTGATCGCTTATGAACCTGTTTGGGCAATTGGTACTGGCGTTACCGCCAGTCCGGAGCAGGCTCAAGAGGTTCATGCCATGATTCGTGCCCGATTGAATGCCATGTTGGGGCCGGAAGTGGCTCAGAACACCCGAATTTTGTACGGTGGAAGTGTCAAGCCGGGCAATGCAAGCGAGATTTTTGCAAAAGTTGACATTGATGGTGGCCTAATTGGTGGTGCTGCTTTGTCTTCTGATGATTTCTCTGGAATAATACGCGCCGCGAGAGGTTAAATAATTTATGAGCATTTTCAATACATTCTTGGTGGTTATGCAGATCATCTCTGCAATCGCCGTAATCGTTCTTGTTTTGCTGCAGCACGGCAAGGGTGCAGACATGGGCGCAGCCTTCGGCAGCGGGTCGTCTGGCAGCCTGTTTGGTGCAACCGGATCGGCGAATTTCTTGAGCCGGGCCACAGGCTTTTGTGCTACAATCTTTCTGCTTTGCACACTGGGTTTGGCCTTTTATTCTAGGGCTGGCGTCGAAGCAGAATCCGGTGGTGTGATGGAGGCCATTCAGGCTTCTCCAGCAGAGGGAACGGCAACCCCTGCGGAGACCAAGCCGGCTGAGCCAAAAACGCCCGTGCAGGACATTCCAAAGTAATTCGTTGCGAAGCAATTTGTTGCAGCAACAATATGCCGACGTGGTGGAATTGGTAGACACGCTATCTTGAGGGGGTAGTGGCCACAGGCTGTACGAGTTCGAGTCTCGTCGTCGGCACCAAGGTTTAAATCAAAGCCGGTCTTGTACATAACGACCGGCTTTTTTTCGGGCCAATCGAAGGCCATTAGGGTTTACACGGGAGTCACAGTGAATTTAGAGTCTTATTTTCCAGTGTTGTTGTTCATCCTCGTGGGGATCGGTGTAGGCGGTGGCGCCATGCTGGTCGGTCGAGTTCTCGCCCCCCATCGCCCCGACGGGCAAAAACTTTCTCCATACGAGTGTGGTTTTGAAGCTTTCGAAGATGCACGAATGCAATTCGATGTGCGCTACTACCTCGTTGCCATTCTTTTTATTCTGTTCGATCTGGAAATCGCCTTCCTCTTTCCTTGGGCAGTTGCCTATCGGGAAATTGGTCCGGTTGGTTTCTGGGCCATGATGATTTTCCTGGGCGTCCTGGTGGTGGGCTTCATTTACGAATGGACCCGCGGTGCACTGGATTGGGAATAAGTTGTCAAATAAGCGGGCTATTTACGGGCAATTGATCGCCCCACTTTCGTGAAGGTAGTAGGCAAATGGGTATTGACGGCGTTTTAAACGAAGGTTTTATCACCACCACGGCTGACAAGTTGATCAACTGGGGTCGCACAGGTTCGCTTTGGCCGATGACTTTTGGTTTGGCGTGTTGTGCTGTCGAAATGATGCATGCGGGTGCCAGTCGTTACGACTTGGACCGTTTCGGCATTATTTTCCGCCCCAGTCCGCGCCAGTCCGACCTCATGATTGTGGCAGGTACGCTGTGTAACAAAATGGCACCTGCCTTGCGCAAGGTATACGATCAAATGGCAGAGCCTCGTTGGGTATTGTCCATGGGTTCTTGTGCCAATGGTGGTGGTTACTACCACTATTCATACTCGGTGGTTCGTGGTTGTGATCGCATCGTCCCGGTGGATGTCTATGTTCCGGGCTGTCCACCCACAGCGGAGGCTTTGATGTACGGTTTGCTCCAGCTGCAGAACAAGATCAAAACAACTTCTACCATTGCGCGATAAGGGGTTCTATTCATGACACAGAACCAAACCTTGAGCCTGGAAAAATTAAGTGCCGATCTGGTCGCCGCACTGGGCGATCGAGTTCTCGAATGCAAAGTGGCCTTTGGTGAAGTCAACCTGACAGTGAAAGCAGGTTCTTACCTCGAATCGTGCACCATACTTCGCGACCATGAAAACCTGAAGTTTGAACAGCTGATCGATCTTTGTGGCCTTGACCGCAGCGAGTACGGCAACGAATTGAACGAATCCCAGCGTTTCTGGGTGATTTGTCATTTGTTGTCAGTGTCTAAAAACATGCGTGTGCGTCTGAAAGTATGCTGCCCGGATGACGAGCTGCCGACAGTGGCCTCTGTGATCGACGTTTGGTCTTCAGCCAACTGGTACGAACGTGAGGCATTTGATCTATACGGTATTGTCTTCGAGGGGCATCCGGACCTGCGCCGTATTTTGACGGATTACGGCTTCGTAGGTCATCCGTTCCGCAAGGATTTCCCCTTGTCTGGACATGTGGAAATGCGTTACGACCCGGAGTTGGGCCGTGTGGTGTACCAGCCGGTCACCATTGAGCCACGTGAAATCACACCTCGCATCATTCGCGAACCTCAATACGGTGGAGCGAAATAATCATGGCTGAAATTAAAAACTACACCCTGAACTTTGGCCCCCAGCACCCCGCAGCACACGGCGTGTTGCGTCTGGTTCTTGAACTGGATGGTGAGGTTGTGCAACGCGCTGACCCGCACATTGGTTTGCTGCACCGTGGCACTGAGAAGCTGGCTGAGCACAAAACATTTATTCAATCGTTGCCATATATGGATCGGCTGGATTACGTGTCCATGATGTGCAACGAACATGCCTACTGCATGGCGATCGAAAAGCTGTTGAACATTGAGGTGCCGGTTCGCGCGCAATACATTCGCGTGATGTTCGACGAAATCACCCGCATTCTTAACCACCTGCTTTGGCTGGGTGCTCACGGGTTGGACGTTGGCGCCATGGCGGTGTTTTTGTATGCCTTCCGTGAACGTGAGGATTTGATGGACTGCTACGAGGCAGTGTCAGGTGCACGTTTGCACGCCGCATATTTCCGTCCAGGTGGCGTGTATCGGGATTTGCCGGATCGTATGCCGCAGTACAAACCTTCCAAGGTACGTTCTGCGAAGAAGGTGGATGAGTTGAACAAGAATCGTCAGGGTTCATTGCTCGATTTCATCGACGACTTCACACAGCGCTTCCCCAAGTATGTGGACGAATACGAAACACTGCTGACTGACAACCGAATCTGGAAGCAGCGCCTGGTTGGGGTTGGTGTGGTGACGCCCGAGCGTGCATTGTCCATGGGGTTCACTGGTCCAATGTTGCGTGGCTCTGGCATTGCCTGGGATTTGCGAAAAAAGCAGCCTTACGAAGTGTATGACCGCCTGGATTTTGATATTCCCGTCGGTAAAAACGGGGATTGTTACGACCGATACTTGGTGCGCGTTGAAGAAATGCGCCAGTCGAACAAAATTATTCAGCAGTGTGTGCAATGGTTGCGAGCCAATCCAGGCCCAGTCATGAGCGACAACCACAAGGTAACGCCGCCCAAGCGCGTGGACATGAAATCCAATATGGAAGAGTTGATCCACCACTTCAAGCTGTTCACCGAAGGTATGCATGTACCCGAAGGTGAATCCTATGCGGCAGTTGAGCACCCCAAGGGTGAGTTTGGTATTTACCTGGTTGCAGACGGTGCGAACAAGCCTTACCGCTTGAAGATTCGCGCTCCCGGTTTTGCACACTTGCAAGGATTGGACGAAATGTCTCGTGGTCACATGTTGGCCGACGTGGTAACCATCATCGGTACCCAGGACATCGTGTTCGGTGAAATTGATCGCTAAGGATTGAATTGAATCATGAAGTTGAGCGAAAACGCCTATCGTTTGATAGAC